>MDSV01014964.1_pt1 | contig 23600 bp, 22 predicted proteins | sample 810851 | NCBI WGS metagenome assembly MDSV01 (sample SAMN05326640, study PRJNA326480) | marine metagenome | isolation source: seawater | place: Atlantic Ocean: North East | collected 2012 | reverse complement strand
GGTTTTATAGTCTGGGACGCTTCCATCATCAGGAAATGTAGGGGCTTCATCTCCTCCCCATAAAGTAAACCACTCCGCACCAGGCAACATATCTACCGTAATGGGTTCCACGACTTCATCACTCGCGAAAATTGACTTCCCTTGATCGTTATGGCCAGTAACTACTCTACGAACACCCATGAATCCTCCTCAATACAACGAATGCTCCTAGTAAACTAACTCATTTTTCGTTTATAGGCGATTACGACATGATTAGAGAGGCATGTAGACTTTAGTCAGGGGGAATCATGTTCAAGAAAGCTACAAAGCAGCGTTTATCGGATGATCTCTCTTTACCTGCCCCTAGGTGGGATAATCCTTCTGTAAAGTCTCATTTGTTGAACGGAGAACGTTATACATCAAAAGAGTTTTCTGAACAGGAATGGGAAACGGTCTGGGTCAAATCTTGGCTATTGATGGGACGTGAAATAGAAATCTTAGAACCCAATTCTTTTCAGGTTGAGAATGTAGGCCCCGAATCAATAATTATGGTTCGCCAAGAGGACTATTCTATAAAAGCCTTCTACAACGTTTGTCAACATCGAGGATCACGGCTCACATTCGCTAAAGATGGAGAAGTAGAGACATTCGCATGCCCTTATCATGGGTGGAAATATGCGCCGGACGGAAAACTTGTTTCAGCTCAAGATCCCGAAGATTTCCCTAGGAACCCTTGTGAACATGTAACACTCACTGAGCTTAAGTGCGATGTTTTCGCGGGCTTCATCTGGGTAAATATGGACCCTGAATGCATGCCGTTACGCGACTATCTTGGTCCGATATGCGAAGATTGGGAGCGTTATACACCTGACGAATGGCGCCGGTTTACTGCAATGACTGTAAATGTCCCCTGCAATTGGAAAGTTCTGCAGGACAACTTTTGCGAGTCATACCATTTACCTACAGTGCACCCTCAGCTACGCGAATCGCATGAAGAAAATTATGAAACTTCAACTTTTGATATCTGTCAAGAAGGCCACAGTCGCATGATTATGTTGGGAGCGACCCCGTCAGCAACCCAGTACGGTAGCAACCCACCACTTACCGAAGGATTAGCGGACAGGCTTAAACTTTGGAAATTGAATCCTAGTGACTATGAAGAACAACCTCTAGGCGCAAGAAAAGCTTTGCAAGAACAAATGCGAATCATTGGCCAAGAACGAGGCCATGACCACTACGAAAACCTTCGCGATGAACAACTGACTGACGCACATATGTATAACGTATTTCCTAACTGCTCATTAACTTTTGGAGCTGACGGCGTTCTTCTTCAACGCATGACGCCTCACCCAACTGACCCTGAACAATGTGTTTTTGATCATTGGTATTACGCATTTACGCCATCAGAAGGTGAAGATCTGCTACGAGCTCAAACGAATGTGCGTGTTGATGGTGAGAACTCTGAACAGCAATTTTTTAACTATGGTGATAGGCCAATGGGGATAATCCCAGATCAAGACGTGGCTATTACTACAGGCCAGCAGTTAGGTCTTCGGTCACGCGGATTTACGAGAGCAACAGCATCCGGCCAAGAAGACAGAATCAGTTGGTTTCATCAGGTCATTGATCAATACATTCACGGGCAGCGACCCTAGAAAGGAAACTATGGAAAAGAAGTGGTTTACCGATCACCCACCAAGCGAACGATACCCGCATTGTACTCGGGCAAACGCTGGGGAAGTGTTACCAACTCCCGCTAGCCCCTTCGGCCAAACGTATGGTTTTGATAATGCCATAGGGCATGGCTTTCAAGAAGCTTCAATAGTTATGGGTGCCTATGAAAGAGATGATTACCGAGACGGAAAACCAGAAATGGTCACATTTTTTGGAGGTTATTTCTACATCAACATGTCATGTGTCAGAATGCAGGCAGTTAGAAATCCAGCTATCACTGTTGATCAACTTGACTTAGCTTTTTTCGGTGACCGACCAGATACTCCTCCGTATGAACCGCACCCTTTGGACGAGAAACCACACCTTCAAGAAAAAATAGACGCACACATGCAATTTGTACTCACTACCACAGAATGGCCAGAACTTGATGCTGAAAAAAAACTAGCTGAGCAGATCAGAATAGAAAGACCAGCGTTAGAGCAGTTATCTGAAACCGAGATTGTAGAGAGAATCCGTTACTTGCATCCTTTGATACGAGAATTCACAACAAACCAAATGGTTGCAGCTACATCTAGCGCGATCCCGCCAGGTATGTTCGCAGTTGTAGCTGAAGCAATAGATGACCCTACAATGCCAATGCGCGTTCTGGCTGGGCTCGGAGATGTAGATTCAGCAGCCCCCTCTTTTGCCCTTTGGGATTTATCACGACTTGTTCGCAATAATAAAGACTTAACTGAAGCTTTTGATGAGGGAATAGACGGTCTTCTTGAAAGAGTTGGCGCTCTAACATCGTCACCAAGTTTGCAATTTATCAAAGACTTTGCAGATTTTATTTTTAATTATGGCTCTCGAGGACCAAACGAATGGGAATTAAGGGCGCAAACATGGGAAACAGATCCAGACATTCCTTTGAAAACGATTGACCAGGTGCGAAGACAAAATGATGACAAAAATCCTTTGATAGGGGCGCAAAAGTCAAGTGAAGAACGCGAACATTTAATTGCAAGTGTGCGGTCCAAACTAAATGAAATAGGGGATGAAGAACTATCAGGCGTTTTTGAGGGGGCATTAGTTGGCGGAAACCAAATGGTTTTTCGAGAAAGAGCAAAAACTAGTCTTGTGCGAGTTCTCCATGAAAGCAGAATGGGGATACGTGAACTTGGGAGAAGGCACACTACAGAAGGGAATATCGGAGCCCTCGAACACATTTTTATGCTCCTTGATGAGGAACTAGAGGGGTTTATAGCTGACCCTAGAAGCTTCACGGAAATTCTGGAAGAACGGTACGCTGATTGGAAGCGTTTGTGGGATTTGACGCCCCCGTTTTTTATTCGAGATGGCGTGATCCCACCTTTGACTGATTGGGTAAAAGCTAGTGAAGGAGTAACAGCAACGGCTTTGGAGGGAGATACGATCCCGGGGACAGCAGGAAGCCCCGGAGTTGTCCAAGGTAGAGCTCGAATAGTCAGAGATCCAACGAATCCACCTGATTTACTCCCAGGAGATATTATGGTCGCTCCTTTGACGGACCCAGCCTGGACACCTCTTTTTCTTGCTGTTGATGGGGTAGTAGTTAATGTAGGTGGGCAAGTTAGTCACGCAGTTATTGTAAGTCGTGAATTGGGGATACCATGCGTTGTTTCTGTTGAAGATGCTACTGAACGAATAGAAGATGGCACAGTCATAGAAGTAAATGGCACGATCGGTGAAGTGACGATTATCGGAAAACCATAATGGGATACGCTGAAAGCAACCGTTGGAAGAATCCAGATTTAGTTGGGACACCTATTACTGGCGAACGATACACGGCTCTTCAATTCATGCAATTAGAGTGGGAGCACATTTGGACAAAGGTCTGGCTACTTGTTGGACGTACATCGGAAATACCGCAATCTGGGGATTTTCTAGTTGAAGAGATTGGACCGGAGTCATTTCTTATTCTCAGACAAAACGATGGGAGTGTTCGAACTTTTTATAATGTATGTCAACACCGTGGTTCCCGACTGGTTATGGAACCAGAGGGAAATATTGAAGATATACGATGTCCATCGTGTGCTTTGGTTTGGAATCTTTCCGGTGAAAGCGAAATGCTTCTAAATTCTGTAAATCAAAAAGGAAAGAAAGGTACTGATAACCTTCGGCTGGGCGAAGTCCGAAATGAGACGCACGCTGGTTTCATCTTTATCACTATGAACGAGAATCCGGTAACTTTGCAACAATATTTAGGTCCGGTTTGGGATGATTGGGAAAACTATCATAGTGATGAATGGGCCCGAACTTCAGCCGCAACGGTCGCAGTCGATTGTAATTGGAAAGTACCTCAAGATAATTCATGCGAATCGTACCACCTTCCAACAGTGCACCCTCAAGGAGAGTATTGGATTGAACACGACTACAAACAATGCGTATTTGACTGGTGTGATGAAGGCCATAACCGTATGGCTATTAAAATGGGGGCTCCGGCAAAATCTTTGCAGTCTAAGAATCTTGTAATTGATGAACAGTTGTCAGCAATGCTCTTAGCTTGGGGGCTAAGCCCAGAGGACTTCCATGGGCGTGAATACGAAACAAGGCTAGCTTTACAAAAAGCTAAGCGCGAAAGAGCGACAGAACGAGGGTACGAGATCTCAGATCTGCATGATGACCAGCTAACGGATGCATATCATTATAATATTTTTCCAAATATCACTATTAGTTACGCAGGATGTGAATATGTGTCAATGCAAAGAATGCGTCCGCACTCAACTGACCCAACGAAATGTTTTTATGACAATTTTACTTACGGGGCGAAAGGCAGCGAAAGTGATGCAGATCTCGAAGGTCTCGGCGGAAAAGAGTGGTTGCATGAAGGAGAAAAGCGACAGTTTTTCACATATGGAGAACGCCTTATGAATAGGCGTATAGCGGACCAAGACCTAAGTATCGTTACCGGCCAGCAACTTGGTCTCGCTTCGCGCGGCTATTCCGGTGTGACACTATCCGGCCAAGAAAGTCGAGTGCAAAGGTTTCACGATGTTATCAACGAACATATAGCGACTGGCAGTTAAATCATTAAGCTAATCGATTGATGCTCGGTGCATCTGGCCTAGGGGGAGTAGCCGCCATAGTTAGGAACGTACGTTTCGATATCCTCCAGCCAACTTCAGATCGAATCCATTCATCATGATACTGACCACGTACCTCGTAATCGTCTTCACCAGTTGGATCTACTCGATGCCAAGCATGAACGTACGATAAGGAAGTAGCGCTCTCAGTATCATTTACTGTTACTTGGACGTTGCTGATGCTATGGCAACTCGCTATCCACTTTGTGAGAGCAGGAAGCAAAAGGTTGTATATTTTCTCTCGTCCATGGATCTCTTCCCCGTAATAATTCGCTATGGCATCTTCAGTAAAACATGCCGCTTGTTCAACAGGTCGATTTTCATCAGCTAACCGAGCTTGTTCATGAATCATAAAAGTAATTTGGTGGACAATCAGGAGTTCTTCATTGCTCGTAATCACAAGAATCTCACAGGGTCTGAACCATCCCAATTATGAGCGCTTGTTTCGACATGGTCAAAAAAAGTAGCCATAGATTGATTGGGGTCGACTATCTCGACGAAAGGAATATTCTCCGTCCCTGTCATATAGAGGAACTCATTTCCATTTCTCGTTGTCCCGTATTGTGCCTGTTCGCAACCTAACGATTGGAAATGTTCTCTCGCTGCAGCAATTTCAGCCCAATAACATACATGGTGGATTCCTCTACGGTTTGAGTCGAGGAACTCAGTGTAAATAGAAGGTTCAGAGGATGGCTCAATCAATTCAATCTGCTGAGTGCCGCTTTGCGCCAAACCCATTCGTGCTTTCATGCGAACAGTTTCTCCACGATACGTTGTGTCCGCTATATCAACATTGTAAAGAAACCAGGGCCCGATGCCATTGAAGTTAACCCAATGATTTGCTTCGCGTTCAATATCATCTACAACAAACGCTGTTTGCCTAATTACTCCTAACCAAGAAGGTACTTTCATCCAATCACCTCATAATTTAAAGAGTTGTCCACCATCGACAGCTATATCTTGACCGGTAAGCATCTTAGGGGCTTCGCTCGCAAGATAGAGGACGACATTTGCTATTTCTTCAGGGCTAACGAAAGCGCCCCTAGGGTTTAGAGACGAAAGATGGCTCGCTACAGCTTCTGGGCCTTGATCAACTAACGATTGCTGAATTTCGGTTTGAGTTGGCCCAGGTGAGACAGAATTAACGCGAATACCAGCATTAGCGTATTGCAGTGCAGCCTGTCGAGTTAAACCAATCACTCCATGCTTACTCGCGACATAACCAGGTGTTGCTCTTTCAGTTCCTCTATGGCCGACAATAGAAGCATTATTAATAATAACCCCTCCGGCATTCTCTAACATCTTCGTTATCTCTGAGCGCATGCAATAGAAAATTGAAGAGAGATTGGAAGCGATTAGGCTATCCCACGATGTGTGATCATATTCATGAAAGAGTGAACTGCTGTCAAAAACTCCAGCATTATTAAAAGCAATATCTAGAGCTCCAAAGGTCGCTACTGTTTCTTCAACCACACTTTCAACTTCCGAAACTTCACGTAAATCAGCTTGAAGGAACTTAGCTTCATACCCTTTCTCCATGAGCGAATCTGCGAATTCTGAGCCGATTTCATTTCGCCGACCGATGAAAACAACGGCAGCACCATTTTCGCACAACACTTCTACCGTGACTTTACCTATGCCGGAAGTTCCACCAGTCACCAAAGCAACTTTTCCAATAAGAGGTTTTTGCTCTGCGTCCATCATTCTAATCTCCAAGTCCATTCTCCTTCACAGCTACTATTTATGCAATTGGGATAACACTGGGATTCGTATTGTTTGGTTGCGATATGAGTTCATCCATGTTTAGATCTAAGGGGAGGGTGCTATGAAGGCTATGGTTTTGCGATCTGGGGAGTTACGCATTGACCATGTCCCAGACCCGACCCCACAAAGCGGGCAAGTTATAGTCAAATCTCTTTGTTGCTGTATCTGTGCAAGTGACCTACATATGGTTCATCATGCAGAGCGACTTGCTACATGGTCTAGAGAGCACGGAGGCCCTTTCGATTTTGACCCTCACGAGGATATTGTCCTCGGGCACGAGTTCTGTGGTGAAATCGTTGAAATTGGCTCTAACATCTCAAACAGCCTGTCAATAGGTGACCGTGTGGTTTCGCAACCTATAGTCTTTAGTGATAGCGGGTTTGCTGTACTCGGATATTCAAATGAGTACCCGGGTGGTTTTGGAGAGTACATGGCTTTAAGCGAAAGTTTGATTCTGCCTGTGCCGGATGAAATGCCTAGCGAAACCGCTGCACTCATGGAGCCCCTTTCAGTCGGAATTCAATACGCAAGAATATCAAATGTGCAGGACGGGGAAGCCCCCATAGTGATTGGTTGCGGAGCTATAGGGCTCGCAGTCATAGCAGCATTTAAAGAAAAAGGGATAGGTCCAATCGTCGCAGCAGACCTGTCACCATTTCGACGACAAATGGCTATCCAAATGGGAGCTGATATAGTCGTTGACCCTGAAGAGGAAAACCCAATAGATGTTTGGGCCCGAGGTGTTGCATTGGGAACAAGATGTGTGATTGTCGAGTGCGTTGGTGCGACTGGTGTTCTCGGAGAAATCCTTATTACGGCCCCATGGTCATCAAGAATTATCGTCGCCGGACAAAATTTAGAAGATGACATATTTTTCACTGCATCTGCTCACACCAAAGGACTTAACGTCCAATTCGGTGGTTCACCAATTGCGAGCGATTACTCCAATGCCCTATCCGCCATATCGAAAGGAAAGATTGATGTTAGCGTTTGGCAGACAGGGCATGTTGATCTTGAAGGAGCAGTCGCAGCAATTGCAGATTCAACAGATACGGAACGACATACCCGAATTGCCGTACACCCACATGGGTTAGGTCCATCTTTTAGTTAAGCCCAATTCTTTGCAACTGGTCGGTAGGGGCCTGAACGGCTAGCAATGCCGAGCGTAGCATTTCAAGCATCTCGCCTTCCAACTTTTCTCCCGCGCGATTTTCTTGTTCGTCAGGGTCAATCGTGATGTCAAACAGATAATGTTTGTCAACTGATTGATCTCCAAAAGACCAGATGGGCATTTGATCTCCTTGTTCAAAGGGTTGTCGAAGCACTGGAATGTCTGTGCCGGGCATTTTGTCAAGGTAGGCTCGCTGGTCGGGGGGCGGCATGCCCACAATGCCGTTAAAATGGATCGGCATTGTTGACCACCTGTTGGAATAAATAGAGATAGGGTAATTGCTTTCGACAGCTGAGCGTGCGTACTTGTGCTTCCCGTCCGTTATCTGTATCCAATTACCCCAAACGCCACCTATCGCCCAATCCCTTATTGACGTGGAAGTGTCGGCAAGTAATGGTTTGAGAGACGATCCATGAGTTCGATGACCGACCTGAGCATCGAAGATGTCAGCCAATGTCGCAAACAAGTCTACATTGGTGGTTAATGCATTTATAGTTGACCCTCCATCAACGCCGGGCCAAGAGATAAGAAGGGGAGTATGTCCTAACGGTTCATATTGTGGCACTCCGGGTTTTCCCCAAATATCTCTTCCTTCTCGTTGGTCACCGAGATAATGGCCATGATCTGTACAAACGATGAGTGCTGTATTATCCCATAAGTTCATGTCATCAAAGGTGTCAAGGATGCGTCCGAACCAATGATCAATCATTGAGAGTTTTGCACCATAATTTGCACGTATATGTCGTCCTTCCTTCTCCGTGATAACTCCACTCGTTATGCCCCCATCAATATACGGCGGCCAAATAATCCATTCATCATCCCACTGTTCATCAAAATACATGCCTGACCATGGCGGGGGAGTATCGAAGGGTTCATGAGGATCGAATTCATCAACGAACAGAAACCATTGATCATGATGCGGTGATGCTTCGCGAAGGAAACGTTCAGCGTCTTTCATAGTTCTAGGTCCAGGATAATCATCCTCAGTTCTGAAAAATGTTCGGGACCTGTCATATCCCCTTGCAGGAGTATCGATACCGAACCGAGACCAGAACCACCCTCCAGGGCGTGCAGGCATCGCAGGTGAACCCATCCATGTCGGGTCATTGTACGTTCGCCATAAGTCTCCCTCATGTCCACGCACGTACTCCCAGCCGCTAAAATCCGTATGATAATTTTCCCCACCGTCCTCAAAGAGATGAGGGTGATCGGTTGCTAAATATGAAGTAACGCCTTTGCCTCGCAGGACAGCCGTGATTGGTTCCTCCCAGACTTCAATAGACCCCCAAGGTTTCCAAAGGAAATCGAGTGCGCCGCAAAGAATGTCATGACGCGCTGGCATGCAGGGAAGCGAACCAGTGACATGATTTGTGAAACGAACCGCTTGCTGCGATGCAAAACGGTCAATGTTTGGTGTGGAGAACTCGCTCCCACCGTAGCAACCAAGAAGATGCCTGTTCAACGAATCTAGTAGGACAACGGCAACGTTCTTTGGTGATTCAAGCATTGCAGAAACCTGTGATTGAAGAAGTCATCATAAGTTCACCAACTAGCGATTTAAATAAAATCAGTAAGTGAAGCGAAGCCATTACTGCATTATTGCATTAATTTGTTTCGAGGGCTCACTTCTGTCATCGTGTAGCTCGCAAACATTCAATCTCAATTTATTTTTAAACTGTGATTTGATCTTTGTATTCTGCTTGGCCTCACCGTGGGTCATTTATTATTACGCACTTTAAATTCTTGAAGATTGCCAGAGCTTTTTCAAAGATGATTTGTTCAAGGAAATCTTTTGGCATGACGCATTCAGCGCATTCCACGTCATTTAGTACTAAATTAAATTCAATACTGTCATTACTGTACTGAACGAGTTCAATGGCCCCCCCGTCTTGCACCACTAGTTCTGTTAGCGTTTTTTTTAGCTGTTCAGCTATTTCAGGTGTCATTAATTCGAAGCCCTTCGAGGTTGCCAGGTCGGGTTCTAGATAGAAACGCGCCTGCGTCAGCGATGATAAACTGTCCGGTGATGCAGCGTGCAAGGTCGCTCACTAAAAAAACTACCAGTCTTGCAAGTTCGTCATGGTCTACCATTTTACGAAGTGGTGTTGATGCAACGAGTTGCTCTATGCGTTCTTCGGTGAAAGCTGCAGCAACGGTCTCTGTGAGGGTTGTGCCTGGTGCAATTCCTAGAACGCGGACTCCAGCTGGACCCAACTCCACTGCCATTGAAGTCACCAAGTGATTGATTGCTGCTTTTGATGCGGCATAGGCGGAGTTGTAGGGGGATGGGCGCGTAGTTTCGCCGGATGATACGAAGACGATGATACCACCCCCACTTTTGGACATGATGTCAGCTTCAGCTCGGCCACAGAGTGCGGATAAGGTCAAATTCTGGTCAATGATGTCGCGCCAGTCATCTCCGTTGTATTCAACAAAGGGTTTCAGACCTCGGGTTGGTGGAAGCATGCCGACGTTATTGACAGCGATGCTTAACCCGCCCATTGTCTCGTAGCTATGCTTTACTATTTCATCTACGGCGACATCATCCCTGCAATCGGCTGGGATCGCAAAAGCTCGACCTCCCTCCTTAATGATTTCTTCAGTTACTGATTCCGCTCGTTCGGGGATTAGATCATTGACTGCAACCGTGGCTCCAGCCCGTGCCAACCAAATAGCGATTTCGCGTCCGATTCCTGCTCCTGAGCCGGTTACAAGAGCCTTTTCATCCTTTAAGTCAATCGCAATAGTCATGGTTATCTTCCAGTTAGTAGATGGATAGTTTCTTCAACAGCGTTATCAGCCCACTGATGGACGATCTCAGTGCTTGTTCCCCCCAATGGGTGGTCAACCGTAAGAATCCTGAGATTATGATGACCTAATGACGCGGCTACCTGTTCGGTGAGTTCCCTGAAATTCCGGGTTGTGATTACCACTGTAGGGATTCCTGCTGTCTCAAGTTGTACTGCGTCATGGACACTCCATGAGGTGCAGCTCCCTCAATCAGCTGACCCTGTCAAGACAACTTGAACTTCCTTTGAAAGGGTATCCAGCACCTCGGCCGGAGCTGCAAGGGCCGCGTTTTTTGTTTCTGTTAAGGCTATTTTTAAACCGACACGTTCAGAGAGGCGGTCAGCGAGTCGATTAAGAAGAACTCCCGCATTGGGTTTCGTATTATCAAGAATTCCTAGCGATAGTCCAGTTAGAACAGGGGCGGGGGGAGAGAGCGATCTTGCTGGTTCTCCTGTATTCCCATTTGGTTTATAAATTTCCATCCAACCTCCTTTAGGGTGCTACCGGAACGGTGACACTTTTGGTCATGCCCCAACTGGGTATAACACAGCTATGTTTACCGGCACCGCCGGTAACGAATACCTTGATGTTCTCTGGTTTCTCTGTCATCGAAATGGTATCGGAGTCTTCAAGGGCATGCTGCCATGGGGCCCATGCTCGTAGCTCAAAGGCTTTTCGGGCTTCGCCTACATTAACTATAGCTTTATTGAATAGATAGGACGCAATGTCAGACCTGCTCCAACCATTAGAAGCGCAGGTCGCAGCGTGCTCCGGGCACAGGGCGACGAAATATTCACCTTGACTTATCGGGGCATTATTTTGGCCCCATGACGTCATTGCTGACGCAACTTTGTCGAGGATACGAGAGGGTTCAGAGGATTCCATGTCGTGAACGTTATGCGGAGCCTCACCGCAATGGATAGTGACAGCGGATTCAGCATCAATGCCCGCACTTCTCGCATATCCACCCCATGGGGAAGAGTCAAGATTTTCGGCGACGCAGTACGAGTATTTAGCTGGACTTCCTTGAGTGGAAGCATCTCCAATCCCCGGTGTAGCTCCTGCTACATGATGAAGAATTAGCCGTACCGCTCGACCCGTTGCAGCATTCGCAACGTTTCCGGGTCCGAAAGCTCCTAAACCACTGTTGTAACTCCCATCTTTAACCGCTTTACCATGCACAATCAGCAGCGGTGCAACGCAATGAGTAGTCGCGTTCACACCCCTAAGGTTTACCTCCGGCGCATTGAGCGCACGAAAGGCTGAAATCAAAACAGGCAAATGTTCTGGCCTGCAACCAGCCATAACAGCGTTTATAGCAATGATTCGCCGCGTCGCTATCCCAGACCTTGGTGGGAGCGTAGCAATTATCTCATTCGGGTCAAGGTCTTCCGAAGCGCTTAGCATTTCTTCCACGCGATCGCGAGTAGGGGCGATTATCGGAAGTCCATCTCCCCAGCCTTGCCGGTGAAATAGCTCCTGAAGTTCATTTTCGGTACCGTCAGGTATCTCAAGCATTTCGGATCTATCTAATGACATTAGATATAAGTCTGATATATTTAGACATAAATAGCAACGTCTTAACGAAAAAATAAAATGGCAGCAAGAGTCGGAATCACAAAAACCCAAGTAGTGAACGCAGGAATAGAAATCCTGAAAGAGAATAATGATCCTAATTCGGTCACGATGTCAGCAATAGCATCAAAAATTGGGATAAGAGTTCAATCTCTCTACGCTCACGTAGATGGGAGTACTGATTTGAGGCGAGAATTAGCATTGTTCAGTCTCAATGCTTTAGAAATCCGGTTAACGGAAGTTGCTATTGGGACCTCAGGAATTAAGGCTATACGAGCGCTCATTCAAGAACAATTTAACTTCGCTACTGAACAGCCCGGGATGTTTGCTGCTTCAATCTACCCTCCAGGCAACGATAATGAAATACTAGAAGCGATTGAAAGAGTAAATCACCCAATGCATAAAATGTTAGAACAAGCCAAAATAGGAGAGCCACAAAGAACTCATTGGAGTCGCCTCGTGCTATCTACGATCTACGGGTTCACGATGCTCCGCAGGGACCGCCAACTTACACTGCCGGTAGCTCCAGATCAGAGCATGGAATATCTAGTCAGTGTTCTCGTAAACGAGATTGAGAAAGAATTAATACACATAGACTAGGCGGCTTTAACCTAGGATCACCCTAGTGATATTATTGACCCGAACGGGAGAAAGAGCAGTCATGTCTACACAAGCGCAACCACTCGAAGCTGGTTTGAAGGCACCTGCATTCCAATCCAAAACCTTCGCTGGTCATAAGATAAAACTTTCGGATTACCTTGGAAGCTATGTCGCTGTCTATTTCTACCCGAAAGACAACACACCGGGCTGCACAAATCAAGCCTGCAACCTCCAAAACCACATGGGGAAGTTAACAGATAATGGAATTTCTATTATTGGGATTTCCCCAGATAAGAATGAAAGCCATGAAAAGTTTACTGATAAATATGGTTTATCTTTCCCGCTTATTGCTGATCCAGAGCACAAAATTATAAATAAATATAGGGTCTGGGGAGAGAAGAAAAACTACGGCAAAACATACATGGGACTACACCGAACTACCTTTCTGATAAACCCTAAAGGAAAAATAGTTCATGTTTTTACACGACCAAAGACAAAAGAACATGCTGAAGAAATTCTTGCAAAAATTAAAGAATTTTAATAACAATAAAATAAATAAGTGCACAGGATCGGTTGATGCTTGAATTTTCTTTTACCGAAGAACAAAGAAATCTAAGAAAAAGGGCTGCTGAAGTAGCTAGGCAAGGGGTAAGCCAATTTGGCAGATCCAACGATAGTTGGATTAATGGTTTTTCTAAAGAATTTGCACAAATCATGGCTAATGAAGGCTGGATAGGGATGAGTTGGCCGAAGCAATATGGCGGTCAAGAACGCCCGGCAATTGAACGAGTTATTGTTGCTGAAGAAATGATCGCCGCAGGTGCACCAATCGCAGCTATGTGGTTTGCAGATCGGCAAATGGGCCCAACAATAATCACATACGGAACAGAAGAGCAAAAGGCTGAGTATCTTCCTGACATGCTCAAAGGAGAAACAACTTGGTGTATTGGAATGAGCGAACCAGACTCTGGATCAGATTTGGCCTCGTTATCGACCATAGCTGAAAGAAAAGGTGACACCTTTATACTTAATGGTCAAAAAATTTGGACGAGTTTCGGAGATGTCGCTGACTATTGTTACCTTATTTGCCGAACCAGTACGGATGGGCCGGCTCATCGCGGGATTTCGGAAATTATTGTTCCTATGGACCTTCCCGGGATCGAAGTTAGGCCAATAGTTGACATGACCATGAACCGGCACTTTTGCGAAGTGTATTTTGATAATGTCCGTGTTCCATGCGAAAACCTTGTCGGTGCAGAAGGTGGAGCATTTAAGCAAACAATGAAACAACTAGAACATGAAAGAGGGGGAATAGACAGACTCGTCTCAAATAAAGCCTTATACGATGAAGCGCTAAAATATGCAGACACGCACGACCCGAAAGTAAGGCAAGAAATAAGCGCAATTGAATCCGGTTACCAGGTCGGGAAACTGTTGGTCTACAGAGAAGTCTTACAACAAGCACCAAAGGGCTTCAGCGCCGCAACAAAATGTTTTTGTACGGAACACGAATGGAAAGTTGCGGAATTTGTATCCCGAATATTAGGGGTGAAATCGCTTCTTGATGACCAGATTACGAGAGGATTGGCGTACGCACCTGCCTACACAATAATGGGTGGTACATCTAACATTATGCGAAACATTATTGGTGAACGATTTCTTGGACTTGACAGAGAACCACGAAAATAGAAAATAGTATTAAGTAATGATTGCATAGGGGGCAAAGATGTATGACCATATTTTTCAGCCAATAGACGTAGGTCCAATTACAATTCCAAACCGAATTGTAAGATCAGCTCACTCAACTGCGCTCCCTTTAAAACGACTGATTGCTTATCATGAAGCCCGAGCAGTAGGCGGGGTAGGAATGAGTACGCTAGAAGCTACTGGTGTCCATCTCTCTTCGCCAGCTATGCGAAGCATCATTCCACTTCACGACGACACAGTCGTACCCTTCTATCAAGAACTAACAGATGCTCTTCGACCACACGGGATGAAGATGCTGCAACAGATCTATCACCCAGGCTCAGCACGTGCACCAGGAAAAGGGACAACCCAAGTCTCTGCTAGTGCCATACCAAACCCCCTTGTTGGTGGCACGCCTATTGAAATGACAATCCCGATGATTGACGAAATGATCGAAGCATTTGCCAAAGCAGCCAAGCGATGTCGCGATGGTGGTCTAGATGGAGTAGATATCCACGCTTCAAGCGGGTATCTAATAGAGCAATTTCTATCTCCAGCAAACAACATACGATCAGATAAATATGGGGGGTCGCTAACAAACCGAATGCGCTTCCTAATGGAGATAATCGAAGCTATACGCGATGAGGTTGATCATGATATTTGCATCGGTATCAGACTCCCTAATGAGGAGTACATTCCAGGTGGTTTGACTGCAGAAGATAATGCTGAAATAGCACGAATTGTTGAACCACACGTAGATTACATTTCTCTCCACATGGGTTCATATTGGCGTTTCCATAAGTTGCTTTCCCCTATGGATGACCCTCTAGGCCATGAAATGCCTGCTAACGAACCAATCATTAAGCAACTAACGAAACCGACGATAGTGGTAGGAAGAATAATGACGCTTGATCACGCCGAATCGATAGTTGAATCAGGCCAAGCAGATATGGTTTCAATGGTTCGAGCATTGATAGCTGACCCAGGACTTGTGAATAAAGCTAAACAAGGAAATTCTGAGTTAATACGGCCATGCATAGGTTCAAATTTCGGTTGCGTTGGTCAAATTATGTCTACAGGAAAACTCGGGTGTGTAGTAAACATAGCTGCTGCACAAGAAACAGAAGTTTCATTTGAGCCTGAGGGCATATCCAAAACACCTGAAAAGATCCTTATCGTTGGAGGAGGACCTGCTGGGTTAGAAGCTGCTAGAACGGCTGCCATTCGCGGACATGATGTGCATTTACATGAGGCTACGAAACAACTCGGTGGTCAAGTTGCGATTGCTGCATCGGCTCCACATCGGTCAGATTTAGGTGCAATAACATCTTGGTTAACAAGTGAAATGGAACGGCTTGAAATTAATGTCACGATGAATTCCCTAGTTGACCCAGAAGTTATCGCCTCGCTCAATCCGGATCGGATTATTGTCGCTACGGGTTCAACGCCGAGAAAAGATGGTTTTCAACTTACAACACCTATCTCACCTCTAACCGGCTTTGACCAGAAGCATGTATATACAAGTTGGGATGTTTTTGGTTATGGCGGTAGAGCAAATTTTGATAGTCCAGCAATTGTTTTCGATGACACAGGAACTTTTGAAGCTATTTCTGTAGCTGACAAGCTCTTAGAGCAAGGCATAAAAGTAACTATGGTAAGTAGATACGAGAGTTTAGGAGCTGCGCTACCTTATCCTCCTGCAACAGTGGAGGCAGCCAAAGAAAGGCTAATGTCGCAAGATTTTGACTTCATCGGCGGTCATTACATGCAAGCTATAACCGAAGATGAAGTACTTATTGGAGTTCCCTTTACGGAACGCATCCGCGCATTAAGAGCAAACATGGTCGTTCTAGTCACTTACAATCACCCAAATCGAGATTTAGCTGAATACATCCTCAAGGAGAATAGCCATTTAGAGGGAAAAGTTCATCTTGTTGGCGATGTGTCAGGAACAAATGGAGTCCAAGCAGCTATACATCAAGCCGCAAATTTAACTCGGTCAATTTAGAGTCACAATGCGCGAGGATAATCAAGAAATTACTTTTAGTTTCTCAAGCTCTGCGTTCCAAGAATCACCATCCAACACAATGGCGAAGATGAGAGAGAAATGCCCACTGCATAAAACGGTCGAACCAGAAAATCATTACACATTAACGAGGGAAATAGATGTAGTTCAAGCATTGCGTAACGAGAAGCTATGGTCTTCGAGTTATGGTCCTGGCTTAGCTTTCGCTAAGCCAGGTACAGGTGTTTTAGTTTCAAGTGACCCTCCGAAGCATACAAGAGAACGGTTAGCCATATCAAGGATTTTTCGCCCATCTGTGATTCAAGCATTGGAAAGCGATATCGAAATACTGGTCAATAGCATTATTGATTCAAAGAAATCACTAGGTGAAGGCGACATTATTAAAGATTTTGCTGCTCCGATTCCACTGACTGTTATGTGTTGGCTATTAGGAACACCTATTAACGATATTGATCTCTTTAGGAGTTGGGTATTGCCAATGGCAGAAGCAGTTACTTATGTAGAAGGGAGAGAAGCATCGGAAGATGTAATAAGCGCTTATAAAAACTTTAATTCCTACTTCGGATCGCATATCCAGACAAGAAGTGATGCGATCGAAAAAGGTGACAGCTATCCGGATGACTTATTAACGCGATTGCTAACTGTTGAGAATGATGGCAGTAAATTATCAAAGGCAGATGTTCTAGGCTTCTGCCAATTTTTGTTAGTTGCTGGATCAGAAACAACAACTTTGATGATTGGCAATATTATTTACCGATTGATGGAACACCCTGATCAATTCAAGTTGCTCAAAGAGGATAGCTCCTTAGTGGAAAATACTGTTGAAGAAAGCCTTAGGTACGATGCTCCAGTACATGGTTTGTTCAGGACCAATACCAAAGCCATTACTATGCATGGAGAAACACTGCCGAAAGATTCAAAAGTCTGCATGATGTTTTCTTCAGCAAATAGGGACCCATCGGCATGGCATAATCCAGAAGTCTTTGATATCACCAGAGACATTAAGATCTTGCGAAACCATGCATCATTTGGCGTTGGCTCTCATTACTGTCTTGGAGCACCGCTATCACGCCTAGAGGGCGCTGTTTTCTTAAAAGCTGTTCTTGACAGGTTGCCATTGATCCGTAGTAATGGAGAGCCTACTTTAACGAAAGCTGGGATTTTGAAGGGATTTGCAAGCTTGCCTGTTCGCTGGGATTAAAATCTAGAAATTTTCGGTTGCATTTAAAATAGCCTCAAATAAATTGTTGTATTCATCGAAGCATTTTAGATCATGTCTTTCGAGCCGAACCTTTTCTGGTGCTCTGAAAAGAAACCCAGTGTTCGCCGCATCAATCATAGATAAGTCATTATAAGAATCGCCTGCAGCTACTACCTTGTAGTTTAAATCTTGAAATGCCCGAACAGAATGGAATTTCTGATTAGGTGTTCGCTGTGAGAAATCAACTATTGTTCCAACCTCATTTATTTCTAGACTATGGCACAAAATTAGAGGGTTACCTAACTTCTGCATAAGTGGGCCGATGAACTGTTCAAAGGTATCGGACAAGAGTACAACAGGAAATTGTTCGCGCAGTTTATTCAAAAACTGAAGAGCACCTTGTAGAGGGTCTAAGGTAGCGATCACTTTTTGAATATCAGCGATTGAAATATTATGTTTATGAAGTAGCGAAATTCGCTGATTCATTAGTAGTTGGTAATCTGGTTCATCTTTGGTAGTTCGTTTAAGTTCTTCTACGCTAAAAAAGTTTGATATTGCTATCCAAATCTCTGGAGTTAATACACCTTCTACGTCAAGTGTTACAAGGGATTGGGTTGGCGGATTAGCATGCATAGATAGGCTCACCATAGCTCTAGAACTAAAGAACATGCGCTCTTTAAGGCATTTAGAATCAATTTATGAACGATAGTATCACACAAGAGGAACACTCAATCCTTGGATTGAACTGGGAAGACGGTCTCCCGTTTGGGCTATTTTTGAATTTACGCAATAACTATTATGAAAAAGTTAATCTAGTTAATTTGCGTTTAAGTTATAGAAACCTAGACCCGGTTAGGAACATTTGCCTTAATTACCGACCGGATAACACTGATCAATCTGGTTATTCTAAATGCTTAAAGTTTCCAGCAAAAGGAAGAAAATGTGACCCTTGTAAAGCAGAAGAGCAGATTTTTGCTGCTGGGCTTCATCACGCTCATAAAAGAGATCGCGGCTCTCTGAATTCAAAAGTTCTGAAGCACCTTGAAAGGCCAAATTACCTCTACGTTGCGGTCTTTCAGGATGGTTCAATTAAAGTAGGGACAAGTACAGCAGACCGAATCGAAACGAGATTACACGAACAAGGTGCATTCTTAGCATCAATTATTTGTGAAACTATAGATGGTTTTCTCGTCCGAAGTCTTGAGGACATAGTCACGGATGAACTGGGGATAGTCCAAGCTATTTCAATTAAAAAGAAAATGAATGGTTTGCTTCAACCATTACCCAGAAATGAGATAGGGAACACTTTAGAAAATGCCTGTGCTCAAGTAGAAGAACTATTAAATAGTCTTTCGCTAGCCGGCTTTACTATGGTCATGAAATACTGGGAAAATAGCTCACTTAATTCTGAAACGTGGCAACTGATCAATCATTACCCAAGTAGTTTACGTAAGGGTGCCCATGACCTAATTTTAGCTGACTTCTGTGGAAGGATCGCAGCATTCCAAAGAGAGAATGACCCTAGTTACTATGCAGTCGACTTAGGCGAGCTATTCGGAGTCGTAGTTGAGTTCGGGTTATTTCAGGCTGACGATCTAAATATCCAAGGTAACCTATTCTAAAAAACTGCCTATAGTCTGTTGCCGTTAATTTCTTCTTCCGGTTTAAGTTTATTAAATGGGTCAGCGTTATCAAGAGTGTTATTAGGGTCGATTTCTTTTGCAACTCCTTCAGGAGCAGGTTGGTCAAGCCCACCTGCCGTAGCTAGAGCAAAGGCAAGGCCAGCCGCTCTATCATAAATAGCATTTAGGAATTCAAGAGAAGGTGTTTCCTGTCCGGGAATGGGAGGTTTCCCTAGTGAAGCTAAAGTAGCGCGCGTGACTTTAGGAACGGGTAGGCCGTAAATTGGCTCAGGAATACTATCTATATTTCCCCAAAACTTTCTTGGATCAGCACGGTTACGACTCCTACGACGTTTTTTCTTATTAAGCCCTGAAGGCGACTTCTCTTGATTCATATTGCGTCCACTAATACGTTTATTCATCTAGTGCTTTCCATTGTCGCTATCATTCTCAAAACTAAGGATTGTTTCTGTGTCGATTCCAAGAGCTACTTGTAATTGACTCGCATCAAGGTCACCAATGGAACTTGATTTCGGAAGCACTAAGTTTGCAATCTGGCGTTTCCCAGCAACAACTTCTTCAACTCTCTCATCAACCGTTCCTGGGCAAATTAGCCTATGAGCGATAACAGTATTTTTTTGTCCTATTCTCCAAACTCTGTCGCGAGCCTGGTCTTCAACTGCTGGATTCCACCAGCGATCGTAAAGAACTACGTGATTAGCAGCAGTTAAATTCAAACCTGTCCCGCCAGCTTTCAATGAAAGTACCATCGCTCCTTTACCATCCCCACTTTGGAAAGTTTCAACCATACGGTCCCGCGCGGCACGGCCAAGGCCTCCATGGTAACAATCAATGGGAAGCTCATAACGCTCGGTAAGATGTTTAGCTAATCGTTCACCCCAGGTTGCGAAGTGTGTAAACACAAGAAGTCGCTCATCAGCGGCAAATACTGTTTCCATAATTTCATATAATCGTTCAAGTTTTCCAGATCTACCTTCAATACCGAGCCCATCGTCCCTGTAGTTAAGTGGGTGGTTGCAGATCTGCTTCAGTGCTGTAATTGCAGCGAGAACAGCACCTTTTCTTTGTGGAGAACCAGCTTTATTTTTTTCAGTTTCTTCAATTAGATTGTCGACGACAGCTTTATATAAGCCGATCTGTTCCTCAGTCATTGCACAGTGATCAAGTTCGTCGATCCTGTCAGGAAGTTCAGCAGCTATCAACGGTTCAGTTTTGGTTCTTCGGTAGACCATTATTCCATTTAGAGCTTTCAAAGCACTTTCGTTACCTGATTCAATTTTCTTTTCTGGAGTCAACTGAGCTACAAATTGATTTCTTGGTCCAAGAAGTTCAGGATTTGCCCAATCAAGGATCGACCAGAGATCGCCTAGGCCGTTTTCGATTGGAGTTCCGGTTAAAGCAATTCTTGAATGAGCATTTAATTTCCTTAGTTGTTGGGAGGTTTCGGCAGCAGGATTTTTGATCGCTTGGGCCTCATCTAAAACAACTTTTGACCACTGTATATTCTTTAACTGATCTATATCCCGAACAGCAGTACCGTAAGTCGTGATCACAATATCTGAATCAGATACAGCTTTCTCTAGTTTCGATCCTTTGGCACGAGTTGGACCGTGGTGGACTATTACTTTTGCGTTAGGAACGAATTTCTTTGACTCAGCTCTCCAATTGCCTACTACAGCAGGTGGAGCAATTACTAAACCAGGTTCAGGTCGGGGTGAGTTGGCTAAATTAGCCAAAGTAGTAGGGGTTTTCCCTAATCCCATATCTAATGCTAAGCAGCCTCCTAGTCCAGCCTCGTCTAGGAAGTTGATCCAAGCTAAAGCATCAGCTTGGTATGATCGTAATTCGCCTACGAAGCCTTCCGGTTTTGTTTCAGGATGTTCAGGTAATTCTTTGACGCTTCTGAGTAGGTCAGCTGCCCAGCCATCTCCATCTAGAGCTATCCCCCCCAATGCACTGCCTTCTAATCCAAGTGCATGCCGAAGCATTTCGGCTCCGCTCATTTTTTTCTTTTTAGAATACTCTGCTAGTGCTGCTGCAGCATCTGCAAGATCTACTTTATCTAGTTCAATCCATTGACCTTTTGACTCCACTAGAGGACGTGCTTCGCTAGCTAATCGTTCAATTTCTTCAGCACTTAATTCAACATCGTCGAAAACAGCACTCCACCTAATATCAGCAAGCTGCTGAGCGCTAACCATTGTTTCTTGTGACTCAGCTGTGATGCGAAGAATAGGCGAAGTCTTTCGTTTGGACATGGGAGGAACTCTTACATCAAACCCAGCTGCTAGAAGATTGTCGCCAATATCGTTCATAAGGTCCCAAGCTTCGGACTGGGACAACAATACCTCTCCTCTTCGCCGTCCTCCCGGCCGTAAAAGTTCGGGAAACAATCGTTCCAAACGGGAAATTTGCTTGTTAACAAGTTTCCTGCGTGTTTCACTTCCGGTGTTAATTGTTATCTCGATCGGCTCAAGACTACCTCCATCGTTCGGTACAAGAACTTTTGTTAACCATGCGCCGGACTCATCTGGAGGATCCATTTGAACAACCAGCTGTAATTTCTCAATTCCAGTAACAGGAACTGCCCATTGTGAGATTCTCCTCGCTATATCCGATCCAGCTTCTGCGTTAGCGCGAAAAGCCATGCCATCAAGAGCAGCCACAAGCATCTCTCCAAAATCCTCTTTCGATTTGATATCTGAGGGCGTATAGGGAAGATCTACTTGACTTGCTGCCATCCTTACAATCGAATCGGTTAAATCAGTCAAAACTTTACCAACAAAGCGATGGCGATCAGTCTCATCACAAGCGATCAAAGCGGCACCGGGAGTTGATGAAACAAGGGCTGTATGTGAGCTTAGATTAATAAGCGCAGGAGCCCAGCGGACATGAAATAGGGCGTCATCTGAATTCTCGTTACGTGTTCCATTAACTTCGTGAAGAACTGGGTAAATTTTTCCTTGTACTACTAACTCAACTGCTAAGCCCGCAGCTAAGCCCATCCATATTGCGGTAACTCCGATACTTTCGGGCCGATCACTTCCAAGTGATACTAGCCATCCAAGAGTAGATGAAATCGGAGCTGACACAGAGGGAGCTTCCTTTTCTTCTGGCAATTGTAAATTCTCTGATGGTTCCCACTCAATAGAGTTTGCTCCAAGTTGCCCAAGTCTATTTATAATTTCTTCATGACCTTCAGGATGACTTTTGTAAGCCCCTAACCAAGCCACTAGTCGACCATCGCGCCAAGCCAATTGTAAATCATTGTTTGTGTTTTCTACGCCATAGCCGTTTGATGAAGAAGATGAAGGCTCGGGTGCAGGACCAAGTAAATTAGTCAAGACTTTATCTAATTTCTCAGCTTCGCTATTTAGGTCGTCAAGGATAGTTCTTCGATCAGCACCTCGAAATTTTCTTCGTACTCGAAAAATGCTTTGATCAGTTTGTTCTAAAAACCTAAATAAAACTTCGATCCACTGGTTTTTGTTATTTTGAAGAATTTCAAGATCTTCTTCCGAAGATAGTCCGTCCAAATGCAATTGAACTAAATGTTCGAAATGACGCATTGGAATGACAGAAGTGTCATTAGTAATAATTTTCTCCTTATCGTTTCAGCAAACAAGCTGAACTCGGTAGCAATTTCGCTTAGAGAAACTCCACACTCGGGTGTTGCTATCTCTAGAGAAAGCCAGCGATACACCTATCCTAGTCAAAGATCTATTAATTTTTGCTTTTTGCTCAAGAATTGTTGATGAAAGGTAATGCTTCTATTGTGTGGGTAGGAATACTCGTTCGGCAAAAGATCGGTTGGAAATGGATATTAAGGACCAAGTGGTTGTTGTTACGGGCGGTGGGGCAGGTATCGGTTCTGCACTCGCCAGAGCCTCTGTGCTAAGAGGAGCTAGGGCCATTGCTGTAGCAGATATAAATGGAGATAAAGCAAAAGCCGTCGCAAACGAAATCGGTGGAGAGTCATACAAAGTCAACGTTTCAAACGAAGAAGAAATAGTCGGTCTTGTCAATGACGTGGAATTACGGCACGGCCCAATTGGCTTATTCTGTTCAAATGCAGGCTTCGTTACTTCAGCTGGTCTTGAAGACACTAATGAGCGAATCCAAAATATGTGGGATGTGCATGTAATGGCTCATATTTATGCAGCACGCGCTGTTCTGCCCCAAATGATTGCAAATAAAGGTGGATATCTATTAAATACTGCCTCTGCTGCAGGTTTACTCACTCAAATAGGGTCTCTCTCGTATTCGATTACTAAAAGTGCTGCGGTTTCATTGGCTGAATGGTTATCTATCACCCATTATCATCAAGGAATCCGAGTTTCTGTACTCTGCCCTCAAGCAGTTAGAACTGATATCTTAGCCAACAGTC
>MDSV01074077.1_pt1 | contig 23601 bp, 19 predicted proteins | sample 810851 | NCBI WGS metagenome assembly MDSV01 (sample SAMN05326640, study PRJNA326480) | marine metagenome | isolation source: seawater | place: Atlantic Ocean: North East | collected 2012 | reverse complement strand
TGAATCCATTGATCTAAAAAAATTCAATATTGCTATGTTTGATCCTATAAATCAGGTAGACATTCACGCAAGTTTATTGATAGAAAGTCCTAATTTTTTACTTACAAAGGAAGATTATGCAGAATACAGAAAAAAAACTGATAAATTTTTATTCAATAATTTTTACATGTGGAGCAAGAAAAAATTAGATATTATGCCTAAAATTAAGTCACAAGATAAATTTAATAGACAGAGTATGCCCAAAGATATAGATATTCCAGACATTCCTGGTACAAAATCAAAAAAATATGTTAAGGATGCTGTAAAATATATTGAACAACATTTTCCAGATAATTATGGTAATACTAAAAATTTTATTTTTCCAGTTACTCATGATGATGCATTAAATTGGTTTCACACATTTGTTACTGACAAACTAGAAAATTTCGGACCTTATCAGGATTTCATATTGCACAAAGAACCATATCTTTTTCATTCTTGTTTATCAAGTTCAATTAATATTGGCCTTTTAAATCCAACTGAAATTATAAATTTATTAAATCCAAATAAGAGTACAGTACGATTAAGTAGTTTAGAAGGTTATATTCGGCAGTTATTTTGGAGAGAATACCAAAGATATACATACATATATTGTGATTTTACTGATAATTATTTTGGTAACAAAAAAAAACTTACAAAAAAATGGTACAATGGTACAACTGGTATAGAACCCATAGATGATTACATTAAAATTGCATTTGATACCGCATATTTACATCATATAATACGACTAATGGTAATAGGTAATTATATGAATTTATCTGAGATAGATCCAGAAGAGGGATTTAAATGGTTTATGGAATTTGCAATTGATTCATACGAATGGGTTATGAAACAAAATGTACTTGATATGGTTTTTTTTGTAACTGGTGGAAAAACTATGCGAAAGCCATATGTATCATCAAGTAATTATGTATTAAAAATGTCTACTTACAAAAAAGGCCCCTGGTCAGAAAAATGGAATAAATTGTATGATGATTTTATTAAAAATCATAAACACAAATTAATAAAATTTCGATATCACTTTCCCACGTTACGCAAATATTTATAAATTTTATATCTAATTAAAATATTAATTAGCTATAAATCTTAGTCATCGTTATTTTTTGGTGCAAGGCAAAATTTAACTTCACCTAAATTAGCAACATTATACCTAATAATAATTGGATAATCATTCTTCAAATAAATCTCAATATTTTGACATAAATTAGTACATTTACTAAATAAAACAAGATATCTCAGGCTAAATATACCTTGTATAACCTCGTCTGGTGCTAAATTTTGTATGTAAGACATACCTCCTCCTGACATTGATTCTTTAATAATTGTTTGTTGATTAACCCAATCATTAGATATACTGAACATTAATTCATTTCCACTTGATTTAATCTCAATTTCATCTGCTAACTGATTCATATCTCTACATAATTTTTGGAAATCATTAGATGGGATACGTAATACAGATGCAAATTCAGCAGGTGGAACATCTACTTTATCAATCATAAGATCCATTAATTTGAGTTCAAATGTATGTTTAAGATTCTTTTCACCCGTTTCAATTTGTATTTTAAGAATATTGGGTTCATCATTTTCAACATAAAAAGTTAATGTATCATTAGGTGACATCATCTTTAATAATTTGAATAATCGCATCATAGAAATACCACATGCAATAGGTTTTTTGCAATGATATTTTTCAAAGTTGCCAGCAATAAGTTTCATATGAATTAATGCTACATGTGATGCATCCATTGCAATTATTTTCATACCTGTACTATCAATTTCAATATTTACATCAGTTAAAATTTCTTTCAAAGCTTCAACCAAAGTTCTGAATGCACTTGCTTGAACTGTCCGTATTACAAACCTATAATTTTCAATATTTTCTTCAAACTCATTAAAATAGTTTATTTCAGTTTCTTGGTCAGGTTCTGCCACTTGACTCATAATATATAGATGTTCTATCTATGAACTCTTTAAATATTTATATTTAAACGCATATCTATAAATATTTATTTTAAACGCATTAATTAACTATTTTTTATTGTATATGTCACTTGTTCAGAATCTTTACGCTTACATCTAGTAAATATATCTGGATAAAATCTACTACTAAATATGACTTGATAAATTTTACTCAAATTATCCCCAGATAAACTTATAATATTCGTTTTATCAGGAATGACATTTATCTTTTTTAGTGGAGCAGACGATATTTTATATGTTACAGATTCAGATATAGAAGTTTTTTTACAACTGCTTTTAGGTTTAATATTATCAGAAGATATGCTAAAATCAACTAAATCAAATGGTACTATATCATTATAATACATTTGTTTCTTCTTTTTGAAAATAGCATCTAGCAGACTCAAATTGTAATCATAATGACTTATCATATACTCATCAGGTTCATGAATTTTATATTTATTACTCAGAGTATTATTTGTATATTTTTCAAACAACTGCGTGCGAATGTAAATATTATGAATTATATCGTTAATCACAGTATTTCTTAATTGTTTTACTAATTCATTATCTAGATCATTTATACGAATTTTTCTAAGCTGAATATTTTTTTGGCCAAGATCATTATATGTTTGAACTATTTTGTTAATAAATTCATTTTCAAATTTGTTAAATTTTATATCTTTTTCAATTTTACTTGTAGTTAATATTAATTTTATATAATCCTCTTCACTCAGACTATTAATTGTAATGCTATCCATCCTAGTACAAATTTCATTATCAACTAAATTATTGTTACATGTAAGAAGTGTATCGATGTCAACAATTGAAATATCATTGTCAATCTTGATAACTAAATTTACAATTCTATCAAGTATTGGAAATAATATTGTTTGCTTTGAATTACTTGTCAAAATTTTTGAAATTAAAATTGTTTTTAATAATGTCTTCATACTATTAAATTCCGGTTTTTGAAGCATTAAATATAATTCCATTCTTAGTATATCCATAATTTTAGCTTTATACATAATTTGTTCACTACGAAGAGCTCTTTCGGACTGGATTATTTTTTTGTAATCTGGAATAAAATTACCAAATACTTGTTCTATAATGGGTACATTGATTAAATTTTTAATTTTATATTGACCTGTTAAGACATCTCTCTTAGAAATACTAAATGGTAATTTTAGTTTTATTTTCAAACCTGTTTCAAGAATAAGATGAGTATAATTTGGATTTGATTCAATTTCGGATGTATGTTGTATTATTTCTAACATACCTCTTATTGGTAAACAATTAAGTTTATAATTATATTTTTGACTTATTTGCTGTGCATTTATAATATATTTTTTAAATTCAATTTCAATGTTATCAGGAAGTTCATTTATGTGGCTTTCTACTGGAATATATATGTCTCTGTATTTTATTGCTACAATTTCATCTTGATTTAAAATATTTTCATAACTTTCTTCAGGTGGATTTCCTATAATTTCAAGTATATTTGCATATGGAAGAGCTTTCTTAAAATTATTATTAGCTAGATTAATACTTGAATTATATATTTCTTTATCAATAACACTGGGTTCTACATTAATTTCATCTAGCTGTGAGTCATTGAAATCATCATCAGCAAGCCTTATATAGTGACCAGAATTTAATACATATCCCTTAAATTCTTGGTTTATTACAATTTTTTGAATAGGTACTAAATCAGGATCAATTTTTATTAATTCTGTAAGATATTCTGTTTTAGTAGGTAAATTATCCACTAAAATTTCATCATAATAATTATATATTAATAATTTTTTGTATGTACCATTTTTTATTTGTGGATAAACAGGTATATAATACTGTTTTTTATCTTCTTCTTTATTAATTAAAATACCTATAACTTTACTATAAATATCCTCTAGATAAATTTTTTCAACTGATTTATCCACAATAGATTTTGATTCAATAATTTTTAAGTTAGTTTTATGTTTTATAATATTATAATTTACATTTTTGGATTGATAAATAATATCTGAGGGTACTTCAATGGTGCATTTTTTGTTAAATTCTGCAATAATTGTTTTCAGATATCCATTGATATCAAGCGTTTTAACACTAAATATATTCGAATTTATCAAACTATTGTATTTACCAATTATTTCATATCGATTTTTATATAACAATGAAACTCCAATAATATCACTGTCAAGTATATTAAAACTTGTAAAGTTACAACATTTAAGAGTTACTTTTCCATTTTCACCAATTTCTCTATAATCAAGTATAATTAGTTTAAAATTATCTACCTTAAATATTCTATTATCGCTTAATACAAGTAAATCATAAAAGTACTCAATTAATTTTGGTTGATCTGATATTACATATTCAAGATAATTTTGAAAGTCTTTTATTACTGTGTTATTTTTAAAATTAATATGAAGATTGCCATTATTAAGATTCTTAAATTCTCTTTCATTAAGATTTAACAAAATATGTTGTTTAATATCTCTAACAGTTTTAATTCCATCGTTAAGAATCTTTTTATATTTTAGAAGAAGTTCAAAAAAATTATCAACCGAATTAATATTTTCAGAAACACCTTCTCTAAGATAACATTCCCCTGTTATTAATGAACGATCTCCGGATTTACATACAGTCCCCAATGCTTTTGATATTTTTGGCGGAAGTAAACCTAATCTGTTGTTAGTAAGTAAATTTCCCCATGTTTGAATATAATTATTAACTATACGGGTCTCTCTGTAATTAGTTGAAAATTGTTTTGCAGCATCTTTGCTTCTTGTTTTAGAACATATTGGTACTGCTATTCCTAATGGATGATGATTTGCGTTATAAAACCCAGGGTAAGTGCTTTCTTCATTTTTAGCCATAAATAATAAACTATTACGTTCAGTGGCTTTGGTTGAATCATCAGCTCCATTGGGGACTGGATAATTTTTATTCTCATAATTTGGTTTAAATGATAATATATCTCGTCCAGTTTTTAGATCTTTTCTCCAATCAATAACTGATGCTTTTCTACCAGCCTTTAAATCTGCATCATATTTTGATACAAATCCTTCTTCCTCAAAATTCAAATCATTTATGGTAAGAGTCATGTTTGAATTTAATTCTACAATTTTAGCACAGGTATACCAATGAAAATTCTCTTCAGAACCAGAACCATAATTAATTGAATTACACTTTGATTTGTCTGTAAGTCCTTTGGTTGAGTTTGAACATTCTAAATATTCATCGGTTTCAATAAATTTTTTATCATCATTTTCAAATGATGTTCTTGTTTGATAAGAGCTTTTACAATTTTTAATATCTTCTTTGCATTTTTCTTTCTCTAATTCATTACATTTAGTACTCTCTTCAGCTAAACAATTTGCTTTATCTTTCGCGTCAATTATATTTTTTTCTTCATTGGTCATGACTTTTGGATATCTATATTTTCCACCAGCTCCACGTGTGTAATATTTTTTAGTATTTTCATCACTTAATTTATAAACAAACAATATGGGATCTTTTTGATATAAATTTTCTAATATCTTATCATTGTGTTTAAGTTGCTCTCTATCTATTGTTTGTTCAAGTTTTAACTGTTCTGATGTAACTTCTTCTATATCAGTGACAAGTGATTTTTTATCAATTGTATCGTCTAATTCAGTATCTTCATCACTCTCATCATCTTCATCATCTGACCAATCATCATCATCGTCTTCATCATCACTACTTAAAAATCCTACATCCATGCTTTCATGTATTGATATTTTTTTGGGACTTTGATTCATTTTATTAATATTTTGTGCTTCTGTTTTTAATTTAGCTACATCTATATCTTTCTTAAATAATATATCAAATAATTTTTCTCTTGCATCATCTTTAATTAAAGAACCTAATATTATCCTTATATATAAAGTAAAATAATATTTTAGAAATAATTGAATTGAATCTAGGTCATCTCTAGATTTTATATTTTCAACTATAATATCAATACCAGTTTCATTTCCACTATGTAATCTTGGTTCATAATTTATTTTTATGCTTATGCCTGTACTATCTGTCATTTTTTCTGTAGACATAAATTCAGTACTTTTATTCACTTGTTTTACCATTTTTATAGCATAATCTTTGTCAACATTATATTTATCAATTAATTTAAGTATAATATCAGTTGAATTATAACCAATATTAATTAATTTTTTTATCATATTAATAGACGATGACGTTAAATCAAAATTATTAACTCCTTTATAAATCAATTCAAATATTCTAGATTCATGTTGCATCCTATCAATAAATATAGGAGAAACTTCCTCAATACGTCGATTAGTTGTTTCATTGAGGTCTTCATCAAATAATTCAATTGTATAAGTATTATTTTCATTAAACTGCTTAATAAAACCCTTAATCCAATATTGGTTTTCCGTATCAAAAAATCTAATTTTTTCACCAATATTGTATGGTTTTTCGTTAATTATAACAAATGGATGTAACATATCTGCTGTTTTATACAAAAATTCATGATTTACAATTATATCTTGCGACGGAATACGCATTGAATATTTATAACTTAAATTTTCTAATTTAAATAAATTTTGAGAACTTTTTACTTTTAAGTCATTCAATAGTTGCTCGGTAAATTTATGATTAATTGGACTATATTTTACTAAATCTTCTACCAAAAACATTTTTTTTATAAAAATATTGAGTTTTGAAGATATATCTTGTAAAAAGTTGAATTTTCCTGTACTACTATCTCTATTAAATACACATGTGTTAAACTCATTAATATTTGCTGATAATTTGAGTAAACCCTTCTTATCTATTTCAATATCACCATATATGTAAATTGGTCTATAAAAATTAACTTGTGTACCATTATGTAGTTGATCAATTTCACTTTCTGCTATACAATCAATAGGTACACCTGGGATAATTTGATCTGTGATTGTTGAATCAAGAATATCAAAATATTGTTTTCCTTCTTCAGAATATGTATTAAATATTTGACCACTAATAATTTTATCATCTCTAACAATGCCAATTTTAATCTTGTAAGATATATTTTTAACGAGTAGTTTAAGTGGTAAAACTGAATCATTATCAAGCTCAAACCCCTTAAATCTGATCCATGAGTCAAGTGTATTTTTAGTGATTAATGGCTCATATTTATATGTTTTTGGTACAGCAATAGGTTTAAAGAACTTATATATTATTTCATTACTTCCATATGAATCTTTAAATTTAACAAATGGTAAATCATGGTCCAGCTTCAAATTATTAAATATATTTTTAAAATCATAATTATGAGGTAAATTAAGTTGACGAGTTATAGAAATTATATACTCATTTTCAAGTGTTAAATCAAAATTAAAATTATTGTTAAACAGATCAGAACCGGAATTAATATAGTTTTTGTATTTATTATAACTTTGCCGTAAATTAGAATAATTAACCAATTTTTCTTTTTTCAATAAAATTTCATTCATGTGATCATTTATTGCCATATCATCAGTAAAACCAACATTTACTAATGGCGATGCAATTAATTCAGCTGTCAATTGTGGAAATAATTTACGTACAACACGTTTATTGATATCACTGTCATTTTCTTGAAGTTTGGGTATATGTTTAACCAGATTGTGATAATTATATATGTACACTGTTTGACCAGAATTTTGTAAAAAATAACTTAATAAATTACTATCATTCATTTGTAAATAAACAGTAGGTTTAGATACGTCAGCTTCATCATGAGATACATCAGTTCTAAAATAATTAGTTATAAGTGAATTTATAGGTAAATTATGATAATTTTCAGTAAAAGAATGGCTTATTACCTCAAGCTTTTTATACAACCTAATAGAATCTATTATAACCGGGTCATAAATTATATTTTCAAATTTACTGTTATGCTTTGTAATCATTGAACTAATAATTAAATTATTAATGTTAAATTGATTAAGTTTATTATGTATAGTTTCATTTGAATAATCTATTTTTTTATTTAAAAATTCTTTATATAATTGGTTTATATATATATCTACGTTAACATTATTATTTTCTATAAACATGTAAATGTATTCTTTTAAAAAGATATCGGTATTTGAATCAAGATAAATTGATAATATGTTGTATATCCACGCAAGTTTATCATTGCGATCTAAATAAAATGGAATAAATTTAACACTATCTGTTTCTAAAATATTCCAATCTTCAATAAGAGATTCTTTATCAATATATCCAAATTCATTAACTAAACTATCTATATCTGAATCATCGTATAATTTAGTTAATTCAATTTTTTCTAGTATTTTTTTTATTTTATCATCATAATTACCTAAAAATATAAATTTTATTTGTTCAATTCCATCAGGTTTTTTAACTAAATCAGTAATATTGTCAGTCACAGCTTTAGAATCAATATCGGGTCGTAATAACGCATTATTGAGTGAATCATACTTATTAGATATACCGTTAATATCTGTACTTTCTGTAACTTTATTATAAATCACTTTAAGATAAAACGGATGAATGTTTTCATTTAATTGGTTACAACTTAAAGGCATTTTATAATATATACATAAATTTAAAATGACTGACAAACATAATGTATCACGCAATAAGTGTAATGATATTGTTGAATTAATTAAAAAAGAAGGCAGATTATCGTGGGATGAGTATTTTATAACAATCAGTTTATTAGCAGCAAAACGAAGCAGTTGTAATAGACTAAATGTAGGATGTGTAATTACATTTAACAATCGAATATTGGCAACTGGTTATAACGGATTTTTGGCAGGAGCGCCTCATATTTCGCGAGTTGTCAATAATCATGAACAATTTACGGTTCATGCGGAACAAAATGCAATATGTGATGCTGCATCAAGAGGTGTCTCATTGCAAAATTCCACTGCATATATTACTCATTATCCATGTATAATTTGTTTAAAATTACTTGTCGCATCAGGAATAAAAACTATTAAATATATGTATGATTATAAGAATGATCCTCTCACAAAAGAAATGATAATGGAAAATAACATTTCTATTATCAAATTAAATTTTTAATGAATAATTATTTTTTCGGGTGGTATTTTTAAACCTATTGATTCACAATAATCTGAAGGTTTTTGATAAAACTTTCGTTCTATAAATACCCTAATTAAGTTTTCAAGAGTATTATCTTTTGTATTAATATACATAGCTGGTAATGGGTCTGCTGTGAAACATTTTTCTTTTACATTTAGCATATAATCTTCTATAAATCCATGTTTTTCATAAAATTTACAATATAAATTTTTTGTGCTTGATTTACCTTTTTCATAGTTTTCTCCATAGTATCCATAAATATCACGGTCAAGTTCACCCATATTCCAGTCTGAACTACAATCTTCATCTTGATAAATATCTTCAATTTCTATAAAATTCCAATATTCAAATCTCAAAATAGAATTTACAATACGTTCTTTAAGTAAATGGTCATTATTATTTTCAAAATTTTCTAAAAAATCTATAATTTTTTTCTTACTTTTTGGAAGATTAGAATTTTTAAATCCATAATGATTTAGTATTTTTCTGGCTTCAGATGTACTAATATTTTCATAGTAATCTATATCATAACACTGAGCTAACTCAAATAAATCCTCTGTTTCGTATTTTTCGAGTTCTATCATGCGATTTTTATAGCTGTATTTATCTTTTGTTTCATCTTGTGTGTTGTCATTGTCATCTTTATTACACAGTACATTTCTTTGTATTTTAGTATTACAACAGCTTGTTTCATATGTATCATTATCTTCGTCATCACTGTCTTCTTCACTGCTGCTGTCTTCTTCACCGCTGCTGTCTTCTTCACCACTGCTATCTTCTTCACCACTGCTGTCTTCTTCACCACTGCTGTCTTCTTCACCACTGCTGTCTTCTTCATCACTACTATCTTCTTCATCACTCTCTTCTTCATCACTATATTCCTCTTCCTCATATTCTTCAATTGCACTTGTAATATCATTTTCATTGTTTGTAACTTCTAAAATTATTTTATGAAATTTATATTCATATGCTTTAATCATTGAAAACATTAATAAATAGGAACCAACCGCCTTAATATTTGCATTGGATGCATGCGGATTCGCACAAATTATGACAATACTAAGATATTTTTTTCTTGGAGATTTACATAAACATGGAGTATCATCTGTAACAAGAAATCCGTGTATTCTATTAAGAGGATTTTTATAAGTATATCTTTTAATTAATTTTTTTTTTCGAGAGCTATTAGCATTTCTTATAACTTTTAAATTTTGCTCTGATGCATAATCATCTATATCTCTTGTATCTACAGCAAAATAAATATTATATTTTCTATTTTTGGGAAGTTTTTTAGTCGTGCCTTTTTTAAATTCAGTAAAATGACGATTAATTTTCTCATATATGTAAGACCCCGATACTTGTGGTTCGCCATGAGGAGAAGTTTTATTATAAATTACGCAATTTGCTTCTAATTTATGAACAAGTTCTCTAAGAGAAAAATTTTTATAATCTTGATTGTATTTTTCTAAATATTCTTCTATTGTCATGATACTAAGATTATTCATACTTTGTAACCATCTAAGTGGTACTGTTTTTTTCCCTTCAATATGAAGTGTTTTGTTCATAATCTTATTTATTGAATATTTCATTTAATATATAAAATTATTTTTTTATAAAGGAGAATCTGTAATTGAGATTCCACAGTAAGATACTGGTTTTGATTTGTAATCAACTGCTTTATATACTCCTATTTTTATACCTTTTTTGAGCAAATATCTCATATTATCCCAAAATTCAGGTGTATGACCAACTGATTTTGTCATAACATGTGCAAGTTCATGTATAGCAACAAACATCATAGTATTAGTATCAACAATTTTACCCGTTTTTTTAGATCTAATACAAAATACCAATTTTTCACCCTTATTAACTGAATAAGATGTATAACTTGTGTTTGGTAGAGATTCAGAAATTTGTTCAGGTCTATATTTTTCTACAAGACGTCTGACTTTTGGATCCGAAATATTATTAATTTTTACATGCTCAACTATTTTAGTTAAATTAAGTTTTATTAAAGCAAGTTTATCTGCCGCTTCTTGTTTGTCTTCACGGTTTCTAACTAAATATTTATTACCATCTATAGTTGATTGTATATAAGTTAATTCAGAATATTTAGATTCGAATTGTAAAAATATACATAATATAATTATTCCTACAATAAAGAATGTTATTAGATCTTCCATAGTTATTATTTTCATAGAAAATAATATTTGTTTCACATATTTAATTATAAAATTGATGAAAATTATTTAAAATTATAAGCCTCAGTATAATAATGAATAATCAAAACTTTGAGTTTCAGACAATTGATTGGAAAGCCGAAGATTGCGAAGATGAAGATGAAGATTCAACAAATAACAGCCAAAGCGATGAAAGTGACAATTATTATAGCTCTGATGAAGATGTAAGCAAGAAAAAAAAGTTTAAAAAAGACACATCAAAATATAAGATTACTGTGTTTGGTAAAGATGCTAAAGATAATACAATTACAATGGAAATTACTGATTTTACACCACATTTTTACATCCGCTTGCCAGACTGCCATGAGCAATATGATAAAAAAACGGCTTCCGTTGTCAAGCGTTTTGTGAAAGATAATATTTGGGCAAAATACAGAGATTGTTTGTTACGAGTAAGTGTTTTGAGGAAACATAGTTTTCGTAATTTTGATAATAACAAGAAATATCGGTTTGCTCGTATTGTATTTCGTAATCTTGCATCAATGAGACAAGCTGTTGGTATATTTCAAAAAAAAGAATATAACAGTCATACTGAAAAAACTAAAAGATACCCAAAAAAGATACAAATTTATGGTCTTCCAGGAGCTACAAATGAACCATATCAATATGACTTATATGAAAATCACATTGACCCCTTAATTAAATTTATTCATTATTCCAAAATTAAATCAGTTGGATGGGTTCAAATTAAGGCAGGGACTTATGAAATTCTTAATAATGATAGATATACAACAAAATATACTATAAGTACAAGATGGACGAATGTAAAACCACTTGATAATATTAATAATTCCAATATTAAGATTTTAGCGTATGATATTGAATGTGATTCAGCACATGGTGACTTCCCTGTTCCAAATAAAGATTATATTAAATTAGCACGAGAAATATATAATTGTTATATGAAAAAACATTTATATTATACAAAATTAGTAGGCGAAAATGATGCCAATAATAAACGTATAATTGAAGAAATCAATAGTGAACTTGAAAATAGAGAAGATTTTGCAAAGAAATGTATTAAAGCAGCATTTACTAGAAATGGTTCTGAAGAACTTGAAATTTCTCAAATATTTACAAAATTAATAGATTTTAAACCATCTAAAAATCAAATTAAACTATCTGTAAAAAATATTGCAACTTACCTAACTATAAGTAATAATACAAATTCAATTGAACGTAAAAAACACAGCACCCGCTGTATTAATCGTATTAATAAAATATTAAATGAAAGCTTTCCTGAAGTAGCAGGTGACCAGACTATTCAGATAGGTATGTCTTTTATGAAATATGGTTCAAAAACACCTTATATTAATTACATGCTTACGTACGATCCAACTGGAACATGTGATAAAATTAATGCAAATACAGAATCATATAAAACAGAAAAAGATCTTTTATTGAGATTCAGACAAATTATTATTAATGAAGACCCTGAAATTATTACAGGATGGAATACAGATGGCTTTGATACACCGTGGTTGTTTAAACGTGCAGATGAACTTAATATCAGCTACATATTTAATAAATTAAGTCGTGATAAAGATTATGAATCTGTAATTAAGACAAAGCAAGTTAAAGGTCCTACAGGTGAATTAATTATGAAGGAATTTGTTGAAATTCCAGGACGTATTCAAATGGATATGCTTCCTTTAGTACAAAAAAGTTACAACTTAGATTCCTATAAACTTGATAATGTTTCTGCTAACTTTATTAATGGTAAAATTAAAGATATCAAGTTTACAGACGAACTAAAAACTCAGATTTTTACAAATAATACAGAAGGTTTGAATGAAGGTAATTATATTGTATTTAGTGAAATGAATGGATATCTTGAAAATAAATACGAAGATGGTAAGAAATTTCAAATTAAAAATGTAGACCATGAAGGCTATGTAATTACAATTGAAGAAGAACTTAAGATATCGTCTGATAAGTGTACCAATTTTAATTGGTGTCTTGGTAAAGATGATGTATCACCACAAGATATTTTTGAACTTCAGAAAAAGGGCCCAAGTGATAGAGCTAAACTGGCATATTATTGTATGATGGATGTTGTACTTTGTCATGAACTATTAAACAAACTCTCAATTTTGACAAATAATATTGGTATGGCTAATGTATGTCTAAATCCTTTATCTTGGATTGTTAACCGTGGACAAGGTATAAAGATTTTGAGTCTTACTGCATTCTTTTTGAAAAAGAATAATTATTTACTGCCATATTTGTATAAAGATACATTTGATAAGGATGGGTATGAAGGAGCGGTTGTATTGAATCCCAACCCTGGTATATATATAAACAAACCTGTGGCTGTATTGGACTATGGTTCACTATATCCTTCTTCTATGATTGAACGTAATTTGTCTCATGAAATGATAGTTCACGAAGATGATACTAAATATTTGGGCGATGAAGGTGCAGAACTTATTAAAAAACTTGGATACTTTGGTCATGAAGACATCACATATGATGTTTTTAAAACTAGATTTACTGCATCAGGTTCAGTAAAAGATAAAGTGAAAGTAGGTCAAAAAACAGTAAGATTTGTACAATATAGTGATCCCAAATTAAACGACAAAAAAGGATTGATTCCTGAAATTCTAAGATATCTTTTGAAAGCACGTAAGACTACCAGAAACAAAATTAAATATAAAACAGTTAAGACAAATAAAGATGAATATATCGGCATTTATGATAAGGATAAAGGTATTGTAAAAACACCTGAAGATACATTTGATATAAATGCACAAAATGTTATTTCAGTAGAAGATACTTATAATGATTTCCAGAAACAGGTATTAGATGGTTTACAGTTAGCTTTTAAAATGACTGCAAACTCATTATATGGTCAAATTGGTGCTAAAACAAGTGATATTTACTATAAAGAAATTGCTGCTGCAACAACTGCAACTGGACGTGAACGTCTGATTATTGCACAAGAATATGCAGAAAATGAAAAAAACTATCCTCATAAACTAGATAATGGAGAAATAGTGTATCTCAAAAATAAGGTTGTATATGGTGACACTGATTCGGTATTTGTGCATTATCAAACACTTGATGGTCAAGGTAACCCGCTTAAAGGCAGAGAAGCACGGAAAAAGAGTATTGAATTAGCAATTTATACAGAAAAAGAAATCCAAAAAACAAAGCTTAGATTGCCTCAGGTCTTAGAATATGAAAAAACATTTGACCCATTTATTCTACTATCAAAAAAAAGATATGTAGGAAATTTGTATGAAGTAGACCCTGATAAATATAAACTGAAAAGTATGGGTATTGTTCTCAAACGAAGAGACAATGCTCCTATTGTAAAAGTTGTTTATGGTGGTATCATTGATAGGATCATGAAAAACCAAGATATATTGCCTGCAATTCATTTTCTTAAAAGTACTTTGCGTAAACTAGTAGCCGGTAAATTTGGTTTAGAAACACTTATTTTGAGTAAGACTTTATCTTCATATTATAAAGACCCAGACCGTATCGCTCATAAAGTTTTAGCTGAACGCATGGCGGAACGAGATCCAGGAAATAAGCCCCAAGTAAATGATAGAATACCATTTATCTATATTGATAAACAAAGTATGAAAAATCCAAAATCAACACTTCAAGGTGATAAAATAGAACATCCAGATTACATTATTGAAAATAAACTAAAGCCAGATTATGAATTTTACATTACAAATCAGATTATGAAACCTGTTAGTCAAATTTTTGGATTATGTCTTGATGAAATACCTGGATTTAATAGAGATATTAAAGAATTTGATAATATCTATGGAAAACAGCTTGCTGCAGGTAAATCTATTAATGACTCTATTAAAAAAATGCAGGAATCTAAGTCAAAAGAGGCAGGTAATATACTATTCCAAGACATATTGAGAGTTCTTGAAAATAAACGCAATAATAATACTCAAATTACAGATTTCTTTAGAGTAAGATAATCATGAAAATTTTATTGATAATTATTTTATCCGACACAACTTGGAGTTCCTATTTCACTCCATCCTGGACATGGGTAACAAGTAGGATGATCTCTACAAAATTCTGTATCATACTGACTCTTATTTTTTTTATTAATATTAAATTTATAATTAAGATTAGTATACCCAGGCGGTAGAGCATATTTTGGTTTAACAAAATTTTTATAATCTTCTTCAACCCATGAAAAATCTCCTGTAATACTATTTTTAGCATTGGCCCAATCAGAAGCTTGTGAAAAGAATCTACTGACTGCATCAGTTCCTTTCATCTGCATACTTCTCGCTTTTAATTTAGCATATTCTTCTGGCGATAATTGATCATCGGTGTGGCCTCTTGGTTCAAATGGATCAGGTGCATCAGCAGCTGATACTAATGTACTTGAACATATTGAGTATATAATAAAAGCAAATATGAAATAGCCAAATCCAGTTATCATGTCTTTTCTTGTATCTGATGTCCAATAGATAATTCCACATATAAAAATAATAAAAGAAAATTTTAAAAAAGATATTATGTATGATAACATTACTATAGAATAATATTTTTTTTTAGTCCCGTATATTTTGATTGCAAATAGGGCATTTATGATTTTCGGCATACCAAGTATCTATACATCCCTGGTGAAAATAATGTTCACACCTAATATTCCTTCTTAAAATACAATTTTTAGTAAAAAGTTCATTACATATATGACATTTATCATTATCAACAAGTGTTGGATTTGTATAAATTGTGGTTTTTTCGTTTAATTCAGATATTGTTAATCCATTCTGAACTCTTGTTTGATTATGTAATGGTACCAAATTTTCTACTCTGAAAATATTGGCCCCAACACTTAGTTCAGAACCAGTAATACTAGGTAAATCATTTAATATACTATCTATACTATTAGCTATAGTACTACTTATATTACTTGTTTCAGTTATATTAACCGGAATAGTTCTGATATGCGATTGTATGTTATTTGGAGTATCAGTTGTATTATCATGCATATTTTGATGAGATGTTGTAGTTGAATTATGAACATTTAATGATGAATTTGTTGGTGGTGTAGTGTTATCAATAGATTCATTGATATTTGTATTATTTTCTGCAGAAGTTTCGTATACACTTACAGTAATGTCAGCAATATTGTCCCTTGATTCTTCCTCTACATTATTATCAGGAGTATTTCTCCTTGTTATATTGTAAGATTCTGGATTAGTACCTGCATTATTGTGATAATTTTCTATATATTGAAAATGAATCTCATGATTTGATGAGCAAACTTCCTCAAGATCTTGAATAATATTTCTTATTCTTGTTCGCCGTGACATTATTAATATATAAAATGGCTATTTTTAAATAGTAAATTTTTTTTTTCAAACAAAAATAAAATTATGAAAACTTTTGCAAAAATAAAAAAAAACCCCCCCCCTCAAAATCATTCGTTTTCATTCGTTTTCATTCCAAAAATCCTCCTAAATTGATTAAAATAAAAAATATAAAAAGAAGCTACTTAGGTTTTAAAAAATTTAACTCAAAAAAAAAAGGAATGAACAAAAAAATTTCATTCGTTTTCATTCGTTTTCATTCGTTTTCATTCGTTTTTTTTAGAAAAAAACTATTTAAAAAATAATTATATATAATAGCTAGTATGGTAACGTATAATTGCAAAAGATGTGGGTATACAACAAATTTACGTGGTAATATAAAACGACATTTTCTCAAGAAGAAAACCTGCAGAGCAGTTGCAGAAGTGTGTGATATTAAAACATGTTTTGAGGAACAATTAGGAGAAAAATATCCACTTACGCTGAATTACGCTGAAAAAACGAATGAAATGAATGGATTTACGCTGAATTACGCTGAGAATCAATCAAATAATAGGAGAAATTTTGTTACTGAAACACCAGTAGAATATAGTATAGAAGATAAATCTTCACTATCAAATCATACTATTAAATGTGAATATTGTAACAAAATATTTCAAAAAAAAAGATATCTTGATGATCATCTAAGGCGTTCTTGCCTCTTAGTTAAGACTAAAATTAATAATACAGTTAAACCATACGAAAATGAAGTCATTGAACTTAAAAATGAGCTAAATAGAGAGCGTATTCTCAGAGAAAAAGATAAAGAAATAATTAATGAATTAAAAAGTCAGATAGATGTATTACTTAAGGGAAAGGGAAATGTATATAATTATAATCAAAATATAATTGTTCAGCCATTTGGTAAAGAAAATACAAGCTATATAGAGGAAGATTATATTGATAAACTTGTTAAAAAAGGTGCTTTACAATGCATTCCTGAATTATTACAACATATACATTTTAACTCAGAACATCAAGAAAATTATAATGTTAAAATTCCTAATAAAAAACAATCATTTGCCCAAGTTTTTAATGGTCATGACTGGGTTTATAAAGATAAAAGAAATACTATAGATAATATGACTAATAAAGCATTTGGTATTATTAATAGACATTATAGCACAGGTTCTAATAAATATATGGATGAAGTAACAGATAAAATTGAATCTAACAATAAAGAATTAGTAAAGCAACTTCAAAAAGATACTGAAATTATGATATTAAATCATCAAGATAAGTGCACTACAGAAAATTAATATTTATTATTAATAATTATTTATTAGTAATAAAAATTAAATTATTCAGAAGATTCAGTTTCACCTGATTCACCATCAGCTTCAGCGGATTCGCTGGTGGCAGGAGCGGCAGCTTGTAATCTGGCGGTTTCTTGTGCAGTTACTATGCGGTGTGCCTCAGTAATAAGGGACATTTCGTTTACTCTGTATGCACCTCTTGATTGAGCAAGTTCAACTGCGCTAAGGAGTACAGCTTGAGCTGTTACGGTGCGTTGTCCAGCTTGGGCGGGAGCGGCGGCTTCTTCGTTAACTTGGTTTTCTACTTGATTTTCTTTGTCTGACATTATATTCTAAATCTATAAATATTTTTCGGATTTTAAACGAATTAATAACATTTATTACCCATTATTATTCTATATATGGAATAATATACTATGTAAAATGGACTCAAAACAACAGCGATTAAAGTTGTTAAAATTTTTGTTGAAATTGGTTCTCTTGAGTTACATTCCCAACATAAACTAAATGCGATACATGCTAATATGATTTTAATTAAACATGCAATTAGAATAATATTATTTCTTCTTTTCTGAAAGTTTGTTTCTATATTTTCATCAGAATTCATTTAATATATATTAATATTTTAAACATCCTTGAACACTGTAGTTTTAATAAAAATATAAAATATGTAAAATGGTGCAAATATAATAGCCACCCATACACGAACTAACTTAATCCATATAGAATCTCTCGGAAATTGTCTCCAAGCATGAACACCACTTATTATACCACTTGCTACTATAAATATTAAAAATCCAATAGCGAGTGTTTTGGCAATTATATATTGATTCGTTTTCTTAGAAGGTTCAACCTTATGATATTCTCTTGCTCTATTAAAAGAATATCTATGTTGAAATCCATATTGGTCATAATTATCAGGATTACTCTCTGAACTCGACATTAATACTTAAAATATATTTATATTTTAATTATACCATGAATATTTTTTACTACATGAGTAAGAAACCCTTTTAGGCGGTTTGATATTACGGGAATTATAAATACTTGCCATACAAATTGGATATGCATTTTGGGGACTATGGTTATTTTTTACTATTTGAAAAAATTTATCCTGTAAAAACAGGGACTTTAGACAATGACAATATTTTTTATTCATAGCTTCTTGTAAGATTAAATCTTTTTTTCTACTGATTTTATTTTTTTTTTTTAATTCAATATACTCTCTATATTTCTCTTCAGTGATGTTTATAGGTGATTTCTTTGGAAATTTTTCAGGATAAAATAGTGTATAAAGTGAATTAACCATAATTTTACATATGTCCTGATCATTAGTTGTATTCTTAACTAAATCTTTTAAAAACTTATTCTTACTTTTTTTAACAAAATTTAAAAGTAATTCACACTGTTTTTTATAATTATCAACAATAGGTAGTTTTAGTAACATTGATACAGCTTCAATATTATATTTTTTAGAATGAGAAGTATTTATATTTTCTATTATAGATTGCAGGTATTCGATATATTTCTTTTCGTTTTTCTTGCTGCTCATTATGTATTATTAAGATATAAAATTATCTAAATAATATTATTTTTTTGTAAAATTATTATATTTTTCTTTAACTGTCTCTACAGCATTATTTACGGTTGGTTTTACGTTTTCATTAAATTTTTCTTGCACGGTTTCCATATGTGGATGAATAGTTTCTTTTGTTTGATTAAAAAGATCGCTTGCACTTGATGACAATTTGCCAAATAAACTACCAAAACTTGATGAAGCTTTCATCAATGTACCCTTAATAGTGTTATCGTCGGACATCTATGTATATATATATAATTCAACTTTTAATTATTTTCAAAAATACTTATAATATTTTTTTGGAATTTTTTTGTGTATAATGCTATATAATTTTCATAATTAGGAGATAATTTTAAAATTTTTTCAAATTCTTTTAGACTTATATTTTTGGAGGATAAATATTTTATTTGTGAAGGTAATAACTGTTGATTTTCAAAAGTTGCATAGAGAATGAATGATGATAAAATATGAAAGTTAGAAATATCTATATCTAATTTCTTACAAATGTTATTAATTGATTTAAGATTATAAAATCTATAATTGTACTTACTTATTAATGCTGATTTTTCAAATGATGTAATTTTAGGAGTATTTTTAAGTTTCATATTTTTGATCAAAAAATTACTGTTAAAACAAGATAATATACCTACATATTCTGTAAAATCCCAGTTACCAAACATGTTATTTCTAAATAATTGAGAATCTGTCAGTAATTCATAATAGTTAATACTACAATCAAGCAACTCTTCATATGAATTATGAGTATTTTTATCTATAAAATTAATAAAATTTTCATGAATTATATATGGTACAAAGGTCTGATCAGCTTGATAATTCAATAAAACTTCACTTATATTCATACTATAATCGAAATATAACTTATTAATTGCTTCATATAATTCTATATCCATATCCTTTGTACCAACATTTTGTACTAATTTTAAAAGTTCACCTTGTGAAATATTTTTCTTTAAGAAACCAGATATATATTCAAGTATATAAACAGTTCTGCGTAAATCATTCTGACAATACGGTGTTATTATATTTAAAACAGCATCACTTATACCAAGATTTTCACCTAAATTTATTTTTTTTAGAAGCGTATAGATATCACTATCGGATGGTCCATTAAATTTAATATGAACTACATATTTGAGTAATGAATTCAAATTTCTTGTTATACTGTTACATATACAAATAATAGGATTTTTATTAATATATATTTTATCATTTTTTTTAGGCTTTTTTTTCAATTTTTTAAGTTTAGCTACTTCTCTATTTTCAGTATAGTTAATATAAGTAATTATATCATTAGAAGAATATTCTTTACGTGATTCTATTCCATCAACTTCATCCATAATTATTCCTGTTTTTATATCCTTATTGAACATCATTTGTATAGATTTTCCTGATAAGATTGTTTCCAGTTTACTACTTATTATTTTTGAGGTTCTTAATTCAGATGCATTGAATTCAATAACATCATACCCATAATCTTTTAGTAAAATATGTACTGTAGATGTTTTACCAATACCAGGGGGGCCAGAAATAAGAATGCAGTTTTTGAAACCTTTATAAGCTTTTCTTGTTTTAAAAACATTAAGCCATTTTCTGATCAATGCTATTTGATTTGTATTGCCTATAATATTATCTATATTTGTGGGTCGATATTTATCTACCCACAATGAACTTGACATTAATATTTATTATGTATTGTCCTTAATATTAGATATTATTTTTACAATAAAATCAGTTAAAGTGTTTTCATTAGATTTATTGATTTTAATTTCATGATCAAATTCAAGTTCATCTGTATAAATCTCAGAAATATCATTACGTCTATTCAAATGAATATTTTTATTTTCTAAATATGTTTTTTCTATTCTTTCTTCCTGTAATTCGGGTTCAATAGATAACTTTATAAAAATAAAACCCTTTTTTTTGAGAGCTTCTTGTTCATTGTGAAATCTTAAATCATCTATAACTATATATTTTGAGTTAATATTTTCTAAATCCCTTAACAAATAATCTACCCATACATCTTTATCTATTTTTTTAAGTAATTGTGCAAAATCCTGAATTATCTGCCTATCTTTGTGCTTTAGATTAAAAATTTCAGATGCGTATTTTTTTACAGGACCTCCGAAAGATAAAATTTCATAGCCATAATGATCTTTTAAATATTTAGCAGCATAAGATTTACCAGAACATAATTTTCCAATAAATGCAATCTTCATGATTAAATATTAATATTTTATACTTATATTAATATTAAATTTTTACTTTCTATTTTTATATTGTAATTTTTTAAACAAGCTTATTATGCTGGGAGTCCGTCATTTGCATCAGGGGCAGGTAATTTATCTATACCTTCCCATGTAACATTACAACTTCTTGCCCATACACCTCTGTTTTTAAGTGCAACTTGTTTGGCTTTATCTGTTTTATTTTCAAGTGTATACATTGAGTTTTCATTAAAATCTTTAGGCTTTGGTTCATTAGGACATTCACCAAGTGCAAATTTATTATCACAAGAACCATCTTCAGTCAATTCCCAGTAATCAGGACAATCAGGGTACCTAAGTGGCCATGTTTTTTTCTGAATTTCTTCATTATATTTTACCCATTTTTTATAGTAGTAGTATAATATTGTAGCAACTGAAATTAATGATAAAATTTTGGTTAAAGTATCCATTATAATATAAAACAAGAAAATTTTTAATAAATTATGTTGGGATTTGTACGTGTTCCTGCACTTGAAATATACTTAGGCAATTCAAGTGGTTTAGGTAAACTACTTACCGATTTTTTGTAAGCACTATTTTGCTCTATATTTAATAATATATTGGGAACTGCATATTCTAATACAAATGCATTTAATCTTTTAATTTGTTGTTTTAAATCTGTTTCGTTGTTTTGTCCATACTGTAAATAAATAGATTTCATAATAATTATTAGCTGGTTATTATCTTGTGGTGCTATTATATGTTTTTTATCAGATTGAATCCATACATGGTATTTTAATAATTTTTGTAAATGTTCTATATTAATTTTTGAAAAAAAAGCATATTGTGTTTTTGTGCCTTCATATGTGTGGGCAATTGAATGAGTATTATATTCTTCAATACCACTTGTTTTTTCAGAAAAAAGAGAAACTTTATTATTTTCATATTTTCCACTTATGTCTATTCTTCCATTTTTCATGTCGTTAATACTGGCTTGTTTTTTCTTTTGATAATTATGTAAATTTTTAACTATTCTATCCATTTAATATTATTACAGAATTTTTTATTTATATTAATTACAATATAATTAAAAAATACATGATTTACTATTATACCCAATACCCTATAAATTAACATTTGTATATTAATTATAGTAAAATAATTATAATAAATATACATAATCATGGATATCAAGGTAGGATTTTAATTTAAAAAATAACAAAATTAATAGATAGAGCATTTAACGTATTATCAGATATATTTTCAATTTTAAGTTGAAATCCTTCATTAACCACACTGTGTGGAGTAATTATAACTGCTTGTTCTGATGATGCATAAATAACGCTATCAACTGTAACTCCTGCAATATTTGTTACTGTGATTGTTAATTTTTGTGTATCGGGAATTGCAACATTATCGAATGTAAGTTTATGTTTATTTGCCTGGTTTGTCCCTGATGTGTAAACTACATTCTCTGGCGCTGTTGATATTAATGTACTATCTGTATGCTTGATTATACCTGAATTTAAGTCAATATTTCCCGTTAGATTACCTGTCACATCACCAGTAACATCACCTGTAAGATTACCTGTGACATCACCTGTAATATTACCAGTTACATTACCAGCAACATCACCAATTAAATCTCCAACAATTTCTTCATTAAATGTTTTAATTCCAGTGATAATTTCATTAGCATCCTTCAACATTATATTGTTATTTTCGATTGAATCTATTTTAGTAGCTGTAGCCGAATTACCCGTACAAGAACCAGAACTTCCAGATACATTGCCAGTAATATCACCTGTTAAATTACCAGTAACATCACCTGTAAGATTACCAGTGACATCACCTGTTAAATTACCAGTT
>MDSV01203472.1_pt1 | contig 23611 bp, 20 predicted proteins | sample 810851 | NCBI WGS metagenome assembly MDSV01 (sample SAMN05326640, study PRJNA326480) | marine metagenome | isolation source: seawater | place: Atlantic Ocean: North East | collected 2012 | reverse complement strand
GATACACAGTGTGCCCGTGGTTTGCACCGAACCTTTAAAACAGTTCTTATGAAAAAAGTTGTTCTTTCGTTCTTTGCAGCCACGGTTGCATTTGTGAGCTTTGGTCAAGATGCAAGTCAGCCTCAGGGCTCTTGGTACTTGGGCACCGGTGACGCCACCACCTTGTTGAATGTGTTTTCAACTGGCGTGGCCATAGCACCAACTGTCGGCTATGCTGTTGCAGATGACATTGTCATCCAGGCATCCGCAAACGGTCCAACCGACAACATGGGCTTGAGCCTTGGCGCGGCCTATTTCATGGATGACTATTGGGTGGGCCTGCAGGCTACTGATGTCACCGGAGATTTGGATGCTGGCATCGCCGCAGGGCGTTACATTGACTTCAAGGATTGTCTCTTTTTGACTCCAAACGTTCAATACAGCTTTGGTCTGCCTGACGGATCTTCCGACAACCTTTCAATTGGAATTGGCTTCGGAGCGCGCTTCTGAACACTTGATGACATTGACTTGAAAAGGGGCTTCGGCCCCTTTTTTCATGCCCTTACCTTTGGTCCATGGAGAGGGGCCTTACCTGGAATGCCAAGCCGTGGTCGAAAATGGACCGCGATGAATTGCATGCGATCTTGCGTTTGCGCATCGATGTCTTCGTGTTGGAGCAAAATTGTCCCTACAGCGAGCTGGATGGCAAGGACCTGAGGAGCATTCACGTGTGGGCTTCCGACGAGGATGAATCCAAAGGTGTTGCGGCGGCTTGCTGCACCCGCGTGCTTGCACCAGGAGTCAGTTACAAAGAACCCAGCATCGGACGAGTGGCGACACGCAGCGATTTGCGTGGCACTGGATTGGGCAAGGTGCTGATGCATCGGAGCCTGGAAGTGTGTCGGCGAGAATGGCCGGGACTCGACGTCCGAATCTCAGCCCAATGCTATCTCGGGCAGTTCTACCGAGACCTCGGCTTTGTGCCATGCGGAGAGACCTACCTCGAGGACGGAATTCCCCATGTGGCGATGTTGAAGCCGATGAAGGAATAAGAACTCAGGCTTTGGCAGAACTTGCCGCGACGTCTTGGGACGCCGAATGAATCACGGTGGCCTCCACGAAGGACACAAACAAGGGATGCGGCTTGAGTACTGTGCTGGCGTATTCCGGATGGAATTGGGAGGCCACGAAATAGGGGTGCGACGGAATCTCCACGATTTCGACCAAATCGTTGTCAGGGTTGATGCCTGTGGCAATCATCCCGGCTTTCTCGAATTGGCTTCGATACGAGCTGTTGAACTCGTAACGGTGGCGGTGCCGTTCGTCCACCAATTCGACATCTCCATAAGCCGTGTGTGCCTTCGAGCCGGTTTGGAGCTCGCAAGGGTATTCCCCAAGACGCATGGTGCCGCCCATGTTGGTGATGCTCTTCTGCTCCGCCATCATGTCGATGACGGGGTGTGGGGTGTACTCTTTGATCTCCGCAGAGTGAGCCTCCTCGAGGTGAAGGACGTTGCGGGCAAATTCCACCACCGCGCATTGCATCCCTAGGCAAATGCCGAAGAAGGGTGTTCCCGTTGTGCGGGCGTGTTCCACGGCAAGGAGTTTGCCGTCGATGCCGCGGGACCCAAATCCAGGCGCCACCAAAATGGCGTCCAGGCCAGAAAGCCGGGCAGTGAGATTGTCGCCAGTCAACTGCTCGCTGTGGATCCAATCTAAATCGATGCTGGTTTCCAGTTTGGCTCCTGCATGGTCAAGGGCTTCGGCGATGCTTTTGTAGCTGTCCTTCAGCTCGACGTATTTTCCGACCAAGCCTACCTTGACGGAGCGCCTTGGGTTCTTGTAACGGCTGAGGAAGTCTCGCCATTCGTGGAGGTTGGCCGACGTGTCGGCGGAATCCATGCCCAATTTGCGCAGCACAACCTCATCGAACTTCTCCTGCTGCATGAGCAGGGGCACGTCGTAGATGGAATCCGCGTCAATGCTTTCGATTACAGCGTCCGTGGCGACGTTGCAGAACCGAGCCAGTTTGGAGCGAACGTTGGTCGGCAACGGATGCTCGGTGCGACAGACCAGAATGTCGGCTTGCACGCCAAATTCGAGCAGTTGCTTGACGGAGTGCTGGGTTGGTTTGGTCTTCAGTTCTCCTGCAGCTGACAAGTAGGGCACCAGGGTCAGATGCACCACCAGGGTGTCTTCGGGACTTTCCCATTTCATCTGACGCACCGCCTCGATGTAGGGCAACGATTCGATGTCGCCCACGGTGCCTCCGATTTCTGTAATTACGAAATCGTAGTCCTTCTTGGATCCCAGAATCTGAACACATCGCTTGATTTCGTCTGTGATGTGCGGGATGATTTGAACAGTCTTGCCGAGGTACTCGCCGCGGCGCTCTTTGTCAATGACACTCTGGTAGATACGCCCAGTGGTGATGTTGTTGGCTTGCGTGGTTTGAACGTTGAGAAAACGCTCGTAGTGGCCCAAATCCAAATCTGTTTCCGCGCCATCCACCGTTACATAGCACTCGCCGTGCTCGTAGGGATTCAGAGTGCCTGGGTCAACGTTGATGTACGGGTCCAACTTTTGGATCGTCACAGAGTAGCCGCGGGCTTGAAGCAATTTGGCAAGAGAGGCACTCACAATGCCTTTTCCGAGGCTGCTGCTCACGCCGCCAGTGACAAAAATATACCGGCTGTTCCGGCCGCTGGCCAGGGTGTCGGTGGAAGAAGAAATTGGAGTAGAGATGTCCCGCATATACGGGATTCAAAGGTAGACCAAAGTGAAGCCACCGTTTGTGGTTGGCCGATGGATTTCATCAACAATTGTTCACCCTGCATTCACATCCCCATGCTCCGGGGAATCCATGCGTTGCGTAAGGGCTTGAACCCAAGGCACTTCCTGCAGAAATTCTCGAGCCACGATGCGGATGAGTGTGTAGCCCGGAATGGCCAGCACCATGCCCATCGGCCCTGCCAAGCTTCCAGCCACGGAGACGACGATGAAAATCTCCAGTGGATGGGCGAACACCCTTTTGGCAAAAACCACTGGCTGGGTGAACACATTGTCTATGGCTTGGGCCGCCGCAAACATGGCCAGTCCCCATCCCAAAGTGCCGCCATCGATGCCGCTCGACACCATGACGACCAACCCTACGAGCACACCAGCAATGGGCCCGAGGTAGGGAATCAAATTGAACAGCCCAGCCAGCAGACCCAGCAACAGGCCATGAGGCACCCCGATGACGGTCAAGCCCATGCCCACCACCGTGGTGACGATGCTCACTTGAATGACCAATCCACCGAAATAGCGTGTCAACAATTCGCCGGATCGGGACAGGATGCGCTGGGCAGACTCCTGTTGCGAGGGTGGTGTCAATCCCATCACCAGGCGATGGAAGAGGTCGGGTTCCCTCATCAAAAAGAAGGCCATGAACAAGACGGAGAACCCCGCCACGAAGACGTTGCCAAGGGACGAAAGCAGCCCCGTCAACATGCCGCTCAGGGCGTCCACAGGAATCATGTGGGTCAATTGGTCGGCGAGGTAGGCGCTGTTGGCCACGCCTTGACCGCTCAGGTCCACCCAAGTGGTGTAACGGTCCACCATTTTCAGAAGGTCGTTCCAAGCGGCAATGAGCGCTGCGGAGTCGACATGAGCCAGCGCGGCCGCTTGTTGGGCGAGCAGAGGTGTGAATAGCAAGACAACACCTGTCAACAAGGCCACCATGAGCGCGAGGGTCGAGGCTGCACCGAAACCGTGGCCAACGGTCTTGGACCCCAAGCGGCGGGCTGCGATCCATTGCACGACAGGCCGCCCGGCAAAACTCAAGGCAATGGCCCCCAAGAGGTAGGAGGCAAGCTGACCAAAGCGCCACAGGAACAGGGCGAGCAGCACCGCCAACACCCACCACGCAGCGTTGGACCGTGTCATGGGCACAACGAGGATTTGGGGGTGAACAACCCGCGCAATCGACCGACGCCTGCAAAAGCCGCGTCCCATTGTTCGATTTGAAGCTCAATCTCTGCCATGCCACATGTGGGCAGCCACAGCGGCTGTTCCGTCAGACGCTCCACAAGCTCGCTCAACCCAGGATTGTGCCCCACAATCCAAGCTTGTTCATGCTCGTCGCTGAGGGCGTTGATCCAGCCGAGCCATGCCCGGTCGCTTGCCAAATACCCGTCCTCGAGCACGGTGATGGCCGTCTCTTCGGCGCCCCACACTTCACGCAGGATGGATGTGGTTTGGGTGGTGCGAATTGCCGGACTGGTCAACACGGGACTTCCCAACACATGCGCACCGTGACTCCATTGTCCGAGGGCCTCTGCATCTCCCTGCCCTCGTGGGGCCAAGGCACGGTGAAAGTCCCCATTGGGGTGCTTGGCTTCCGCTTTTCCATGTCGGACCACGAACAATCGCTTCATGTCACGAATGTCGTGAATATCTTGCGCCCATGATGGAAGGGTTGATTGTGTGGATGGAGTCCATGGGGCCGGTGAAGGCCGCTTTGGTGGGAACGTTGTTCACTTGGGCCATGACTGCGGCTGGGGCCGCGCTCGTGTTTCCGTTCAAGAGCATGAACCGAAAGTGGTTTGATGGCATGCTGGGGTTCACGGGTGGGGTGATGGTGGCGGCAAGTTTTTGGTCGCTGTTGGCGCCCGCAATTGAGATGACAGGGGGAGAAGGGTTCGAAAAGGTGGGGCCTCCGGCCATTGGTTTCGGTCTGGGGGCCTTGTTCATTTTCATGTTGGACAAGTTCACGCCTCACCTGCACATCAATTTCAAAAAGGAAGAGGCGGAGGGTCCCAAAACCGATTGGCACCGCACCACGCTTTTGGTGTTGGCCATCACTCTCCACAACATTCCAGAAGGGTTGGCGGTGGGGGTGTTGTTTGGCGGTGCTGCGCTGGGGTTGGATGGAGCGACCACGGCCGGAGCCGTGGCCCTGGCCATTGGAATTGGCATCCAGAACTTTCCGGAAGGGCTGTCGGTCAGCATGCCTTTGAGGCGCGACGGGGTGAGCCGGACGAGAGCTTGGTGGTTCGGGCAATTGTCGGCGGTTGTGGAGCCTGTGGCCGCGGTGGTTGGCGCGGTTGCGGTGATGGCCATGCGGCCCATTTTGCCGTATGCGCTCTCGTTTGCTGCCGGAGCGATGATTTACGTCGTCATCGAAGAAGTCATCCCAGAGACCCAACGGGACAAGTACACCGACATCGCCACCTTGGGTTTCATCGGAGGATTCATTGTCATGATGTCTCTTGACGTTGGGCTAGGCTGAGGTTGGCGCCTCCAAACCGACCGCTGCTCATCAACAGCAATACATGGTTCTGTCCGGGTACTTGGGCCAGCCGTGCCTCCAAAGCTTTTGCGGAGGTCACCACCTCCAAATCTTCCCTGCCAAAACAGGACTTGACGAACGATGCGTTGAGTTCTGGCAAGCGTTTGTGCGCCACCACTGCAGGATCGAAGAACACCACAGCATGGTCCACGGCGTCCATGGCAGCGTCGTATTGAGGCAGGAATGTCCGGTTCAAGCTGCTGAAGGTGTGAAGTTCAAAGAAGGCGGTGACTTTCCGTTCAGGAAATTGTCCCACCACCGATGCCTGAGTGGCCTTCAATTTGGAGGGCGCGTGGGCAAAATCTCGGAACGCTGTGAAAGCCTGCCCCGGGTCCTCTTCTGCCACTTCAAGCCGACGTGATGCCCCAGTGAAGCTCGCCATGTTCAGGTCAAACGCGTCGTGAGAGAGCCCCATGGCGTGACATGCTTGCCGCGCCGCGGCCAAGTTTTGCATGTTGTGGGCGCCCAGGAGCTTCATCTCGAGGAAGTCACCGCCCCAACGCACTTCACTGCCCTTCGGGGTGGGCCTGTGCTCAGGGGTGCGGTAGGGAATCCACGAAACGTCTGGCCGCTCGGGTCGCACTTCGGCCACCACTGCGCGAACCTTGGGGTCCTCCTCGCAGTACACCACCACGCCCTTCGGTTGGACGGTGCGGAGGTAAGCCGAAAATTGGGACACATAGTTTTCCTCTGTGGGAAACACGTTCACGTGGTCCCATGCGATTCCAGTTAAGATGGTCACATGGGGTCCGTACCACAAAAATTTGGGCCTTCGGTCGATCGGGGAGCTGAGGTATTCGTCACCCTCAATTACGGCCCAGTCGTGCCGATCGTCCAGGTCGACCATGCGGTCAAACCCATCCAATTGCGCCCCCACCATGAGGTCTGTTTCCACCCCGGCGCCGTGCAGCGCGTGGAGCACCATGGAAGTGACCGTGGTTTTGCCATGGCTCCCGGCCACCACCATCCGCTTCTTCTGCTCTGTGGCAAAGCGCAAGAATTCAGGGTAGCTCTGGATGGTCAATCCGAGTTCTTGGGCACGCAGGAGTTCAGGGTTGTGAGCAAGGGCGTGCATGCCCAGGATGACCACGTCCAAATCAGAGGTGATGTTGGACGGGTGCCAGCCCTCTTGTTTGGGAAGAAGTCCCGCTTTGGCCAACCGCCCGCGGCTCGGCTCGAAGATTTGGTCGTCACTCCCCGTGACGTGGTGGCCTGCGTGGGACAAGGCCAAGGCAAAATTGTGCATGGCGCTTCCGCCCACGGCGATCAAGTGAATTCGCATGTCGGAAAGTTCACATCTTTCCGCAGCCAGAGTTGGCAGGCTCCCGCTCATTTTCTCACATTAGCAACATGACAAACCTGAGTTGGTTTCAGGCCCATCGCCAGGCTTGGGCATGGCTTCGAGGGCCATTGCGAATGTGGTTGTGGCCTGCCACAACCGTTGCCGTGGCGCTGTCGGTGCTGGGTTGGTGGGGCATCTCATGGATTGCAGGCGACGTGGCCAAATGCGTGGTCGACACCCTTGGTGTGGAACGCGGTGCCGGTTGGATCTCAAGCTTGACCCAAGGCGTGGTGTCACTGTTGCTTTTGGTGGTCAAGCTCAAGCTCACCAAGCACGTGGTCTTGGTGTGCATGGGGCCCATTCTGGCCATGGTGAGTGAAGCCACCGAAGTCAAGCTGACTGGAAGGGAATTGCCTTTTTCATGGCGTCGCGCATGGAAGGATGCATGGCGCGGACTTCGATCGGCGTTGACGCTTGCTGCCTTTGAATGGGGGGTGCTGCTGATGTGCTGGTTGGCGACTTTGGCGTTGCCCGTGATGGCCCCATTTTGGCTGGTGTTGACTTGGGCGTTCGGTGTCTGGGTGTACGGCGCGTCGATGATGGACTACGTCTGGGAGCGGGAAGCGCTGGACGGACGTGACGGGTTGCGCAGAAGCTTGCGCGAATGGAAAACCGCTCTGGGCGTGGGGTTGCCCTTCTGGGCGTGGATGTCCCTTCCGATTTTGGCGTGGACGGTTGGGCCCGTATTTGGAGGATTGACTGGGGCGATTTCAGCGGTGCTGATGACCCGCACTCCTGAGCCTCATTTGGCCACCACCTGAATCGCCACGCCCAGCGCTTCGAGGTCGTCGAAGAAAGCAGGATAACTCTTGGCCACACATTCGGCGTCCAAGATCTCCACTGCTGCGCCTGCTGCGCCTAGAATCGAGGCCGCCATGGCCATCCGGTGGTCTCCCCGCGGGTCGATCCGTCCAGCTTGAAGCTTTCCTGGGTGCACGCGAAGGGTGTCGTTGGGTTCGTCTAGGTCCACCTGAATCCCGAGCTTGCCCCATTCTTCCTGGATGGCCAAGCCGCGGTTGGATTCCTTGTTGTCCAGACGGTGTAGCCCCTTGAACGTGCTGGGTTTCTTGGCAAATACGGCCATGGCAGCAAGCGGAGGAAACAAGTCAGGACAATCGGTCAAGTCCACTTGAAATGCCTTGGGTTTTCCTGCAAAGATTTGGATGCCGTCGTCCACCCCGGCTAGGCGACATCCACTGAACAGCAGCGCTCCTTTGATGGCTTCGTCCGCTTGGGTGACGCTGCTGGCCAAGCCTTCCACGGTCAAGGAGTGTGGGGCACACAAGAGTCCCAAACCCAACAAAAACGCCGCGCCGGACCAGTCGCCATCGACGGTCATGTCCACGCCCTGCGCCCTTTGGTTGCCGGGGATGTTCAGGATCCACGTTCGGCTGTCCTCCAGGTGACGGGCCTCCACTTGGAGCCCAAAGTCCTCCATCATTTCCAACGTCATCTCCATGTAGGGGGTGCTCACGACGTTGTGGACTGTCAATTGAGAATTTCCTTCAAGCAAAGGAAGGCTGCACAACAACCCAGTGATGACTTGGCTGGTTCCTTTCGCATCCAATTCATAGACACCTGAAAGCATGGGGCCTTTGACTGAAAGGGATTCCCCGTACCCTTGACCGTCCACCTCAGCACCGCAAGTGCGCAAAGCGTCAGCCCAACTGTCGAAGGAGCGCGCCGCAAGGGTGCCCTCTCGGCCCAGCTGAATGGGGTGGTCGTGCAGGGCGGCAAGGGTGCCAAATGTGCGTGCCCCAAGTCCAGATTCTCCTGGGGTCAAGGTGTCGGTGCGGGGCGCAGGTCGGGCCACGCCATTCACGGCCACCGCATCGTCGCCCAACTCCAAGGTCGCGCCGAGTTGGGCGCTCATCATCATGGCTTGGGTGCAGTCGTCCGATTCCGAGGGCCTTCGCAACATGGTGGTCCCCTCTGCAAATGTCGCCAAGGCCAAGGCCCGTTGCATGATGCTTTTGCTTGGAGGTGCCCAAACATTGTCGCCGGAAAGCGTGCTGGGGAGGACCTTGAGAATCATGTCGCCTTCGGGTTGCGCCCGGTGTACACGGTCGCAATGCCGCCTGTCAAGGGGCGGGCATTCAAGTCAACGTACCCCGCCTTTCGCATTTCGTCCAAGAAATCCTGGCCCTCTGGGAACGCATCGACGCTTTCGGGCAGGTAGGTGTAGGCCGCAGGGTCCTTGCTCACCCAGCGTCCCACGGTGGGCATGATGTGTTTGAAGTACAGCCCAAACACTTGTTTGACTGGGAAGATTCGTGGCTTCGAAAACTCCAGAATGAGCCCAAGTCCTCCTGGCTTCAACACCCGACGCATGTCTTGCAGCCCGTCTTGGAGTTTTTCAAAGTTCCGAACGCCGAACGCGACAGTGTAGGCGTCGAAGTGTCCCTCCTCGAAGGGCAAGCTGACCGAGTCCCCTTGGATCAGATCAATGCGGTCGTCCCATCCGCGAGACGCCACTTTTTTTCGCCCCACGTCCAACATCCCTGCGCTGATGTCTACCCCCGACACATGCGCCTCAAGCCCCATGCGGACTGCTTCAATGGCGAAATCCGCGGTGCCTGTGGCCACATCCAAGAGCTTGGACGGCGACTCTTTCCGAAGGATGCGGATGCAGGTTTTGCGCCACAACACGTCGATGCCCAGTGAGAAAAAGTGATTGAGGAAATCGTACCTGTGTGCGATGCCATCGAACATCCGTTCAACTTGGTTCTTCTTGGCTTCGTCGTCAGAGTTGACGTAGGGGGTGATTTTCGTGCCCATGGTAAAAGGGTGGTGGGTCACCCAACGAGCGTATGCCCGTCAGGGTATTTGAAATGGGATTGCAAGGTTCGACCACCGACGGCAAAGGCCACGGTCAAAGTGCCCACACGTCCCACGAACATGGCCGCAGAAAGCACGAGTTTGCCCGCTGTGGACAACATGGGTGTGATGCCTGTGCTCAACCCGACGGTGCCCATGGCGCTCACGTGCTCGAAGGCCAGGTCAAAAAAGGTGCAAGCTTTGGCGTTCAATAGTGCAGATTCTGTCAAGGTCAACAGAAAAACCCCGCAGAGGTTTCCAACCAAGAAGAACAGCAGCACGCTGTACGCCCGGGACCGCAATACGTCGTTGATGGTGCGCTTGAAGATTTGAACGTGGTCTGCCCCTCGAACCGTCCGAGCGACATCGGCCAACACGAGGGCGAAGGTGGACGTTTTGATGCCGCCACCCGTTGAGCTTGAGGAGGCGCCAATGAACATCAGCACCAACAGCAAGAAGAGCATGGGCATTCCCACTGCACCAATGTCGACCGTGTTGAATCCGCTCGTGCGTGTCACGCTTTGGAATACAGCGGTGGTGAATTTCCCAAACCAGGACATCCCCTCCATGGTCCCTTGCCATTCCAGCGCACCGAAGGCGACCGCACCGAACACCACCAGTCCAGTTGAAAAATACAAAGCGATTTTGGTGGGGAAGGAGATGGTTTTCCAGGGTTGCATCATGCGCTCCCGGAGCTTCGACACGTCGAACAGGTCAAACATGGCGATCATGCCAAGTGCCCCCAAGAACACCAGCGCCGTGATGACCCAATGCACAAGCCAGTTGGTGGCCACCCAAGGGTGGGCCAAGCCATCGGTGAAGAGGGTGATGCCCGCGTTGTTGAAGGCGGAGATGCTGTGGAACACCGACGCGAATGCACGGTCGGTCCACCTATAGAACGGCACATCGGGGCTCCACAGAGCCATGAGGGCCGCAGCGCCGATCAGTTCCAAACCCAGGCACCACAGGACCACCTTGCTCAGGGTGCCGCTGCTCCCCAAGAGGCTGTCCGTGTTTACAAAATCTTCAATGACGTCATGTTGCTTGACTGCCAGGCCAAATTTGGACGCCAAAGCCAAAAAAGACCCGAAGGCAATGAAGTTCAGGCCACCTAGCTGGATAAGGACCAAGAGCACCCAATGCCCTTTGTGGGTGAAATACGTCATGGTGTCCACGCTCATCAATCCTGTGACACAGGTCGCGCTCGTGGCGGTGAAGAACGCATCTGCCCAAGGCATGCCCCCTTCCACTGTCGTCATTTGGGGCATGCGAAGCAGCCACGTGCCGACGGCAATCAACAGGAGAAAGCTCATAATGAACACCATGGCCGGGTGCACTTTGACGCTTGGCAGCCGAGAGCCGGGCCTCATCCATTCTGAAAGAATGGCCACAAAAAGGTAGCCCTGCACCAAGAAGGTGCTCAGATCGGTGGCATTGGGCAAGATGGTGCTCACAGCAGACCCCAGAAGGGGCATGCCCAAGAAGAGGTCACCTGCACCTTCGACGGCCAGCAATGCCATCAACAGTCCTTCCGGCCAGGTTTCCCGGAAGAACGTCTTCGGGTGAAAGTGGTACAACACCCGAATGAGATAGTGCAGCACGTAGAAGCCAAAGCTGAATTTGACCACCCCAAACAGTTGCACTGCGGTCTCGGTGGAATGGTCGTACCCGTAGTACATGGCGAGCGAAACGAGGGCCGACAAGTTCACCACGAGGTTCAGCCATTGAAACAAGCCGAGGGCTTGGTCCTTGCTGTCGTAGAGCCACACGTTGGCCCTTTCACGAAATTCTTGCCAGCTCAACGTGGATCTGAAATGGAGGCTTGGACGCGGGGCAGTTCCGCTTGCAAGTCTGCTTTGGAGATGGGCACGACCCCGACGCGTTCGCACACCCATCCGCCTGCCAGGTTGGACACGCGCGCAATGGCGTTGGCGTCACATCCGGAAGCCAGCAACAGCGCCGCAACAGAAATCACGGTGTCCCCGGCGCCGCTGACGTCCATCACTTCACGCGGAACCGCTGGAATGTGCTGGTGAACAATGTCCTCGTGGGGCGCATGGATCCAGGTGCCATGCTCGCCCAAGGTTACCATCACTCGGTCACACCCCAGGTCGGCCTTGAGTCGTTCCACGGCCTCGGTCATGGCCTCGGTCTGTTGAGGGTGAGCAGACTCCGTCAACCCGAGGCCTTCATTCAATTCTTTCAAGTTGGGCTTGAACAAGGCCACGCCCTTGTAAAACTGGAAACGTTTGAGTTTGGGGTCCACGGCCACAGGCACTCCTGAGGCTTGACAGGCAGAAAGCAATCCCGCGACAGTGTCTTCAGTCAGCAAACCCTTGTCGTAGTCTTCTAAAATCACCACATCTGGACAATCTTTGCCTTGAAGCACTGCCTTGAACGTGTTCAGCACGTCTTGCCCCACCGCCGAGGACACATCCATGGTGGATTCCTCGTCCACCCGAACCACATGTTGTCCTCCACTGATCACGCGTGTTTTGACAGTGGTCGGTCGCGAAGGGTCGACCACCAGATGCGGAGTACAGACTTGTTCAAGCAGGGTGGTCAACTCGGCACCAGAGGCGTCTCGACCGACCACGCTGACCAAGGTTACATCGGCCCCCAGGGCATGAAGGTTTTTCACCACGTTGCCGGCGCCACCTGCACGGATCTCTCTTCTCGTCACATCCACAACTGGCACTGGGGCTTCCGGGCTGACACGGCTCACGCATCCCCACATGTAGGCGTCAACCATCACGTCACCAACCACACACACCTTGGGGCTGTCCCAAGGAAGGACGTCAAAGGGAAGGGGTTGATCCACCTTGCTCATGCGCACAAAGGTCGGACTTTAGACCAAAAGTGCGCATGCTTTCTGAATACGAGACACCGCCTCCTGAAGCACTGCGTCGGATGCAGCATAGGACAAGCGTATGCATTCTGGCGTGCCAAAGGCAGCGCCAGGCACAGAGGCTACCTGGGCTTTCTCGAGCAAGAAGAACGCCAAGTCGTCTGAATTCTCAAGGGTTTTGCCTTCGAACGACTTGCCGAACAGCGCACTTACATCTGGAAACACGTAAAACGCGCCCATGGGTTGGTTGACTTTGAAGCCTTGAACTTCACTGAGCCCCTCGACCATCAACGCCCGTCGACGGCGGAACGCTGCCACCATTGCGCTGGTTACGCTGGGGTCAGCTTCGAGTGCCGCTGCTGCTGCGGCCTGAGTGATGCTGGATGGGGCAGAGGTGAATTGGCCCTGAATTTTGGTGCATGCCGCCGCAATCCACTTGGGCGCACCTATGTATCCCAAGCGCCAGCCTGTCATGGCGAATCCCTTCGAAACGCCATTCACGGTCACCGTGCGCTCCCACATTCCTGGCTGCGCGGCCATGCTTGCGTGCTTCTCGGTGAAGTTGATGAGCTCATAAATTTCGTCGCTGACAGTGATGATTCGGTCGTGCTTGCGGAGCACGTCTGCGAGCGCGGCAGTTTCGTCGTGTGTGTAAACTGAACCGGAAGGGTTGCACGGCGAGGAGTACATCACCAAGCGTGTTTTGTCTGTGATCGCAGCCTCCAACTCCTCAGGCTGAACTTTGTAGTCGTTGTCGATGCTCGTCGGCATGATCACAGGGGTGCCACCGGCAACCTTGATCAACTCCTCGTAACTCACCCAAAACGGCGCGGGCAAAATCACTTCGTCTCCCGGATCAACGAGCGACAACACCACATTGGCCAAGCTTTGTTTGGCTCCAGTGCTCACAACAACCTCATCTATGCCGTAGATCAACCCGTTGTCTCGCTTGAATTTTTCCACAATGGCTTTCCGCACGCGGGGTGTTCCCGGAACGGGAGTGTAGTGAGTTTCGTTGGCTTGGATGGCGTCTATGCCTGCTTGTTTCATGGCGTCAGGCGTGTCGAAGTCGGGCTCGCCCAACGACAAGGAAATGACGTCAATGCCTTGGTCTTTCAATTCGCGGGCCTTGCGTGACATGGCAATGGTGGCTGACTCGCTAAGGCGCTGAAGCAGTTTGGACGTGATGTGTTCCATCTTAGGTGAAGAAATTTTGCAGCCCAAAAGTACACTCCGCTTTCAGGCGCGCAGCGTCAGGTGCGCTCAGATATGAACCAGAGGCCGCAGGCTGTCAACAACCCGTTCACGGGCAGCAGGGCAAACCCAAAGCTGAAGCCCACACACGCAGTCAGCACTTGCTCCAGGCCATATCCAGCCACTGGCGCCAGCACACAGGCCCAAGGGATCCAGGGTGCGTGAGGGCGCAGTGCCGTGAACATGCCCACCCCGAACAACCCAAGCAGTGGACCGTAGGTGTAGTTGGCCGCGGTGAACAGGGCAGCGACCACAGATGTGTCGTTGACTGCGTTGAACGCCACAATGACAAGCCACAGCAGGATGGCGAGCCCCAGGTGAACTTGCTTCCTGATGAGGGAGGCCTCCTCAGGCGACTTGGACGGCGTGTCAATCAAATCGATGCACGTGGATGTGGTGAGGGCGGTCAGGGCCGAGTCGGCCGAGCTGAAGGCCGACGCCAAGAGCCCGATCAAAAACGCAACCCCGAGCGCGGGGCCCAGGGAACCGCCCAGCGCCACGAGGGGATAAAGTTTGTCGGTGGCTTCAGGAAGGGCCATGTCGATGCGTCCTGCGTGCATCCACAACAAGGCGCCCATGCTGAGGAACAAAAGGTTGGCGATCACCAAGATGACGGTGAAAACCCCCATGTTCTTTTGGGCGTCGCCGAGCGAGCGACAGGCCAAGTTCTTTTGCATCATGTCTTGGTCCAGCCCTGTCATGGCCACCGTCACGAACATCCCCGCCAGGATGTGCTTGAGCCAATGGTTGCTGGCCCGCCATTCGTCGGTGACCCAAACTTTGGTCATGCCTGTGTCGGCCAAGGCAGAGGGCAAGTCCCACCAACTTTGGCCCCCAGCATGCAAAATGCCCCCGACGGTCATGACCACCGCGAGGAGCATGCAGGCCGTTTGAAGGGTGTCCGTCCAGATCACGGTGCCCATGCCGCTTCGACGAGTGTAGGCGTAGATGACCGCCAGGATGGCGGCGGTGGTGCCTGCAAACCACCAACCGGGAACATTCCCGTCGGCCAATGGCTCCAGCACAAGGACCTCCAAAACCAAGGCCACCAGGAACAATCTGAACGACGCGCCGACGACACGACTCAACAGAAAAAAGGCAGAACCTGTTTTGCGCGCTTCAGTCCCAAATCGCGTGCCCAAATAACTGTAGATGCTTGTCAGTTCTAGCTTGTAGTAAAGCGGGAGTAGGATGGTCGCAACTATGATATAACCAATACAATATCCAAGGACCATCTGCATGTAAGTCCACTCTTGGTCCCGCACCCAACCTGGGATACTCAGAAAGGTCACGCCGGACAGCGATGCCCCCACCATGCCGAACGCCACGAGGGGCCAGGGCGCGCTTTTTTTGGCCACGAAAAAGACGTCTTCTTCGGAACCGGACCGACGCGATGACCAACGAGACACGGCCAACAGCAAGCCAACGTAAGCGAGGGAAATGCAGAGCACGAGGGTCGGTGTCATGGCGCCAAATGTAACTTCGCACCATGCAATTGCCCTCAAGGTTGATCGAATCCGCCGTGGATCAAATGGCGAGCCTTCCGGGGATTGGACGCCGCACGGCATTGCGCCTTGTGCTGCACATGCTGGCAAGGGACGAAGATCGCGTGAGAGACTTCGCGGAGAGTGTGGTGGCCATGCGTCAAGGGGTCAAGCCTTGCACTATCTGCCACAATCCCACGGAAGACGGAGTGTGCAACATTTGTGGGAACCCCCACCGCGACAGCTCCACTTTGTGTGTGGTGGAGGACATCCGCGACCTCCTCGCCTTGGAATCGGTGGGTGAGTACCGGGGGCTGTACCACATTCTAGGCGGCGTCATCAGCCCCATGGATGGTGTGGGGCCCGCTGACCTGACGGTGGAATCGTTGGTCAAGCGGGTGCAATCGACCGAAGTGAAGGAGGTGATTTTGGCTCTGCCCGCCTCTATGGAAGGGGACACGACCGCATTTTATCTGGCCAAACGCATTCAATCCCACGACATTTTGCTGACCACCATTGCACGCGGTGTCTCCGTCGGGGAAGCTCTGCAGTACGCAGACGAGGCCACGCTGTCCAGCTCGTTGTTGAACCGCTTGCCGTACAAGGGATGACCGACCTCAGCGTCGTGATCGTCAGTTACAACGTTCGGGCGTTCCTCGAGCAATGTTTGGTGTCCGTTGAACGGGCATCCAAAGGCCTCGATGTGGAAGTGTGGGTGGTGGACAACAAGAGCGTCGATGGCTCTGTGGACATGGTCAATCGCCGGTTCCCATGGGTAAAGTTGATTGTCAACCATGACAACGTGGGGTTTTCTGTGGCCAACAACCAGGCCATTCGCCAGTCATTGGGGAAGCACGTTTTGCTTCTGAATCCCGACACAGTCGTGCGCGAAGACACTTTCACCAAGGGGCTCGAGCACATGGAGGCCCACCCTAAAGTAGGGGGCATGGGGGTGCCGATGTATGACGGGACGGGCATGTACTTGCCCGAATCCAAGCGGGGATTGCCCACGCCGTGGGTGGCGTTTTGCCGGATGGCAGGTTTGCACCACTTCTGGCCCAAATCAAATCAATTCAACGCGTATTACGCGGGGCACTTGGGCGAACATGACACTGGCGCAGTGGACATTCTGGCAGGGGCGTACATGTGGATGCGCAGGGATGCGTTGGACGAGGTCGGTCTGCTCGACGAGCAGTTCTTCATGTACGGAGAGGACATCGACCTGAGCTGGCGTTTGGTGTTGGGGGGATGGGAAAACCACTACTGCGCCAACACGAGCATCATTCATTACAAAGGAGAAAGCACCAAGAAGGGCAGCCTCAACTACGTGATGGTGTTTTACAATGCGATGCTGTTGTTTGCGGCCAAACATTACGAGGGGCGGCAAGCACGCGCCTTTTCTTGGATGATTCGGGTGGCCATCTACGGCCGTGCTGCCCTGGCAGTGGTGCGTCGGATGCTTTCGCGGTGGGGAGACTTGATTCGGGTTGCCAGCCTCACACTTGCGGCGTTTGGCGCTTGGCTTTGGGCTTTGGACGTCTTGGGACAACGCCAGTTCAACTGGCACGATGTGATGTGGCAAGGGGGGGGGCTTTGGGCCCTCCAAACCGTTGCGCTGACGTTGCTTGGTGGGCACGCCGAGCACAGTCGGTTGCATTCGCGGTTTCGTCCCTTGTCGGCTTGGGTGGCCGCGTCTTCGTTGACCATCATCACCTACAGTCTTTGGCCGGAAGCTTGGCGGTTTAGCCGCACAGGGACCCTGGGACTTGTGCTCTTACAGGGCATAGTCTATGTCGCGGTGTCCCGACGTCGTTGGAAGCGATCTGGCAATCCCAAGATGATTCGTCGTGTGTTGGTGGCGGCGCAGGATTTGCCTGCCGTGGTGGACCTCGTGCGAAAAACGGAAGGGGTTCACCAAAAGCAACAAGCACATGCCCTCTGGGCGCACGAAAACATCACCCCAGGAGCGATGCATCCTTCCATCCACGGGATCCCATGGGTTGGGACCGTTGGAGACCTGTCTGACGTCTTGCAAATTCACAACGTGCAAGAGGTGGTGTTCAGCGGACGAGACGTCACGGCAGACGACATCGTGAAGGCGCTGCCTGAGCTCGGAAAGCGAGGGGTGAATTGCCGCATTGCGTGGACCGATGCAGGAGATTTGATGGCCAGTGGCGGCGCTGCTCGTCCGTCGTTCGTGGATTTTCAGCGTGGGCTTCATCGTCCTGAAATGGCCTTGACCAAGCGGCGTTTTGACGTGGCTTCCTCGGCCTTGATGTTGATGCTGGCCCCGGGGTTGATTGCGCTTGGACTCGCTTCATGGCTGACACCGGCATGGCATGTGCTAAGGGGCCAAAAGACGTGGGTGAGCCCTGGCTCCTTGGATGTGGAAAAACCCCATGTGATTGATTTGAAGCATGGTCTGGGCGACCGTGCGGCGCAGCGAAAAGCCTTCACACACACCCAAGACTACCATTGGAAAAAGGACCTTTCGGTGGTCGTGGATGCCTTATTTTCGCGGTGAGCAATCATCTCTCATGGCCATCATTGACATTCTCCTGCCCAAAATGGGCGAAAGTGTGGCGGAAGCCACCATCACCAAACTTGTCGCGGATGCCGGCACCGACGTGGATGCCGACGATCCCATCGTTGAAATCGCGACCGACAAGGTGGACTCGGAAGTCCCGGCTCCAGAAGATGGCACGTTGGTTGAATGGTGTGTGGCTGAAGGAGATGTGGTCCAAGTCGGAGCTGTGATTGCACGGTTTGACGTGGGCGGAGAGGCGGCCGGTGATTCGCCCGCGCCCGCGCCCGAAGCGGTTCCAACGCCAGTGGCGCCCCTCGACGAAGCCAGCTCGCCTTCGGCAACCGTTGTTGAGGAAGTCATGGCCCCCTTGGAGGGTGGTCCCGCCAGGAAGGGACCTTCAGGGCGGTTTTACTCGCCGCTGGTCCGCAGCATCGCCGAGAAGGAGGGCATTTCCATGGCCGAGCTCGAGTCCATTCAAGGCTCTGGGGCAGAAGGCCGTGTCACCAAAAAAGACATCCTGTCGTTTGTGAAAGGTCGTGGCCATGGGTCGCTGGCCGCAACGCCTGCTCCTGAGTCGATTCCGACTCCATCACCAGTTGTCAAAGCGGCTTCTGCGGCGACGAGCTTGGATGGAGCACAAGAGATTGTGGAAATGGATCGGATGCGCAAGATGATTGCCGACCACATGGTGCGCAGTGTTCAAACCAGTCCCCACGTCACATCGTTTGTGGAGGCAGATGTGAGCAACTTGGTGCAGTGGCGCAATGCCAACAAAAAGGCCTTTCAGGAGAAGTTTGGGGAGAAGCTTACTTTCACCCCATTGATCGCCGAAGCCATTGTCAAGGCCATCCGGGATTTCCCAGGCATCAATGCCAGTTTGGACGGGGACCGAATCTTGATTCACAAGAACATCCACCTCGGGATGGCCGCTGCATTGCCTTCTGGCAATCTGATTGTGCCCGTAATCAAGCACGCCGACCAGTACAACCTTCAAGGCCTCGCCCGTCAAGTGAACGACCTCGCGGCCCGCGCGCGCGCTGGAAAATTGACCCCGGATGACATCGCTGGTGGCACATACACCATGAGCAATGTGGGCACCTTTGGCAACGTGATGGGCACCCCCATCATCAACCAGCCGCAGGTGGGTATTTTGGCTTTGGGCGCCATTCGCAAGCGCCCCGCAGTCTTGGAAACGGAACAGGGCGACGTCATTGCTGTTCGGAGCATGATGTTCCTCAGCCACAGCTACGATCACCGCATCGTGGATGGAATGTTGGGGGGCAGCTTCGTGCGTCGAGTGGCGGATTACTTGGAAGGGTTTGACCCCAACCGCCCGATGGAGGGCTGATTCGCTCGGGGAAGGGGCCTATCTTTCTCCCAAGCTCAGAACAACATGATGGAATTGGTGAAGAAGCTGCACTTGAAGCGGCCGTTGGTGTTTTTTGACCTCGAGACTACGGGAACGAAAGTGGGGGTGGACCGCATTGTGGAAATGGCCATGGTCAAACTTATGCCCGACGGCACGGTGGTCAGGAAGCCCGAGCAGACGGGCAAAACACACCGCATCCTGGTCAATCCTGAAATGCCCATCCCACTGGAAAGCAGCCTGGTGCACGGCGTGTACGATGAAGATGTGGCCAATGCCCCCACGTTTGAGCGCATTGCCCCGGGGCTTTTGAAGTGGCTTCATGGCTGCGACTTGGGCGGGTTCAACAGCAACCGATTTGACGTGCCCATGTTGGCTGAAGAATTCCTTCGCGTGGGCATCGACTTCGGGTTGGAGGGGCGGCATTTGGTTGATGTCCAGAACATCTTCCACAAAATGGAGCAGCGGACGCTGCGTGCGGCGTACGACTTCTATTGCGGCAAGGAGTTGGAAGGCGCACATGAAGCCATGCCTGACACGCTGGCGACCGTGGATGTGTTCTTGGCCCAGCTGGAACGTTACAAAGAGCACACCGTGCTCAACAGCCGTGGCGAAACTGTGGGGCCTGTGCCTTCTGATGTGGAGGCTCTGGCGGAATTCTGTCGGATGCGCAACAACGCTGACCTCATGGGTCGCTTGGTGTACGACGACGACGGAGAGGTGTTGTTTCAGTTTGGAAAACACACCGGCAAGCGAGTCAAGGACGTGCTTGCCAAGGACCCTGGGTATTTCGGTTGGATGATGCAGGGGGATTTCCCACGCTACACCAAGCGGGTTCTTCAAAAAGTGAAAGACGGCGAGCTGTGACGTCTCGCAGGCGTGTGGCCGTCTGGGTCTCCAACGATTTGAACTTCGACCAACGGGTGGCGAAGACATGCCAGACGTTGCAGGAAGCAGGCTGGGAACCACACCTCGTGGGCCGCAACATGTCTGGATCCGAGCCTTATTCAGGTCCGTTTTCTGCAGAACGGCTGACGTTGCGTTCCCACAGTGGCGTCCGGTTCTATGCAGAAATTCAAGGGGCCTTCTGGCAATGGATCAGGTCCAACGGAAGGGCGTTCGATGCGATTTGGTGCAACGACCTTGACACCTTGGCACCCGCAGTGGCGTGGGGCAAGTTGCCGGTCATGTACGACAGCCATGAGTACTTCACCGAGGCCGCAGGGCTGACTGGACATCCCTTCAAGAAAGCTCTGTGGGGCATCCTGGAACGCTGGGCATTTGCGAAGCTGCCTTGCATGATCACCGTCAACGAGAGCATTGCCGAAGCGTACCGATCCACTTACGGGATGGATGTGCGGGTGGTGCGCAACATGCCCCGCCGTCAACCCAGACCTATGGTGGAGGGACGGCAAGCGTTTTTGGAGCACAGCGTTCCTGTCGATTTGCCCATTGCCCTGATGCAAGGGGCGTACATGGATCGGGACCGTGGGACCGCTGAAGCTGTCGCAGCGCTCCCTGACATGAAAGGCGTTCGGCTTGTGCTGGTAGGTGCGGGTGTCGAGTGGGAGGAGGCTCGAAACGCGATGGACCATCCCCGGTTTGAGGGGCGACTGCACTGCATCCCCAAGCTGCCTTTCGAGCGGTTGAGGGTGCTTGCGGCAAGTGCCGACGTAGGGTTGAGCCTCGACAAGTCTGGCCACGGCAATTACGAGATGAGCTTGCCCAACAAGCTCTTTGACTTCATGCATGCAGGTTTGCCCATGGTGGTGACGGCGCGAAAAGAAGTGGCGGCCATCGTGCGTGCCCATGGGTTAGGTGAGGTGGTGGAAGACGCATCACCTTCCGCGCTCATTGAGGCGGTCAAATCTGTTTTGGCGACGGACAAATCGTCTTGGTCCGAGGCCCTACGAAAGGCAAGCGACCAGTTTCATTGGGGGGTGGACGAGCCTCAGATCTTGGCGACCGTCGACACCTGCTTGAAGGCCCATTTGGCCAAGAGCCAGAATGGCTGAGCCCAAAGTTGCGGGCCCCGAAGCCTTTTCTTTTTCATACGCCATTCTTCCTGGTACAGGGTCTTGTTGAAGGTCCGGGACAAGCCGGCCGGTGCAACTCGGCACAGGATTCCTTCAGGATGGCACGCGACATGGTGGCCCATGTTTCGCCACTCAAGCATTTGGCCGTAGTCCCCAAGCACGTTCAAGTTGGTGTCGAAAGGGTGACGTTCCAGCCAGACCCTGGGCGCAAGGAGTCCTTGGTGATGCATTGTGTTTTTCCAGCACAGCCCTTCGTCCCATGCGGGTTCAAAGCGGGCAGGCACGCCAGGCTCTAAAGGAGGTAGGGCTGCCACGGACCAGGCATGCGCCACGGGCTCTGGGTCGGTGGCCAAGACTTCCAGGGCGTGGGTCAGTCCATCTTTGTCAGGGATGTCGCCGGCGCCAACCACCCATACGTGGCTGCCGGAGGCGCATTCTAGACCTTGGTTCATGGCGTCGTAAACCCCACTGTCGGGTCGGCTAGACACATGGCTCACCAATCTTGCGTGTGCTGCCAACACGCTCAAGGTGTCGTCCTTGGAGGCGCCGTCGGACACGACAATGTCAAGCCTGTCCTGCAGCTCAGGCGGAAGCGAGGCAAATGCCATGAGGGTGACCGAGAGGGCTTCTGCGTCGTTCCAGCAGGGGATAAGGACCGTGAGATCACGCATGCTCATCGTGCACAACGCCGTCTTGACATCTCCAAATGCGCCCTGGACGTTGGTCCATGGACGCCCAATCGTGGGTGGCCATGACCAAAGATTTGCCTTCGCCGGGAAGCGCGTGGAGCAAATTTAAAATGTCTTCTGTGGTGTCCGGATCCAAGTTGCCCGTGGGCTCGTCGGCCAGCAGGAGGGGAGGGTCGTTGAGCAGGGCCCGGGCAATCGCGACACGTTGCTGTTCGCCTCCACTCAATTCGTAAGGCAGTTTGTACCCTTTGTGCTTCAGCCCGACTGCGTCCAACACTTCGTCGATTCGTCGGTGTTTGGACTTGCTGTCGGTCCATCCCGTGGCGTTCAACGCAAACAGCAAGTTGTCGTCGACGCTCCTGTCCTCCAGCAATCCAAAATTTTGAAACACCATGCCAAGCTTGCGGCGCAAGACATGGACGTTGCGGGGAGTGACCTTCTTCAGGTCCACGTCGCATACCCGGCCTTCACCAGAGTTCAGCGTCAAATCACCATACAGGGTTCTCAACAGGCTTGACTTTCCGCTCCCTGTGCGTCCCACGAGGTAGACCAATTCACCTGGCCGCACCTCGAGTTCGACATCTGACAACACGACGTGCTCGTGGTGCCGGATGTTCACGCCGGACAGTTCAATCAAAGGAGTCCCGACGTTCACGCTCAGTCCAGTTGGAAAAGGCTGTCGTCCAACTCCACGTTGAAGGTTACCCTGACGGTCCGCTGGTGGATGGGTTGGCCGTCCACCACGGATTTGCGGCTCGAGGCCACTTTCAAGGCCTTCTCGCCGTGGGGGAGATACAAATCCAACCGTTCCACCATGAAGGAGCCTTCGCCCATGGGCTTCTTGGACTGGGTCATCAGCCCGTCTTCATTGTTGAACCAATAGGTTTCGGCGAGGCCGTCTCGGGCGAATTCCACCAAAGTGCAAGAGATGCCGTCCAGGGATTCCACACCGAGAATGCGACTGGCATATCCTTCTTTCTCTAGACTCAATAGGCGGACTGGGGAAAGGTCGGTCAGTTGCTGCGCAAGTTCGTTGGCGTCCATGGCGTTGGTTTCACCCATGGCCGTTTGGCTGCCTGCGGTCTCCGTCACGATTTGGACCATCACTGGTTGGTTGGACATGAGCATCTCGGATCGCTTGGCGCGGTTGTCCTTTTCTAAGCGGATCGATTCACGGAATTGCAAATTCAAGCCGACCCCGAATTCTGCAGAGCCTTCGGCCACCATCGTTTTCACCTTGCTCCAAGCTTTCTTCCCTCCGATGGCTTCAAAGTGGCGTTTGAGCACGTCGTCCACCGTCAAGTCCGCGGGGGCGTCTTCACGAGGAACCTGACGCCGTCCAAATGCGTCGTACACGTCGATGCCCTGGTGGTTGTCGAACACCTTGAGTTTTTCCATGACTTCCGGCGTCCCCACCACGCAGATGTTGACGTTGTTGAACCGAATCATGTCCTGGGCGACCCGTTGTACGTCTTCGGCAGTCACTGCGTCGAGTCGGGAGAGATAGGTTTGGTAGTAATCCTCGGTCAGGTGGTAGCGAGAGATGTTGAGGGCAAACCGCGCCACCGTGCCGGGGCTTTCCAACGAACGAGCAAACCCACCGGCCAGAGACGCCTTCGCCGTGAACATTTCTGTGGAGTCTGGCTGCGTGTTTCGAATGCGTGCAATCTCGTACAAGAATTCGACCACTGCGCTGTCGGTGACTTCTGTGCGCACGTCAGCATATGCGGAGAACTGCCCCATCACTGGGTCGGTCCGCAAGCTGGAGCGGGCGCCGTATGTGAAAGCTTTGTCTTCACGAAGATTCTGCATGAGTCGTCCGCTGAACACACCGCCACCGAGGATGGAATTGGCCACTTGTGCAGCAGTTGCGTCAGGGTGTCCTGGAGGGAAGGGAATGGCGTGGGTGACGTTGATGGTGCTTTGGACAGCTCCTT
>MDSV01170285.1_pt1 | contig 23617 bp, 25 predicted proteins | sample 810851 | NCBI WGS metagenome assembly MDSV01 (sample SAMN05326640, study PRJNA326480) | marine metagenome | isolation source: seawater | place: Atlantic Ocean: North East | collected 2012 | reverse complement strand
TATTTTTTTACTGTTTTTTTTACATTACCATTTATGTTTTTTTTTGTTAGGAAAAATTTAAAATGGTCTGAAAATCCTAAATTACAAATTCTAAGAGGATTAACTCTCTTTTTTGCTAACATATGTTTTTTTTATTCAATCTCAGTTATATCTATGGCAAAAGCGTTAACATTAGCTTTCGTAGCTCCTTTAGTTACCACAGCTTTTTCTACTATTTTATTAGGAGAAAAAGTTGGTTATAGACGTTGGATTGCTGTTTTAATTGGTTTTTTAGGTTCTCTAATTGTAATAAGGCCTGGCTTTATAGATTTTAATTTAGCTACACTCGCAGCATTGGGAACAGGATGTTTTTATGGTATTTACCTAATAATTACTAGAAAACTACATTCAACTGACAGTCCTTTATTAACACTTTTATTTACGGGCGCAGTAGGGGCTTTAATCGCTTCTTTATTCGTTCCGACAGTGTGGATAAACCCTTCCTTACAACAGTGGTCACTTCTTAGTTTGATAGGTATTATTGCTTGTTTGGGCCACATTCTGTTAATCTATTCTTTAAAATATGCAGATGCTTCAAAGTTGGCACCTTTTGGCTATTTTGAAATTTTTACCAATATAATTTTAGGCTATTATATATTCAAAGATTTTCCTGATTTATGGACATTTATCGGTCTTTTTATAATAGTATCTTCGGGTATTTACATATTAAAAAGGGAAGATACTTAATTTCTAATAGTAATAATTACTTACCTAATTAATTAAGTATTACTTTAAGTTTTATATATAAATAATTGTTTTTATTGTATTTTTTACAATACTTAAAGTAAATTATTATTTAGCTAATTAATAATTAATATTGAAATAACAGGTATATAAATACACAACAATAGGAACAAAACCTAAGCAAAATAAGGACTTTATAACTAATCAATTAATTAAAATATTCAGATATTGTAATTAGGTCTAACAAATCCATCCTTAAAAGATAAAAAATTGATTAATACTAAAAAAATTACAAAAAATAATCATCAATAATAAGAGCAATGCATTATGAGAATATGCTATTTAAACGAGCATAGAAGGGGTTTATTTAGTGATTTTACAATATCCTCTACAACTTAAGGGCGATATTGTTATTATATGAAATAACATCTAAAAATAGCTAAAAAACATTGATTTTAATGGTCTTTTAAGCCTTTCAACTATAATAAAGACTTATTAATAAAGACTTATTTAAGTATTTTTCTATAAACAAATATTATAACAAATATTACAATTAGGGCAGCTACACCAGTGTCACCAACGCTATTAAGCAGCGTAATCAAGTTATTTGTAACTTGAGAGCCAAAAAAAGCAACGTTGGGGCCAAACAATATCTCTGCAAAGACAGATACTCCTAATAAAAGCAAACCTAATTCAACAAAATGCTTTAAATAAATTTTTATTTTTTCAATTAAAGATATCATCTATATATTTCCTTACTTTATAAGTATTTCGAAGTTTCACCCCAATTTTATTGGGTAAATTGGGGTGAAATTTCTACAAAGAGGGTTTTAATAAATCAAATTACCTGTAAAACCCTAATATGATTAGAGCTGCTATTAAACCAACAATTCCAGCATCTCCTAATCCTTGAACTAGCTCCACTATGTTATCGGCTATACCTCCAACAAATGGAACATTTCCACCAAGTAGAGAAACAACGATACCTAAACCAAGTAATGCAATTACTACTTTAGTTAATTCATTTACCGTTGAAGTAAATCCACCAAGTATTTTCATGTTTTTCTCCCTTTTTGTTTTACATACTACTTATATGCGAATCGCAATTAGTAGTTATGAATTCTTTTATCATACTATATATAGTAAATATCTATAATTTTTTTTTTAAATTTATTATTTGACAAATGATTTATATCCAGTATATTACTATCGATAATTAATGGTTATCAATACTAATTAAATGAATGAAATAATAACTGACATAAAATCATTACAAGAAGAAACTTTAATAAATTTAAAGAATTCAAAAGCTATTAATACAATTAGAGCTTACAAGGCAGATTTTAAGGATTTCACATTATTCTGTATCAAAAATGGTGTTAAAGCACTTCCCTCAGAACCAAAAATTGTATCTCTATATTTAACCTATTTATCATCAAAAGAATGTAAAATGAGTACTTTAAAGCGTAGATTGGTTTCTATAGGAGTAGTTCATAGGCTTAAAGGTCATTACTTAGATACAAAACATCCAACAATTATTGAAAATATTATGGGTATCAAGAGAAGAAAAGGCAGCATTCAAAAATCAAAAAAACCTATATTAATTAATCATTTAAAAGCAATTATTAAATCAATTGATGAAGATCGTTCTGAGCAAATAAAAAAAGTAAGAGATAAAACGATAATTCTTCTAGGTTTTGCAGGAGGCTTCCGTAGACTTGAATTGATTTCAATAGACTATGAAGACTTAGAATTTGTTCAAGAGGGTCTTAAAATCACTATTAGAAGGTCTAAAACCGATCAATTTGGAGTGGGTTCGGTTAAAGGACTACCCTACTTTAATAATCAGGAATTTTGTCCAGTTAATCACCTCAAAAAGTGGATAGAAGTAAGCAAAATACAAGCTGGACCTTTATTTAGAAGGTTTTCTAGAGGATCTAACTTAACAAAATTCAGGCTTACAGATCAATCTGTAGCACTTTTAATAAAACAACATTTAAATAATGCTGGAATTGATAGTAAAAACTACTCTGGACACAGCTTGAGATCAGGTTTTGCAACTGTTTCTGCTGAGTCCGGAGCTGATGAAAGAAGCATAATGGCTATGACTGGTCATAAAACAACTCAAATGGTAAGAAGATATATCAAAGAAGCAAATCTATTTAAAAATAATGCACTAAATAAGATAAAAATATGAATATTTCAGTCGTAGGATTGGGAAAACTAGGTCTACCTTTTGCATTTTTCCTTGCGTCATTTAATAATCGGGTTTTTGCATTTGATATAAACAAAAATATTTCAAAGCAAGTTAATCATAAAAAATCAACTTTTGTAGAACCGGAACTAAAAATTTATATAAAAAAATATAAAAAAAATGTTTTTTTCAAAAATTCAATTGATGAAGTTATCGATGAGACTGATATAACTTTTTTAGTCTTGCCTACTCCAAGTATGAAAAATGGATCTTTTTCGAACGAATATATTCTTAAAGTGTTAATGAAAATAGCAAAAAAAATCAAAACTAAAAAAAAAAAACATTTTATTAATATAACAAGCACAGTAAATCCAAGCTCATGTGTAAAAGTTTTCATACCCTTTATGGAAAGAAATGGTTTAGTTAATAAAAAAGATTTTTTTATTATTTACAATCCTCATTTTATTGCACAGGGAACTACGTTCAATAATCTAAAAAAACCAGATATTTTGTTAATAGGCACTGATAATAAAAAAAGTGAAAAAAAAATGTTAAATCTATATAAAAATATTTATAAAAAAAATATATACAAGTTACTAAACCTAACAGAAGCAGAAATAACTAAATTATCAGTTAATTCATATATAACAAATAAAATATCTTTCGCTAATTATATATCAGAAATCTCTGAAAATTTAAAAGATGTAAATGGAGTAAAAATACTGGACGCTATTGGGAATGACAGAAGAATAGGAGGATCGTATTTTAAGCTAGGAACAAAATTTTCTGGACCATGTTTCCCAAGAGATAATAAATCATTATCTTTCTTTTCTAAAAAAATAGGCGTTAATAATTATTTACCAGAGAGTGTAGATAAAGTTAATAAAAAACAAACAGAAAGAATAATTAAAAAAATTAAATTCTTTAGTAAAAATTTTAAAGGTAAAATAAGCATTGGCTTACTTGGAATAACATATAAATCAAATACAAACGTTATATTAGATAGTCAATCTTATGATTTAATCAAAAAGATTAATAGTAAAGTCCTTAAAGTAAAAAAAATTAATTATTATGACAATTATGTTAAAAGAAAAAATTATTTAATAGGAAATAATAAAATAAACTACACAAACAATATAAAAATTTTAGTTAAAAAATCAGATATAATTTTAATAATGTATAAAGATAAAGAATTTTTTAAACTTAAAAATGTGATTCCCAAAAAGAAGAAAATAGTAATAGATTGTTGGAACTTAATTAAAAATTTAAAAAAACCTTATATTTATTCACAACTAGGTAAAATTAATTAAATATTAATCCAATTATTTGGATATATATCCAAATTTGAAGACATAAAAAGATCTTTATCCGGTTTAACACAAATTTTATTTTTGTTTTTAGAGAGCCAAGCAGCCCACCAACTAAATGTACTTGGGCTTATTATAAAATGTTTGCATAATGTCATTAAATAAAAATCATCAATAGGCATTAAACTTTCATTTTTATCCATATACTTAAATTCATTACCAATAAAAGATTTTTTTATAAGATTAAAATCATTTGAAAAAATAAAAAACATTGGATTACTTATTTTTTTTTTAAAGAATTCAATAGCTTTTTTGCAATGTAAAATAGTTTTTTGTGTATAAATGTTTGATTTTTCTAAATTTAAAATTTTATTTTGTTTTTTTATTGTTTCAGAAAAAACATGATTTCTTATATGTATTAATACAGAGTTGCTATTTAATATATCATTTTTAAAAGCCTCATTTTTGTCAATTATATTTTGATTAAAATTAAATTCAGATTTAATGTCTGTTTCATAATCTTTAAAATATTTTTCTGATTGGAAGTATCCCTCCATATAAACTATATCCTGATATCTATTACAAAAATATTTATTAGAAAATTTAATAAAGGAATTTTTTTTTTTATCTTCAATTAAAAATTTTTTTTTATTTCTTAAAAAATCAAGTTTTTTATCAACTTTTCTTTTTATATTTTTATATTTATTGTTAAATTTATAATGTTGTTCAGTAATATTTGAAGTAATTTTAAAATTATCTAATTCATATCTAATTTTTCTATCTTCTTTTAAAAATCCACTTTCATTGTCTATTTCTAAAATTTTATTAATTTTTTTTGAAATAGCAAATGCCGAAGCATATAAGAATAGTTGATTGCCCAAGCCATTAGCAATTCTTACTATTAATTTTTGTGACATATTTATTTGTTTTTTTTATTTATATAATGTCTTTTAAAAATACCTTTTGCTTGCAGTCTTTCCTCGTATTTTTTAATATCTCTTACTAATTTCCTGTCATATAAGTGAATGATAACAATTAGAAATATTATAAATAAAATAATTATCGAGAATAAAGTTATTTCGTTCATTGTATTGATTTAACCTTTTTGTATTTTTCTAAGTTATTTTCAAATTCAGAAAGACGTTTCCATATACTCCGCAATTCTGTAATTGTAGTCCAATTATGCAAAAATAGTGCAAATCCACCATGTACTCTTGAAAATGCATTTGAAACTTGAACCATTACTCCCAATGTGATTAATCCAGTAAACAAACCAGGTCCCATTATTAAATAAGGTGCTATAATCATAAATTGATCATAAGTAGTCATCCATCCATCAAAATATCCATAATGCAAATATAGACGATGATAATTAAATCTTATTCCTATAAATAATTCAACGAGAGTTTCCGTTTGTGCATAATTTTTTTTGTCATCTTCACCTAGTACTAAATCTTTCCTAAAAGCTGCTTCAACTCTTTGATTATTATATTCTAAACCAGGTAACTTTATTCCTACAAACCAAGAAATTAATATTCCTCCCAAAGAAATAATCAGAGTGAACCAAACAAGAGAGCCTTCTATATCTCTTAAAATAGGTATATCAACTTTTTCACTAAGGCCCCACAATATTGGAATAAAGGCAATTAAAGTCATTACCGCTCTAATAACTTGCAATCCTAGAGACTCAATTATTCTAGCAAATCTATTACAATCTTCCTGTATTCTTTGACTTGCCCCTTCTATCTCATGTTCTACAACTTGCCATCTAGGAATATAATCAAAAGTAATAGCCTCTCTCCATCTTAATCCATAAATTCGAGTAAACCATCCTGTAAAAATTGCTAAAAAAATATATGGAAATGCTATTACCACAAATGAAGGACTACCTTCAAATCCATTTAAAATATATTTTACCGAAAGCAACTGATTAAAAAATTCCTCAATTCCTTCATGAGGTGCATCCTTATAATTTGCTGCATTTTGCAAAAGGTCGTAAAATTTGCCATACCATGTATTTATAGCTACGGTCATTTGGACTTGAACCCACAATGATACAATCAATATGGAAAGACCACCCCAAGACCATATTCTCCAACGTTTATTTAAAAAAAAACTTCTTAACATATTTAAGTTGATTAACTATTTTTAGTAAAATTGTCTGCGTAGGATTTTTTTACAGTTTTTCTTAATTTTGGCTCTATAACATAATAATCAATGTTATTTTTTTTTGCATAAATTATAGCTAATTCTTTAGAAGGAAATTCTAGTTTTATTTCAGACAATGTATCTGTAGAACTCTCCCACCCCATCAATGGATTAATTGAATTATCTTTTGTATCAAATTCCAAAAACCAATTATTATATTTTGCCTTACCTGATTGCATAGCTGTCTTAGTGGGTTTGTATATTTTGGCTTTTTTCATAAAATGGTCGGGGCGGTAGGATTTGAACCTACGACCCTCTGGTCCCAAACCAGATGCGCTACCAGGCTGCGCTACGCCCCGATCGATTGTTTTATATTGTATATAATTTTTTTTATCAATAGAAATACTTCTATACAGCTAATTAGTATTAAACTTTATATTTTCACTTATCTCTTTAACAAAAATATCTGAAATTAATTTATACCCAAGCACATTTGGATGACCAGAGCAGTTTTTAAACCAATTTTTATAATCATTAAAATCATTTCTTTGTGAAAGTTTTGCTCCAAAATCAATAAAAAAAACTTGATTAGATTTTAATAAATTAACCAAAGGTTGGTAAACAAATTTTCCCTTACTTTTAAAATATTTTAAATCTTTACAAGTAGGAATTATTGTTATTACAGGGACTTTTTGATTAAATTTAGCTAAATTAATAAATTCATCAATTATTTTATATGTAAGATTTATATCATCATTATTAAGATAATGATGAGAAAACCATGGCTCTTTATTTATAAATTTTTTAATTCTGTGATGTTTAAATAGAGCATAAACAAAATTATAAATGTAAGAATAATTAAAGTTAAAATTAGAAAAATTATATTCTGGTAAATAATATTCATATTTAAACTTATTTTTTTTAATATTTTCTACGTTAAATTTATAATCTTGATAATTTTTAAAACTAACTATTGGTACATGTATTAGATTTCCATTTTCGTCTAAATAAGCAGTCGGTTTAAAACCTTTTTTTTGATTTTGGTAAATAAGTTCTCTATATTGGTTGCGAATTCTCGCAATATTTTCTGTAGTATGATTTAATACAATTATTTCAGAATTATCAAATTTTGAATTAATTTTGTATTTCAAATAAGATTGGTACAAACCATAACCACCCGAACCATAATTTGAAACATTACATTTTAGTTTTTTGGAAGATAATTCTGACCAACTTAAATCTTCATTTACTTCAGCAGAAAAAGTAAAACTGTCCCCATATAATGATACACAATAGTTTTCAAATTTACTTTTAGATCTTGGTATAAATCCTGAAATATTAAAATTATCATTTCTTATTGGCCAACCCAAGATTTCATCTCTTTTTTTAACTAAATGATTATAATCTTTCTCTGACAATGTTTTTTTTGAATAAAATAAAATTTTAAATTTGCTATTTGCTACGAAAAAATAAATAGAAAACTCAATAAAAAAATAAACAATAATAAGTATTATAAATATAACGCTATTTTTTTTCATTTCGAAAATTGTATAAAGTATATATAGGTAATATTATAGTAATATAAATTTAAAACTAAATTAATGAAATAAATTAATTTATATATATACAAGTATTATATGATTATTAGTTGCGAAAATTGTGGGAAAAAATTTAAAATTGATGATAATTTAATTTCTGAAAAAGGAACATTGGTTCAGTGTGGATCATGTCAGCATAAGTGGCATCAAAAAAAAAATAATATAGATAATACAGTAAAAATTTCAAAAAAAAATGATTTTTTAATAGATCGCACAACGTCAATATCTGATGATAAAAAAAGTAGGAAGACTAAAACTAAAAAAATTACAGAAAAACAAAAAATAAGAAATACTGAAATTGAAAAAATTTCGAAGCAATTAAAAAAAGAAAAAGATTTAGCTAAAAGTTCGCTAGCTTCAAAAACTAAAACTCCAAAAAAAATAAAAAAAGTTGGTTTTTTAAGTTATTTAATTATTATTATAATAACATTAATCTCAATATACATTATTCTTGATACATTTGAATATCAAATAACTATGTACTGGCCAAAGTTTAAATTTTATTTTTCATATATTAATGAAACTTTGATCAACATTTATATTTTAATAAAAGATTTGATTAAGTCTTACAGCTAATGATTATAAGAATTACAAAAGCTTTTAAGTGGTTTTTTAAATTAGAATCTGCCAGCGGACTTCTTTTGTTGTTCAGTGCAGTTATAGCATTATTTTGGAGCAATTCATCATATGCTGAAAATTATTTTAGTATATTAAATAAATATTTTTTCATTGGTATTAATAATTTTGGATTAAAATTATCATTACTACATTGGATAAATGATGCTTTAATGGCTGTATTTTTTTTTGTTGTTACATTAGAAATAAAAAGAGAATTTATTGAAGGTGAACTTTCAAATCCAAAACAAGCATTGCTGCCTATTATAGGCGCAGTAGGAGGAATGCTTGTGCCTGCGTTAATTTATATTTATATAAACATTGAGTCTCCCTCCACTCTTGTTGGATGGGCCATTCCTTCTGCTACAGATATAGCTTTTTCTTTGGGAGTGTTATCATTATTAGGATCAAGAGTACCTATATCTTTAAAAGTTTTTCTCACAGCTTTAGCAATTATAGATGATTTAGGTGCAATTTTAATTATAGCCTTCTTTTACTCTACAAAATTAAATCTACTATATTTATTTTTAATTTTTATTTCTTTAATTTTTCTAATTGTAACAAATAAATTAGGTGTTAAAAAAGCATTTCCCTATTTAATTATTGGATTAATAATGTGGTTATTTACATATGGATCAGGAGTTCATGCCACTATAGCAGGAGTTCTGTTGGCTTTAACTATACCTCATAGAAAAAAAAATAAAGACTACTCTTTATTAATTAGATTAGAGCATTCTGTAGCTCCTTATGTAGCCTTTATAATTATGCCTATTTTTGCATTAGCCAATGCTGGAGTATCTTTAGATGGATTTAATTTATCTAGCTTAAAAGCAACAGTGCCACTTGGTATCTTGCTAGGTTTATTTGTAGGCAAACAAATTGGAGTTTTTATTTTTTCATATATATCAATAAAACTTAAAATAGCTCAAATGCCAAATAATGCGAATTGGATAAATTTATATGGAGTAGGAATTTTAACTGGAATTGGTTTTACAATGAGTTTATTCATAGGTAATTTAGCTTTTGTTGATGATATATCTCAGATAGATGGCGTAAAAATTGGAGTTTTAACGGGATCTCTTTTGTCTACATTAACTGGATATCTTCTTTTATTAATAACTAGTAAAAAAAATAATGCTAATTATTAAATGTTCAAAAAATTTTATATTTATATCATAATGTTTTCCCTATTTAATTCTCCTACAAAAAGTAATTATGAAAAATTAGTTTATGATTTTAAATTTAATGATATTAATGGTAGTATTTTAAGTCTAGATAAATATAGAAATAAAGTAATTTTAATAACAAATGTAGCTAGTAATTGTGGTTTTACAAATCAATATGAAGACTTACAAACGTTATGGGACCAATACAAGAAAAAAGGTTTAATTGTTATAGGCACCCCTTCCAATGATTTTGGTAAGCAAGAACCAGGAACTAATAAGGAAATTAAAAAATTTTGTGAAGTCAATTTTGGTATATCTTTTCCAATTACAGAAAAAATATCTGTAAAAGGAGATAATGCGCACCCTTTTTTTTTATGGGCTAAAAAAAATCATGGCTTATCTGCCATACCTAAATGGAACTTCCACAAAATAATTATTGGTAAAGATGGTAAAATTGTAGATACTTTTTCATCTATTACTAAGCCTTCCTCAAAAAAATTTATTTCATCAATAGAAAAAGCTTTAAAATAAAATTATTTATTTACTAACAAAAAATCTTTTATATATTTTTTTAAATCAATCTTACCGAAGTGTTTGTAAACCTTATTTGATAAATTCATATTTGTTAAAGCAGAAGCATATCTTTCACCTGATCTTTTTGGTAAATATTTAATTTTAGATCCAAACATTTTAGCCACTTCAATTATTGAGTAACTTTTGTGATGAGCTATGCTGTAATGTCGACAGAGATTTTTTTTCCAAGCTAAATAACAAATTTCGACGGTATCATGTATATGTGTAAATCTTCTTGTTTGATTTCCTGGCCTAACTATAGGTAATGACTTATTAAATTTATAATGATTTTCAAAAATTCCTATTACAGTAGCCATTTTCCCTTTAAATATTTGATTTGGACCATATACGTTGTAAAAATAAATAACTTCATATTTAAATTTAAACCATTTCTTTAAATTTTCTAATAATTCTAAATTTTTAGCTTTCGTAAAAGCATAAGGAGATAAATTTTTATCATTACCCTTATTCCCAAGAGATGCTGATGTAGCAGAATAAATAAGTTTAATTTTATTTTTTAAGCAATAATTGAAAACAGCATTGGTACCTATTGAATTTGAATTAATACATTCATTCATTTCTATAAAACTCTGATAAATTCTTGCAAATTCGCCGAAATGAAAAATTGAATTTATTGTTTTTGTTTTTTTTAGGATTAACGAAATATTTTTTGTATCACCATTAATATACTTAACTCTTTTACTTTTAATATGATTTTTTTTTAAACCAGATGAATAATTATCTATACTTATTATTTTGTACTTTGTTTTTTTTAATAGTAATGAGATTAAATTAGTTCCAACAAAACCAGCTCCTCCAGTAATAACAATTTTATCCTTTTTCATAAATATAATTTCATGTTATCGTAAGCAGGTTTTACATGCGATGGAACTTTTTTCAATAAATAATTATAATCCATATCGGTATGTAGGTTAGTTAAAATTGTTTTTTTTGGTAACAAGATTTTAATTATTTTTATAACATCATCATAACACAAATGTGTATAGTGAGGTTTAAATCTAAGACAGTCTATAATTAGATACTTAAGATTCTTTAAAAATTTAAATTGAGATTTTTCAATTTTACTACAATCGCTGATATATGCAGTTTTATTAAAAATATAACCAACACTTTTAACCTTACCATGAGCAACCTCTATGGTCTTAAAATTAATTTTTGAATTTTTGTAAGTTAAGGAAAATTTCTTTTTAATTAAATTTGCCTTTAAGATTTGTGGATAATAATCATTTCCTTTAAATAAATAAGTAAAATTATTTTTTAAATAATTTAATGTTTCGTTATTACCAAAAATATTAACGTGTTTTTTATTTTTAATAAAAAAAGATCTTAAATCATTTATCCCATGTGTTTGATCTCCATGCTGATGCGAGTATAAAACATATGAAATATTGCTAACTTTGTTTTTAATTAATTGAAATCTTAAATCAGGAGTAGTATCAATTAAAATATTATTGTTTCCTTTAGTAATCAAAATAGAACATCTGGTTCTTATATTTTTTGAGTTTTTTGGATTACATTTACCCCAATATCCATTTGACCAAGGAACACCTAAAGAACTACCACATCCTAAAATTGTTACAAATGATTTCATTTATTTAAATTTAATGAAAAAAGATTAAGAAAATTATTAGTTGTCTGATCTATAATGTTGTCTAATGTAACATTTTTAAGTTCTGAAAGTTTTTTAGCAGTATAAATTATAAAAGAAGGTTCATTTTTTGCGCCTCTTTTTGGCACAGGAGCTAAATATGGAGCATCTGTTTCTATTAAGATTTTTTCCATTGGAACAATCATTGATGTTTTTTGTAATTCAGATGAGTTCTTAAATGTTATTATTCCACTAAAAGAGAAAAAACTATTTATTTTAAGTAATTTTTCACAAAATCTTCTCGAGCCAGTAAAACAGTGCATTAAAATTTTTGGTTTTAGAGAAGAAAAATCATTTAATATATTGAATGTATCATCTTCAGCATTTCTTGAATGAACAATTATTGGCAAATTTAATTTAATAGATGTCTCTATATGTTCAATAAAGAGTTTTTTTTGAGTGTCTTTATCGCTATGATTATAATAATAATCTAATCCTGTCTCACCTATTCCTATAATTTTGTTTTGATCTTTCATCATTGAAATTAATGATTTTTTATTTAAATTTTTATTTAAATTGGTTTCATGCGGATGTATTCCTAAAGTTCCATACACATTTTTAAATTTTTTAACTATAATTTTTATTTTATTAAAACTTTCAATATTTGTAGAAATAGTTAATATTAATTTAACTCCTGAATTATTAGATCTTTCTACAACTTTTTCCAAATTATTAAACAAAGGTTCTTGATCTAGATGACAATGAGAATCTATCATTTATTTTTATTTTTACTTATTTTTTTCCCAAAAAAAATTATCACTATTAATATTAAAAGTTTTGTGAATAATGTATTTAGATACTATAGTTGAATTAAATTTAGAATGATATTTCAGCCAAGCTTTTTTAGCAATTTTATTTCTACTTTTTGGATTTTTTATGTAGTATTTTATTTTTTTTGATAGATCATTGATATTTCTGTACAAAACTAATTCATCCTTATCAAAAAAATCATATAATTGAGTTTTTTTATCTATTAATGTGAATATTCCATTACCAATTAATGAAGCTATTCTATTGCTAGAATAATACTTAACTGGATATCCTCTACTTAAATTTAATGCCATTTTTGATTTTGGGAGAATTTTAAAAAAATCATTAGCCCAAATAGGCTGTTTTCCATTAAATCCATAAAAATCAAATTTAATTTTAGGGTTTGTTGATAATAGTTTGTTTAAAAAAATTTCTCTGTCATCAGTTTTTCCAGATTTTAAGACACCTCTATTAACTCCATGACTCATTGCAAAAAAAACATCATTTGATTGATTCATTGATTCAAATATTTTTAAACATTCAATAGATTTATCTACTGGAATTGGTAAATAATGAAATTTTTTTTTGTTAACCTTAAATTTTAATGCATCGGGACTTGTAGTAATAAAAGTATGGTCAATTTCATTAATTTTACTTAGAACAGTGTTTTTATTTTTATTATAATCAGGTCCAGAATATATAAGCGGATCTTCAAACCATTGGGCTATTTTGATTTTTGGAGAAATTTTTTTCGCTTCTTTTAAAGTATTGGATTCTATTAAATCTGCATGTCCTAACAACAATAAATCAGGGTTATAATTGCCAATAGTTTTTAATAGATTTTCATTAAGCCTCTTTTGAGCTGAAAAATTAAAAGAACCTTTGGCTAATCTCATTATATATCTATCACTATAATTTAGCACACTGTGTCCCAATCTAATTAAACCATTGCTTAGTTTGTGAGCCACAGAAACAAAATATAGCCTACCATCATGTTTTTCATTAAAATTAGCAACATGCAATATTTTTAAAGATTTGTTTATTTTTTTTGGTCTATACTTGCTATTAATATTTAAAATTTCATCTCTATATAAATCAATCTTACTTGTTATAAGCTCGTGCGTTAATTTAAAATTTTTGTATGCTTTTTTTTGTATTTTTTTTCTTTTTTTATTGTTTTTTATTAGCTTTTCTATTTCGTAATACAAATTTTTATTATCAAGGTTTTTTAAAATAATTCCACAGTTTGTGGTTTCTGGTAGACCACCTTTATTGCTAATTATAACAGCGCATCCTCTGCTGGATGCTTCTATACTAGTTCTACCAAAAGGTTCTTCCCATCTGGAGCATATAATGGCTATACTACATTTTTTAAAAATATTTAAAGTCTTAGCATGATTTACAAATCCATGCTTAATAAGATTTTTATGTTCAAAGTCATGCGTCTCTCTTGGTTCGTCTCCAATAACATGACCTTTCCATTCTTTATATTTGTTTAAAATTTTTATTATTGTTTGTCCAAATAAATCATATCCTTTTGCTCTGTTCAATTTCCCAACAAAAATTATCCATTTTTTTTTTAAATTATAATTAATTTTTTTTGGTTTATTTGTAGAATGATTAATAACGACAATTTTGTCCAAATCAAAAGCATTTAAATTAAGATCTTGAATTAATCTTTTTCTAACCCAATTACTTATAACAATAATTTTTGAACATATTTTAAAAATATATTGTCTTTCTTCTATAGTTTTTGATCCTTGCATACTTAAAGGGTCATTGTGAAAGTAGATAACTATATTTGCATCAGTATTTTTTTTTATATCACTAATATAATTTGGACGATTATGTATTTCAATAATATCAGATTTTATTTTTTTTTCATATTCATTAAATTTTTTTAAATAATTTTTAGTAGAGCTAGATAATAAATTTTTATTAATATTAATATTTTTATAATTTATTTTATAAATTGATTTAAAATCAGTAGAACCAAAAACACATATTTTTTTTTTAAACTTACTTCTTTTCGATGTGTCTTTAACATGGAGAGATACAGCTCCTGCATAACTTGGTGAGAAGTTTTCTTTATAAGGTAGCAATATAGATATTTTCATAATATTTTTTATATATTATCTTTAATAAAATTTCTAAGCTTTCTATTTTTTTTTAATTTATATTCTCCTTTAATAGCATCTGATTTGGAATTAAATTTTTTTGCATATGCTAAGTACCATACTCTTCCTCTAGTACTTTTAGCTCCTTTTCCTTCATTATGAAGTTTTATACGTCTTTCTAAATTATTTGTATAACCAACATACGTTTTTAAAATTCCTTTTTTAAAAGATTTTATTAAATAAACATAATAATTCATAAATTAGGAAATTATAATATTTTATTGGCGGTCCCTAGGGGAATCGAACCCCTCTTTCGAGGATGAAAACCACGTGTCCTAACCGATAGACGAAGGGACCTTTTAGGTTCTGTATGTATTATATATTTTAACATTTTCAAGTTATTTTTATTAATTTAACAATATATCATTAATTATAAACTGAATTTGATTTTGATTATTCCATTTATTCAATTTAATTTTGCCAACTAAGTTCAAATTATTATTTTTATTAACAAGATATGGTTCCAATAAAGTTCCTATTGAGTTAAAACACATGCCTCTAGTGGATTTACCATTTTTAGACAAAAAAATCACACTTATATGTTTGTCTTTAATTATTTTAAATTTAATTATTTTAACTTTTTCAATTAAAAATGTAGGGCTAGAATTTCCGTTTCCAAAAGGAGCCAATGACTTAAATTCGTTAAAAAAATCATAATTTATTGCATTGGTAGAAATTATTGAATCTATGTAAGATGTATTAAATGGTTTTTCATTTTTAAACTTATTATGAAAAGATAAATTTAATTTTTCTATTAAATCATCAATCTTTTTTTTTTTAATAGTAAAGCCAGCTGCCATTTTATGACCACCACCTCTGATTATAGTTTTATTTTTTACTAATTTTATAATCTCTTGGCCTATATTAAACCCAGTAATTGATCTAGCGGATCCTTTTAACTCATCACTATTTCCTGATAAAACTACTACTGGTTTATTAAACTTATCTTTAATTCTTGAAGCTAAAATACCTATTAATCCTTCATGAAAATCAGCGTCATATAAAACTAAAACAGATAGATTTTTTTGTTTTTCAGCTAACTTATTTATTTTATTTAAATTTAAATTTTCTATCTTCTTTCTTTTTTCATTAAGACTATCTAACTTTAAACATATTTCAACTGCTTCATCTTTATTATCCGACGATAATAACTTAACTCCATATGAAGAGTAACCTAGACGTCCACCGGCATTAATTCTAGGTCCATAAAAAAAACCTAGATGATCTTCTTCGGTTTCAGTATTTAATTTACATATTTCACTGATTGAATTTAATCCAATATTTTTTTTTTTATTAATTAGAGTTATACCTTCTTTAACAAAATATCGGTTAATACCTACAAGAGGAACTACATCACAAATTGTTGCTAATGCAACTAAATCAAGAAAATCTGATATTAATGGTTCCTTAATATCTTTCTTGTTGTACCAATTTTCTTTATTAAGTTTTTTATTTAAAGCATACAAAAATAAGTAAGTTAGTGAAGTAGCGCATAACATGTTAAAATTAGAATTATCATCGATACGAGTAGGATTAATAATAGCGAAGGCATCTGGCAATTTAACTTCTGCTTGATGATGATCTATAACAATAGTTTTAACGTTTTTACTATTAGCATATTCTATTGGCTTGTATGATTGTGTGCCACAGTCAACAGTAATAATTGTAGAAACGTTTTGTTTTATTAATTTATCAAAGGTAGAAATAGTTGGACCATAACCATCGATAATTCTATCTGGGATTAAAAATTTGCAAGGATGTTTGATATGATTAAAAAATTTAATTAAAATAGCAGTTGATGAAGCACCATCTACATCATAATCACCAAATATACCAATAGGTTTATTTTGAAGTATAGTTTCAAATATATAATTTACAGACTTGTTAACATCTAACAATTTGCTTTGATTTAGTAGATAATCATTAAAATTTGGATTTAGAAAAAGTTTAATATAATTAGGATCAATATTTTTAGCAACTAATAATTTTGATAAAATTTCACTAAAAAAAAATTTTTCTTTAATATATAAAACTTTATTATTGTCAATTAATTTAAGTTTCCAGTCTTTTTTGCTGACTGATTTAAAATTCATTTTAATATTTCTTCAATAAAAATTTTAAATAAATTAGAATTTTTATGAGCAACATATGTATGGCTTATAAATTTATTTTTATTTATTTTTATGCCGGAGACAAGATCTCCATCAGTAATACCCGTTGCGCAAAAAACTACGTCGCCCTTAATCATGTCATTTAAAGTATATTTCTTATTAATATCTTTAATTCCCATATTAAAAGCTCTATCCTTTTCGTCAGTATTATTAAAGATCAACCGTGTTTGCATTTGACAATCAAAACAGCTCAATGCAGCAGCGGCTAACACGCCTTCTGGTCCACCACCAATTCCAAGAAAAATATCTACATTATTTTTTTCATTTATTACCATTAATGCCCCACATACATCCCCATCCGATATTAATTTTAATTTAACATTCAATAATTTTAATTTATTAATTATATCTTTGTGTCTTGGTCTATCCAAAAGACAGGCTGTTAGTTGATTAATTTTTTTACCTTTAGCTTTTGCCAATAATGACAAATTTTCTTCAAGATCAAAATCTAAATCAACTAAATTTTTTGGTAAATTCGGACCAATTGCAATTTTATTCATATAAGTTTCAGGAGCATGCAACATATTGTTTTTCTCTGAAGCTGCTAAAACAGATATGGCATTTGGTTTGTTATTAGCGACAAAATTAGTTCCTTCAACAGGATCAACTGCAATATCAATACTATCTCCATCTCCTGATCCTAATTCTTCACCAATATAAAGCATAGGCGCATCATCAAGTTCACCTTCTCCTATAACAATTCTTCCCTTCATATCGATTTTATTTAACTGATATCTCATTCTGTCAACAGCAGCTTTATCTGCTGAAATTTTATCTTTTTTACCAATATACAATGAGGCACCATAAGCTGCCATTTGTGTAGATTTAATTAGTTGATTAATAAGTGTCTTGCTTAAAGGCATTAAAAATCTATTACTCTAATAAAGATTGGTTTTCTAATTATATTATTATTTTTTTTAAAATATTCTAAACATTTTCTTAAATTACTTTCTTTAGATTTGTGAGTAATTATTATTATTGTAGCTTTTTTATTTTTTTTGTCTGGATTTTGAATTATTCGTTTTACAGAAATTTTTAAACTACTAAATCTATTTGTAATTTCAGACAAAACACCAGGCTTATCCTTTACTTCAAATCTTAAATACACAGAATTAACGTACATATTTTTATTATAACTATTAATTATTTTTCTTTTATTGTGAGATATTCCAAATGGATATTTAATATTTCCTCGTAAAACTGACAAAAGATCTGATAACAATGCTGAAGACGTAGGTCCAGGACCGGCACCTTCTCCTTGTAAAACTGTTTCTCCAACAGGTTTGCTATTAAGAATTACAGCATTCATTACACCATTAATATTTCCTAGATATGTATCATTACCAACTAAACATGGATGGACTCTTTCGAATAATTTATTATTTAAAACTTCAGTTATTCCTAATAATTTAATTCTTAAATTAAGCTGTTTAGCTATTTCAATATCTTTAATTTCAATATTTTCAATTCCTTCCATAAGGCAGTTATTTTTTGATATTTTTTTGTTGAAGGCTAGAGAAGATAAAATTCTTACTTTAGCTAAAGCATCAGCTCCATTAAGATCAAATTTTGAATTACCAGGTTCTGCGTATCCTAATTTTTGTGCTTTTTTAAGAACATTTGAAAATGAATCTTTAGATTTTTCCATTTCGCTAAGTATATAATTGGAAGTACCGTTTAATATACCAACTACTTTTGAAAATTTATTTGTAGCAAGACCATCCTTCAAAGTTCTTAATATAGGAATCCCACCAGCTACAGAAGCTTCAAATTCTAAGTTAACATTATTTTTTTCAGCTAAGTTAGCTAAATAATCACCATGTTTTGCTATCAAAGCTTTATTTGGTGTAATAACATGTATTTTATTTTTAAGAGCAACTTCTACTATCTTCTTTGAAATTCCATCTGATTGCCCTATTGCTTCAAATAAAATATTTATTCTTTTTTTTTTAATAATTTCTAATGGATTTTTGAAAAATATTTTTTTATTTATTTTAAACTTTCTCTTTTTATTTTTATTTTTAGCAGATATTGCTACTACATTAATTTTTTTACCAGTTTTAATTTCAATATCCTTTTTTTTATTATTTAACTCTTGTAATAAATAATTTCCTATCTGGCCAAGACCTATAATGGCTATATTTATTTTATTATTCATTTTCATTTGGTATATCATTAATATTAGGATATGGCTTTCGTTTATTAATAGAATAAATTAAACTTTTATATTGCTCGTATGTATAATCTTTATAAACATCTATATTTTCTAGTAACGTATTATTTTCATATTTATTTTTAGAACAATTTAATAATAAAAAAAAAACAAGTAAAAATATAAATATTTTCATTTAAAGCCTAGAGTTTCATTAAAGCCATAAAATAAATTAAAATTTTGAACTGCCTGACCAGAGCCACCTTTAATTAAATTATCAATTGCACAAATAATGATTGCCTTGTTATCGTTTATGTTTTTGCAAACAGAAATGCTACAAAAATTTGTGTTCATTATATTTCCTGTGCCTATATTTTGATTTAACTTATTTATTTTAATAAAATAATTTTTTTTGTAATATTTTTTTAAATAGTTCTGTAATTTATTAATAGTTTGACCTTTTGATAAATCTACATATATAGTTGATAAGATACCTCTAAACATTGGAGATAAATGGGGAATAAAAGTAATAAAAATTTTTTTCTTTAAAATACGATTAAATTCTTGATTAATTTCAGACAAATGTCTGTGATTTTGAACACCATAAGCAGAAATTGATTCATAAATATTTTTAAATTTAAATTTCTTATTTAAGTTTTTTCCAGCCCCAGAATATCCAGACTTTGAATCTACAATAATATTTTTACTTTTGATCATTTTTTTTTGCAATAATGGAACCAAAGGTAGTTGAATTGATGTTGGATAACATCCTGGACACGATATGATTTTATACTTATCAATTTTTTTATCAATTAATTCTGGGACTGAATAAACAGATTTTTTAATTAGTTTTTTAGCACCATGCTCCATATTGTAATATTTTTTAAAAATATTTGCATTTTTAATTCTAAAATCTGCAGATAAATCTATTAAAAGAACTTTTTCGTTTAATTTTTTTGAAATTAATTGAGCTTCTCCATTTGGTAATGCTGCAAAAATTACATCAATATTTTTTAAATTGACTTTTTTAATATTTGATATTTTTGGTAACTTTGAAAACTTTTTTAAACTTTTGTCAAATGTACCTATTTTTTTTCCAACAGATTTATTTGCACATAAATGTTTAACATTTATGTAAGGATGTTTTACAATAATTTTTACAAGTTCTAGACCAATATATCCAGTAGCTCCAGCAACAACAACATTGATTTTTTTCATATAACAAATATAACAATTTTTTATAATAAAGAAAAAAAATTATCTTTTTGAAAATTGAAAACTTCTTCTTGCTTTTCTATGTCCGTATTTTTTTCTTTCTACAGACCTTGAATCTCTGGTAGTGAGTTTTTCTTTTTTTAATGTACTTTTAAGATCTGGCTCATATTTTAGTAAAGCTTTTGAAATACCATTTATAATAGCCCCAACTTGACCTGAAAGCCCTCCACCTTTTACACTGCATCTCAAATCATATTGGGTTTCTCTTTTTGTTATTTCAAGAGGTCTTAATAATTGATCTCTGTGAATTGGTCTTGAAAAATAATTATTCATTTCCTTACCATTAACAAAAATTTTACCCGTTCCTTTTTTTATCCAGATTCTTGCAATCGAAGTTTTTCTTTTACCTGTAGCATAATGACTTTCTTTAAAGTCAAGTTTAATTTTATTATTTTTAATTTCTGATAAATTTTCCATCTATTTCGATCTGTATATATTTTTTGTATTATTTTTTATCAATGAAATTATTTTTGGATTTTGTGATGTATGAGGATGAGTTTCTCCTTTATAAATTTTTAATTTAGACATTTGAAGTTTGGATAAAGTTCCTCTAGGCATCATTCTTTTTACAGCATATTTTAATATTTGATCTGGCTTTTTAGCACTTAATTTTTCTGGTGTTGTAAATTTTATACCACCTGGGTAACCAGTATGTCTGTAATATTTTTTGTTAGAATATTTTTTTCCTGTAAATTTAAGTTTTTCAATATTTTTTACCACTACATAATCTCCATCGTTCATATGAGGAGTATACCTAGCTTTGTTTTTACCTCTTATAATTTTTGAAATAACTACAGCTAATCTTCCCACGATAGCTCCATTAGCATCTATTTCATACCAGTCATTTTTGATATCGCTATTTTTAACAAATTTAGTCATTGATGCGGGATTAATACTTATAATTGTAATATTGTCAATTTATTATATTTTACTTGTTAATGAATAAATAATTGTATTATATGTTAAAAAATTATTGTTTTGCAGTCTAATAAAGTCTTAAAAAATATGAAAATTTAAAAGGAGTTTTATGAGTGATAAAAAAAAAATACCAGATCCAAAAACATATAAATTTGATACGCTAAGCTTACACGCTGGTTATCAACCGCACAAAAATGCTGGATCAAGACAAGTACCTATATATCAAACTACATCATACTTGTTTGATGATGTAGATCATGCGGCAGCACTTTTTAATCTAGAAAGAGGCGGTCATATATATAGTAGAATATCAAACCCAACAGTTGGTGTGTTAGAAGAAAGAGTTGCCTCTCTTGAAGGTGGAACTGCAGCTTTGGCTACATCATCAGGTATGAGTGCAATATTTTTAACAGTAATGACTTTATGTGAAGCTGGAGATCACTTGGTTGTTTCTTCTCAGTTATATGGAGGCACTGTAAATTTATTTAGATTAACTTTGCCAAAATTTGGTATTAAATGTACATTTGTAAAACCTAGAGATACCGAAGGTTTTAAAAAGGCAATTCAAAAAAATACAAAAGGAATATTTGGTGAGCTAGTAGGAAATCCTGGCAATGAACTAATGAACATGCCTGAGGTAGCAAAGATTGCACATGATGCTGGCATTCCTTTGATTGTTGATGCAACGTATCAAACACCTTATCTTTGTAAACCTTTTGAACATGGTGCCGACATTGTGGTTCACTCTTTAACTAAATGGATGGCTGGTCACGGTTCTTCTATGGCAGGTATTTTAGTTGAAGGCGGTAAATTTGACTGGATGCAAAATGATAAATTTCCAACAATGACAAAACCATATGAAGGATATCATGGTTTATCTTTCGCAGAGGAGTTTGGACCTACAGCCTTCACTATGAAAGCAAGAGCTGAAGGCATGAGGGACTTTGGTCCTTGTTTAAGTCCACAAAATGCGTGGAACGTATTACAAGGTATAGAAACTTTATCCGTTAGAATGAAAAAACATTGTTCAAATGCTGAAGAAATGGTTAAATATTTATTAGATCATGAAAGTGTTGCATGGGTTTCTCATCCAAGTGTACCTGATCATCCAGATAATGCATTAGCAAAAAAACTTTTACCTAATGGACGAGGTTCTATGATAGCTTTTGGAATAAAAGGAGGAAAAGATGCTGGTGTAGCATTTATTAATAATGTTAAACTTGCATCACACCTTGCTAATGTTGGTGATACTAGAACCTTGGTTATTCATCCTGCTTCAGGCACACATTCTCAAATGGATGAAGCTACATTAAAATTTGCAGGTCTATCTCATGATATGATTAGATTATCAGTTGGCATAGAAGATATAGATGATATTAAAAATGACTTTGAAATTGGATTTAGAGCTGCTAGAAAACCAAGATTAGTTTCTAATCAATGAGGTTTAAAGTAAATAACGAAGAAGTATTTGCTTCTACTGGGGGACGTCCTTTTGATAAAAATAAACCATTAATTATTTTTGTTCATGGTAGTGGTCTAACTCATATGACATGGGTACTTCAAACAAGATATTTTGCATTTCATGGTTATAGTGTTTTGGCTTTAGACTTACCTGGGCACGGATTGTCAGCAGGCAAAAGTTTAAAGTCAATTGAAGAGATGGCTGATTGGGTCAGCAACGTAATTGATGCTGTTGGATATAAAGAAGCATCTTTAGTTGGACATTCACAAGGATGTTTAGTTACTATTGAATGTACATCAAGATATCCAAACAAAATAAAAACATTAAGTTTAATGGGCGGTGCAGGAGCTATACCAATGAATCCTGAATTATTATCTTTAGCAGAAAATAATGATCCAAAAGCTGTTGATTTAATGATGGACTGGGCTCATGGACCAGCTGGTCATTTTGGTGGTCATCCAGTTCCTGGTTTATATCATATAAATACTGGTGGTATGTTAGCTAAATCAAGAACTATAAAAAATACACTAGGAGTTGATTTTAGAGCTTGCGACAATTATAAAAACGGGTTCGAAGCAGCTAAAAAAATAAAAATTCCAACATTATCGATACTTGCTACAGATGATAAAATGTGCCCAGTAAAAGAAGGAAAAAAATTAGCTAATCTAATTGAAGGAAGCAAAGTTGATATTATTGATAATTGTGGACATATGATGCTA
>MDSV01014460.1_pt1 | contig 23627 bp, 28 predicted proteins | sample 810851 | NCBI WGS metagenome assembly MDSV01 (sample SAMN05326640, study PRJNA326480) | marine metagenome | isolation source: seawater | place: Atlantic Ocean: North East | collected 2012 | reverse complement strand
TTATAAGCAGAACCTGAACCCATGAATCTAATTGTTTTTCTATCAATATGATCTTCAAGTTTTATATTTGGTTTGCCATGAACATGACTTCTTAAATTATGTTCTTTATATTCTTCTGAATATGAAATTCCTGATTTTGAGTTTAATAAAGATTGATAAACCTCTTCTTGATTGTTTCCTAAGCATGAAACTATCCCCAAGCCTGTTATTACCACTCTTTTCATCATTTAAATAATCCTACTTTAAGGCTTTCTGCAGAGTAAATTTTTTTATCATCAGCAAATAAAACGCCATTTGCTAAACCAACTGTTGTTCCACCTGGTGACATAATTTTTTTCATATCAATTATATATTTTGCTTTTTTTACATTTTTTAAAACTTCACCTGTAAATTTCACTGTGCCAACTCCTAAAGCTCTTCCTTTTCCTGGATTACCAAGCCAGCCTAGATAAAAACCTACTAACTGCCACATAGCATCTAATCCTAGGCAACCAGGCATAACGGGATCTTCTTTAAAATGACAATTAAAAAACCAAAGATCTTCTTTAATATCAAGCTCAGCAGTAATTGAACCTTTTTTAAAAGCCCCATTATTTTCTTTAATTTCTGTTATTCTATCAAACATAAGCATTGGAGGAAGAGGTAATTTTGCATTACCAGGACCAAAAAGTTCACCATTTCCACAACTAATTAGTTCCTCATATGTAAATGAGTTTTTTTTCATAGATTTTGCAACCCTTAATACTTGATTTATTAGGAATATAATATAGAAATAGTTTAGAATTATTATAAAGAATAAATGATAAATTTAGACAATTATATAATAAAATTAAGAGAATCAGGTTTAAGACCTACCAAACAGAGACTTAAAATATGTGAGGTTTTATTCACACCTGAAAAAACATTTCATTTTACAATTAGTGACCTTATGAAAATTATAGAGGAAAAGTTAAGTGAAACAATTTCTTTAGCAACAGTTTATAACACCGTTCACGCATTTGTAAAAAAAGGCTATTTAAAAGAAATTTCTATTGCGAGTGATAAAAGTTATTTTGATACTAACATAAATGCCCATCATCATTTTTTTGATACAAAAGGAAATGAATTAATAGATATAGACGCAAGTGAAATTCAATTAAGGAATATCCCTAACGCTCCAAAAGGCAAATCTATAAAAAATATTGACGTTATTATTAACGTTGAGAATGATTCTCACTAGTTTATAACTATTCTAAACTACTTGACTTATAATTTAGAATAATTATAAATTAATAATATTTTAAAATTATAGGAGAATTTAATATGAGAAGTGAAATTAGCAAATGTCCATTTACTGGAGCTGGAACACCACCAAAGCACCCTACAGGTAGAGGCACAACCAATAGAGATTGGTGGCCAAATAACCTAAATCTTAAAGTTTTATCTCAACACTCATCTTTAGTTGATCCAATGGGTAAACAATTTAGTTACTCAAAAGAATTTAAAAAATTAAATCTCAAAGCATTAAAAAAAGATCTAGCAAAACTTATGACTGATTCACAAGACTGGTGGCCAGCTGATTATGGTCATTACGGACCTTTATTTATAAGACTAGCATGGCATGCTGCTGGAACATATAGAACTGGTGATGGTAGAGGTGGTGCTGGAACTGGTAACCAAAGATTTGCTCCACTTAATAGTTGGCCAGATAATGTTAATTTAGATAAAGCAAGATTATTACTTTGGCCAATAAAGAAAAAATATGGAAAAAAAATTTCTTGGGCCGATCTTTTTATTTTAGTTGGAAATGTAGCTTTAGAAACGATGGGATTCAAAACTTTTGGTTTTGGAGGTGGAAGAGAAGACATTTGGGAACCCGAAGAAGATATTTATTGGGGATCAGAAAAAGAATGGTTAGGAGTTAATCGGTACAGTGGTAAAAGAGATTTGGAGCAACCTTTGGGTGCCTCACACATGGGTTTAATTTATGTAAATCCACAGGGACCTGATGCTAATCCTGATCCTTTATTAGCTGCTCATGACATAAGAGAAACTTTTGGTAGAATGGCCATGAATGATTATGAAACAGTAGCTCTTGTAGCTGGAGGACATACATTTGGAAAATCGCATGGTGCAGCACCAGAGTCTCACAAAGGTCCAGAACCAGAGGGATCAAAAATTCAAGATCAAGCCACTGGTTGGAACAGTGATTATAAAAGTGGTTTAGGGATTGATACTATTAGTAGTGGAATTGAAGGAGCTTGGACTCAAGCACCTACAAAGTGGGATATGGGTTATTATGACTGTTTATTTGGTCATGAATGGGAACTTACAAAAAGCCCAGCAGGTGCCCATCAATGGACACCAAAAAAAAATGGCCAAGAAATAAAAATGGTCCCTGACGCACATGATAAATCAATAATGCATCCTCCAATGATGCAAACAACAGATCTATCTTTAAGAATGGATCCTAAATATGAACCTATATCTAGAAATTTTCATAAAAATCCAAAAGAGTTTGCGGACGCATTTGCAAGAGCATGGTTTAAACTTACTCATAGAGATATGGGGCCTCGTGCTAATTATCTTGGAGCAGATGTTCCAAAGGAAGTTCTTATTTGGCAAGATCCAGTACCTAAAGCTAAATATAAACTTAAAAAGAAAGATATTGAGATAATTAAAACAAAAATATCAAAATCATCACTTTCGATATCTGAATTAGTTTCTACAGCATGGGCTTCAGCATCTACTTTTCGTGGTTCAGATAAAAGAGGTGGAGCAAACGGTGCGCGAATTCGATTAGCACCACAGAAAGATTGGAAAGTTAACAATCCAAAACAATTATCAAAAGTTATCAAAGCTTTAGAAAAAATTCAAAAGGATTTTAATTCTAAAAAAAGATCAGTCTCTATTGCAGATTTGATTGTTTTAGGAGGTAGCGTTGGAATTGAAAAATCAGCAAAAGCAGCTGGACATAAGATAAAGGTTCCATTTACACCTGGCAGAGGTGATGCTTCTCAAGATCAAACAGATATACATTCATTTGGTTTACTTGAGCCACAATCAGATGGTTTTAGAAATTATGTTAAAGGCGACTATTCTTTATCTGCCGAAGAAATGTTAATTGATAGAGCTAACTTAATGAAACTTACAGCACCAGAGATGACTGTGCTTATAGGAGGTTTAAGAGCAATTAATATTAATTTTGATAATTCTGATAATGGTGTATTCACAAAAAAACCTGGCAAACTTACTAATGATTTCTTTATAAATTTATTAGATATGAACACAACTTGGAAAGAAACTTCAAAGAAAGAGGATTTTTTTCAGGGTCAAGATCGTAAAACAGGAAAAGTCAAATGGAAAGGTACTCGTGCAGATCTTATTTTTGGATCAAATTCACAATTAAGAGCATTTGCTGAAGTTTATGCATGTGAAGACTCAACTGACAAGTTCCTGACTGATTTTGTCGCTGCCTGGACAAAAGTTATGAATCTTGATCGATTTGATCTAAAGTAAAATATTTATGACACAGGTAAGTTTCAAGGATTTTTATCAGGTACCAAACCTTAAGTTTGATATATTAAAGTTAAGAAAAGATCTTGATAATATACTAAGTAAAAGAAACTTTGAGACGCCAGGTGTAACCCATTTTGGAGCAATTCCTTTAAATCAAATACCAAATGACGAACAGTCAATTAAAGGAAACAATATCAGAGGTAAGTATTGGACAATAGCTGATGAAACTGGAAAAGAAGTTTCAAGAGATATTGACATTAATGAAGCTGAATATACTGAATTAGTTCCCGAATTTGAAAATACTTATTTTAAAGAGGTTTACCACACTTTAAAAAAAAGATTTAAACTTGGTAGAGTTAGACTATTACTAAAAGAACCAAGATCAACCTTAAGTTGGCATAAAGATCCAGAGCCTAGATTGCACATACCAATATTAACTAATCTTGGATGTTCGATGGTTATAGAAAATGTAGCCAAACATTTACCGGCAGATGGTCACGTAACTATTACTAACAACACTAAGTATCATAATTTTTTTAATGGAGGAGAACAGGCAAGAGTACATTTGGTTGCATGTGTATTAGAAAATCCATTTAAATAGTTTAATAATATAATTAATAACTTCCCCAAACATCATTAATTTCTATCCATCCCATATAATCTTCTGTTTGAACTCTACACCATTTTTTTTCACATTTCTTAACAATTAGCAGTCTTCCTTTTTTTATTTTAATAATAGGTTTCGAAAATAAAGAAGGTTTTTTAAAAATTATTTTATCAACTAGTGTAATTAAAGATTTTGTTTTTTTTAGTTGTGAAATATGAACCCAGCCACTATTATTTTTAATATCAATAATTCTTCTAAAATTTTCTTTTTTATCAATTATTTTTACCGGTAAGTTTAATTTTTTATAAATATATTTTACCTGGTAATCGAATCCTGGGCCGTATCTTACATTCACTTTATTATTTTTCAGAGACAGAAAATTATCTTGTGCACTTACGTTATTTACAAAAAATATAAATAAAAGTAAAAATATTTTTTTCATTATTTACAGAGACAATTTTTCCGTTTTTTAATTTTAGCTTTTCTAAATTCTAAATTTAAAAAATCACATATCATAATAAATCCATCTAAATTTTTTCCAATACACATTATATTTTTTAAAATTTCATTCGCTTGAATATTTCCAATAATACCAGCAACAGTTCCTAAAATACCTTCACTCTCACAATTTAATAAATCATCTGAAATTGAAGACTCTTGAAAAAAACATCTCAAACAGGGTATTTTTCTATTTTTAAAATTAAATGTAAAAACATGTCCATCGAATTTACTTATTGCTCCTGTTACAAGAAATTTTTTAAATTTTAAACAAGAATCATTTAATAAAAATTTTGTTTTAAAATTATCTGAACCATCAATTACATAATCATAATTATTAATTATCTTTTTAAGGTTTAAATTATTTAATCTAAATTTATAAGTTTTGATATTTGTATTTGGATTTATAAACTTTATTTTTTCTTTAACTACATTAACTTTAAATTTTCCAACATCTGAAGTTTGATAAAGGCTTTGTCTATGTATATTTGATAATGTTATAATATCATTATCAACTATTCCTATAGTACCTACCCCTGCTCTAGTAAGAAATTCTGCTGATGGACATCCAAGTCCCCCCGCTCCAACTATTAAAACTTTAGAAGAAATTATTTTTTTTTGACCAATAATACCAATATCTTTTAAAACTATTTGTCTTGAAAATCTTTCAATTATTTTTTTATTTAATTGCCCCTTCATTTTCCTGTTGAACCAAAACCACCTTTTCCTCTCATAGTATCTGGTAAATCATCTGCTTCTTCTAAATTCATTTTTATAACAGGCATTAAAATCATTTGAGCTATTCTATCTCTATTATTAATAATGAACTCTTTGTTACTATGATTAAAAAGTATTATCTTTATTTCTCCTCTATAATCACTATCAATTGTACCAGGAGTATTCAAAACAGTTATATCATATTTTGCTGCTAAGCCAGATCTTGGTCTTATTTGTATCTCATAATCCTCTGAAAATGCTATTGAAAGGCCAGTTGGAACTATACATGAGCTGTTAGGTTTTAATTTAATTGGTTGTTCTAGAAAAGCCATTAAGTCCATACCAGAGGCGCCAGTAGTTTTATAATCAGGTAATTCTACAGATGGATCTAATCTTTTAATTAATACCTTTACCATTAAATTTTAATTTAAATGGTTAATTACTCTATCAATAATTTCTTCAGAAATTTCAGATTTTTTTTTCATTAGAAGTTTTTCATTACTGATATTTTTATCTTTGTAGAAAATTGAAACTTCATTAAAATCTGAGTCAAATCCAATTAACTCATTAGAAACATCATTCACAATTATCCAGTCACAGTTTTTTTGGGCTAATTTTTTTTGTGCATTTTCTATAATATTATTTGTTTCAGCAGCAAAACCTATAACTAGTTTTGGTCTTAATGAATTATGATTTGATACATAATCTAAAATATCAATATTTTTTTCAAGATTTAAATTCAATTTTTCCATTTTTTTTATTTTTTTACTTTCTTGATTTATTACTTTAAAGTCGGCAACTGCTGCTGAAAAAATAGCTACATCAGCTGGTAAATTATTTTGTGTGGCTTTAAACATTTGATCTGCAGTTTCAACTTTTATTAAATTTATATTTTCATCTACAGTTAGATTAGTTGGTCCAGAAATTAATGTGGTATTGAAACCTTTTTTAGCTAATGATGCAGCTAATGCAAAACCTTGTTTTCCTGAAGATTTATTTGTTATAAATCGTACGGGGTCGATATATTCATTAGTTGGTCCAGCAGTTACTAAAGCTTTTAATTTTTTATTTTTATCTAATGAGTCTAAATAATTATGAATTATTTTTAAAATTTTTTCAGGTTCAGTCATTTTACCTTCACCGAATTCTCCACAAGCCATATCGCCTATCTCAGGACCAATGATTTTATAACCATAAGATTTCAGCTTATTAAGATTGTCTTTTGTTGAGGGATGTTCCCACATTCTAACATTCATAGCAGGTGTTAAAAAAATATTCTTATTAGAGGCTAAAATTACAGTTGAAGCAAGATCATCAGAAGATCCGTGACTTAATTTTGCAATAGTATTTGCAGTAGCGGGGGCTACAAGAATTATATCAGCCCATCTAGAGAGTGAAATATGATCCATTTCAGCTTCATTTTCTAAACTAAATAAATCCTCATAAACTTTTTCTTGAGAAAGCGAAGAGATAGATAATGGTGTAACAAATTCTTTAGCACTTTTAGTAAGTATAGTTTTAATTTGGACACCTTGTTTTTTTAATAATCGGATAAGTTCTAGACTTTTATAAGCTGAGATTCCACCACATATTATTAAAAGTATTTTTTTTTTAAATAATTTATTCATCGAACAAATTAAAATACTAATAGACCGAAAATTACAAGCAGTAATAAACCAATAACAGTCTGGTTTCTAAAAGCCATCATTTCAGATTTTTTTTCATTTAAGGCAGTATAAGAATTCGAGTTTTGAGGTATTTGACCACTTGCCAAAAAAGTTAGAGCCTGATTTGCTTTGTCCATTATTTCTGGAAATTCAGGCAACCTTTTTAAAACCTCAGTAGTACTTTTTAATGTTTCATTTAATGAGTTAATGGGATCTTTAGTCTCTTTTAACCAACTTTCTAATATAGGTTTTGAAGTTTCCCAAATGTTGGTATCAGGATTAAGCCTTCTAGCGACGCCTTCAACAACTACCATTGTTTTTTGAAGCATTAATAATTGCGTTTGCGTTTGCATATTAAATTTTTCTGTTACATCAAAAAGTTGTTTTAATAACTTTCCTCCAGAAATATCCTTAACAGATTGGCCAAAAATTGGCTCTCCTATTGATCTTAATGCTTGTGCTAAATCGTCAATAGGAACTTCTTTGGGAACTAATCCTGCTACAAGATGAACTTCCGCAACTTTTTTATAATCTCTTTGGATAAAACCAAATAAAATTTCTGCTAAGAATCTTTTACTAAGTTTATCTAATCTTCCCATTATTCCAAAATCTATTGGAACAATTTGACCATTTTTATCGATAAAAATATTTCCTTGATGCATATCAGCATGAAAAAAGCCATCTCTAACAGCATGTCTTAAAAAATGTTGAATTAAATCTGAAGCAATTTTATCAGTATCAATATTATTTTTCTGTAAAAGATCTTTTTCACGAATAGAAATTCCCTCAATCCAATCTAAAGTCATTACATTTTCACTAGTAAAATTCCAGTATATTTTAGGAACTTTAAATCCTAAATCGTTTTTCGTATTCTCCGAATATTCATTTGCAGCTGCTGCTTCAAATCTAAGATCCATTTCTAGGTTTGTTATTTCTTTAAGTAAAAAAACTACTTCTACTAACTTTAATCTTTTTGTTTTTTTAATCAGATTTTCAACAATAAAAGCAAGAAGCATAAGTGCATCTATTTCTTCATTAAATGTTTTTTTAATATCTGGTCTTAAAATTTTTATTGCAACATCTTTAATTGTACCATTATCATTAATCTGGGCTTTATGAACTTGAGCTATTGATGCAGCAGCAACAGATTCACTTAAATTAATTATTGAATTAAAAGTATGGTCTCCAAGATTTTTTTTAATAATTTTTTTTGCTTCATGAAGAGGAAAAGGAGGCAATTTGTCTTGCAAAGCTTCAAGTTGATTGGATAAGTTGTCACCAATTATATCTGGTCTAGTTGCTAGAAACTGGCCCAACTTAATAAAAGTAGTACCCATTGATTGCAGAGAATTAGTTAAATTTTCTTTTTCATTATTAAAATTCATTTCGTTTTTTGAAAAAGAGAAAGATAGTAGACCAAAAAAAATTTTAATAATTAAAGGTGGTTTATGAAATTTTGAGATAATTTTTAATGCATCTGATTTTGCTAATTTTCTAGCTAACTTAAATAAAGTAAATAATTTTTTAATCATTAAATTTTCCAACCCGAGTGAATAGCTACAATACCTCCAGATAAATTCCTATAGGTGCAGTTTTTAAAATTATTTTTTTTCATAAGTTTAATTAAATCATCTTGATTAATAAATTCTTCTATACTTTTGATTAAATATTCATATGGTTCTTTTTCACCCACAATTACTTTGCCTATAAAAGGTATAAACTTAGAATAATTTCTATAAAGTATTTCTAAATTACTATTTTGTATTTTTGAAAATTCTAAACATAAATAACGCCCACCAGGTTTTAAAACACGATAGGCTTCACTGAGAGACTTATTCAAATTTTTAGTATTACGTAAACCAAAACTTATTGTATAATAATCACAGGAATTATCTTCAATAGGTAAATTTTCTGCAGAAGCAATAACCCATTTTATATTTTTGTAATTTAATAATTTTTTTTTCCCTTTATCAATCATACCTTTATTTGGATCTACACATATAACTTTATTAGTTAGATCTGTATTATCTAAATAAAGTTTACCTAGATCACCAGTTCCGCAAGCAACATCAATTAATTTTTTTTCTTTAGACGGATTCATCCATTTAATTAAATCATTTTTCCAGAGTCTATGTATGCCAAATGACATAAAGTCATTCATCAGGTCATATTTATCATAAACACTGTTAAAGACTTTTTGAACTAATCCTTTTTTATTTTGGAGATTTTGTTGCATATTAAAATTATTTATGAGTGTTAATATAGTATGAAATGCCAGAATTACCAGAAGTAGAAATAGTAAAACAATCACTAGATCAAAAGGTAAAACTAAAAAAAATTAAAAAAGTAATAATTAAAAACAGAAATTTGAGATTTAAGATACCAAGAAAATTTGAGAAATATTTAACGAATAAGATAATTAAAAAAATAACAAGGTTTTCAAAATATATAATATTTCATTTTTCAGATAATTCATATTGCATTGTTCATTTAGGAATGTCTGGAACAATACACTTAATAAAAAAAAAACAAACGAATTTGAACACTAACGCAAGTTTTTATAATTCAAAAACTTTGCCAAAAAAGCATAATCATGTTGAAATTCAATTTAATAATTTAAAGATTATTTACAATGATCCCAGACGATTTGGTTTTTTTAGATTAATAAAAAATAAAAATGAACTTATAAAAATATTTAGCAATTACGGTCCTGAGCCATTTTTTAAATCATTTGATATAAGTTATGTTTATAATTATTTAAAGAATAAGAACAAAGATATAAAAAGTTTTTTATTAGATCAAAAATTTGTTTCAGGTATTGGAAATATTTATGCAAGTGAAATTTTATTTCATTCTAAAATATATCCTTTTAAAAAAGGTAAAAAACTTTCTATAAAAGATTGTAACAATATTATTTTTTTTTGTAAAAAGGTTCTAAAAAATTCAATAAAAAAGGGTGGATCGAGCATAAAAAATTTTAAAAATACTACTGGTGATAATGGATATTTTCAAAAAGAATTTCAAGTATATCAAAGAGAGGATTTAAATTGTTTAAAATTTAAGTGTAAAGGCAAAATAAAGAAAAAATTTATATCAAATAGATCTACTTTCTTTTGCAATGTTTGCCAAAAATAATTAATTATTATATTGACCAGTTTAAATTCTCGAGCTATACCACTGCGCTTATGGCAAACACAAAATCAGCTATTAAAACAATTAGAAGAATATCTAGAGAAACAGTAATTAATAAAGCTAGAAAGAGTAAATATAGAAATGCTCTAAAAAAAATGAACTTACTGGTTGAAGGAAAAAAGAAAGCTGAAGCACTTAAATTCTTACCTAAGTTGAATTCTGAATTAATGAAAGTTGCAAAGACCGGAATTATTAAGAAAAAAAATGCTTCTAGGAACGTTTCAAGAATAACTAAAAAGATTTCAGCTTTAAAATAGACTACTCCAAGTTGATTGAGCGAATTTTTTTTAATAATTTTTTACAACTAAAAGTACATACCAAATATAAAAAATAATTTTTTTTTTTAACTACATATAGATGTTGGTTTACAATTTGAATTATAATTTTTTTTTAACTTTTCACCCATAGATTTTATTTATTAGAATTTTTTTTAATGCATCAATAAGTTGTTATTAGAAATATTCACTTCTAGATTTTATTTTTTTTTTAAAAATAGAAATTATTTATTGCATAATTTATTAATTACCTTTAACTGAGTTTAATCCTACAAAAATGACCAAAAAAAATATTAGCCTTTATAATAACGACAATTTGAGTTTTGAAAGAAAACTAGTATGGAAAACAATTCAGCTAGATATGAAAAATAAACTAGGTAGTGACATTTTTGATAGTTGGTTAAAAAAAGTTGCATTTGTAGATGAATTTCAGAACTATATATTATTATCTGTCTCAACTAGATTTATTAGAGACTGGATAACTTCAAGATATTTAGATCAAATTTTGCAAATTATCAGGCAATATAAAAAAGAGATAAATAGAATTGAATTTAAAATTCAAGATAGTGTTGAAAGTTCATCTAAAAATCTATCTCAAAATGAAACATTTAATAATGCAAATATATCTTTTATTAAAGACTCTTACCTACAATATAATAGAATTGATCCTAATAAAAAATTAGAAAATTTTATTCTTGGTAGTAGTAATAAAATTGCATTTGAGGCCTCAAAAAAAGTGTCTGAGTCTATTTCTCAATATAACCCTCTATATATTTACGGAGGTGTGGGCATGGGTAAAACACACTTATTGAATGCAATTGGACTAAACTTGAAAGACAAAAGTAAAGTGATGTTTATTTCAGCTGAAAGATTTATGTATCAATTTGTTAAATCAATAAAATCAAATGATATGGTTAAATTTAAAGAATATTTTAGAAACACTGATATTTTATTAATTGATGATATTCAATTTATGAATGGAAAAGAAGCTATGCAAGAGGAATTTTTTCATACATTTAATGCATTGTTAGATAAGGGTTCTCAAATAATAATTTCTGCGGATAGAGCACCTAATAAGCTAACCAGAATTCAGGAAAGAATTAAATCAAGATTCTCTGGTGGTTTAGTTGTTGATATACAGCAAGCTGACTTCGAATTGAGATATAAAATAGTTAAGAAAAAAGCAGAGGAGCTGAATACGATTTATTCCAATCAAACTTTGATTTCCGAAGAGATACAAAAATTTATTAGTCAAGAGGTCAAAACAAGTATTAGAGAAGTGATTGGAGCATTAAATAGAATTGTCTCTTTTTCTAGAATATATAATAAAGTACCTAATTTATCAGAAACAAAAGTTATTTTAAAAGATTTATTAAATTTATCCGAAAATAAAGTGACTATTGACTTAATACAATCAACTGTATGTAAATTTTTTAAAATCAGCAAAAATGAAATGTTATCTTCCAGAAGGTCAAGATATTTGGTTAGACCAAGACAGACAGCAATTTATTTAACAAAAATTTTAACCTCAAAATCATTACCAGAAATAGGTAGAGAATTCTCAAATAGGGATCACACAACTATAATTCATTCTGTAAAAACAATCGAAAAATTAAAAAAAGAAGATAAAGAATTAAGTAATAATATTGATCATTTAAAAAATAAAATCTTATATAACAAAGAAAATGAAATTTAGTGTAAATCAACAAGATCTTCAAAAATCACTTAATTATTGCCAAGGAGTTATAGAAAAAAGAGGAACTTTACCTATACTTTCCAATATTCTTTTGGAAGCAAAAGATTCTAAATTAATTATAACAGCAACAGATTTAGATTTAATTTTCATTCATCAAATTGAAAATGTTGAAATTTTAGAAGAAGGAAAAACAACTACTACCTCCTCAATAATGTATGACATTATAAGAAAATTTTCATCGGGAAAAAAAATTAATTTTTCCTTTAGTGGAGAAAATAAATTACTTGTAGAGTCAGAAAAATCTATTTTTAATTTGAATTGTATAGATGCTTCAGAGTTTCCACTTACAGAAGAAAATTTTAATGAAAACGAATTTTTAATTAAATCTAAAAATTTATTAAAATTACTTAATAAATGTAAATTTTCAGTTTCTAACGATGAAACTAGACACTATTTAAGTGGTATTTTTTTTCATCAAACTAAAGTAGAAGATAAATTTTTTTTAACAGCTGCTGCAACTGATAGCCATAGAATGTCAATATCAAAAGTTAGGCTAAATGAAGAAATAAGTTTTGAACCTATAATTTTACCCAAAAAAACAATATTTCAATTATGTTCTCTATTAGAGGATTATGAAGGAGATGTTAAAATTTCTAATTTAAAGTCGAAAATTAAATTTGAACTTAATAATAGTAATTTAATTTCAAAGTTAATAGATGGTAAATTTCCAAATTATGTTCAAGTTATTCCAAAGAATAATAAAAAAAAATTAGATATTGATTTAAAACTCTTTCTAGACTCAGTAGATAGAGTTGCCTCAGTATCTCTTGATAAGAAAGATGGTGTTAAATTTAGTTTAACAAAGGATAGATTAAATTTATCTGTTAATAATACTAATAGTGGTGATGGAAAAGAGAGTTTAAATGTAAAATTTGACCATGACCTAGATATAAGTTTTAATTCTAGATATTTAATAGATATAGCTTCACAATTAGATGGAGATAAAATAGAAATTTTTTTTAATGACACTGGTTCACCAGCATTGATTAAAGATCCAGCAGACTTTGATAGTATTTTTGTTGTTATGCCTATGAAAGGTTAATTTAGCTTATTTAATTCTGAATAAATAATATTTTCTAAATTAACTAAAAATTCATTTTTATTTATTCCAGGTTCTATGGGTTTTAAAATAGAAATTGTTAAAATTGAACCAGCTTTTTTCAAACCCTGTTTAGGCCAAACTTTTCCAGAGTTTATAGCTATCGGCTGACATTTAATTTTTAATTTTTCATAAATTCTTCCTACTCCTTTTTTGAAAGGTGACCTATCTTCTGGAGTTAATCTTGTGCCTTGAGGAAAAATTATTAGTGGTCTTTTAGAATTATCTATAATTTTTTGAATTGCATTTAAAAAACCTAAATTTTCTTTAGTAGTCTTATTACGGTCAATAGATATTGAACCAATTTTCTTTAGGTACCACCCAAATATAGGAATTTTAAGTAATTCTTTTTTTAAAATAAATATAGGAGAATTAAAAATTGTTTGTAAAAAAAAAGTTTCAAACATCGATTGATGCGAGCAAGCAATAAAAAATTTATCATTAGTAATTATATTTTCTTCACCTTTAATAACAATTTTTGTAGATAAAAAAAAACGAAGACAAAAAGCTGACCAACATCCCATAATTTTTCCTCCAAATAACACAAGTCTTTGAGGTAAAATAAGAGAAGGTATAAATAGAATTGATATAATAATTATTCCTAAAAAGAAGAAAGTTGAAAATAAAAAATTTCTAATCATTTAAATTAAAATTTAAATCAAATCCATAACCTTTTGTCTTCTTTTAATGACATTAATTTTAGATTTTTTAATTAATATTTCTATTGGTTTAGGTCTTACGTTATAATTCGAACTTAATGACATTCCATATGCACCTACATCACATATTATAATAAAATCATTTTCTTTTAATTTTTGAAAATTTTTTATGTTTAAAAACCTATCTGTGCTTTCACAAATTGGTCCAACAAATTCGTACATTTTTTTTGAGATTGTGTTTTTTTTAGTTACTGGAATAATTTTGTGTTTTGCACCATAAAGAGCAGGTCTCATGAAATCATTCATAGCAGCATCTAAAATTATAAAGTTTTTATTTTTAGTTTCCTTTATATAGATGACTTTTGAAATTAATATTCCTGTATTTCCAATTAAAGATCTTCCAGGTTCAAAAATAATTTTAGATTTATTTTTCTCTAAAAATTTGTTAATTGCGAAATTATATTTTTTATAATTTAGTTTTTTCAAATTATTTTCATATGAAATACCCATTCCGCCACCTAAATCTATAAAATCAAATTTATGGCCAGTTTTCTTAATTACACTATTTACAACTTTCAACATTTTTTGATAAGGCTGATGGTTTAGTATTTGACTACCAATATGAACACTCAAACATTTAAGATTTAAGTATTTAGAATTTTTTACATACTTCGCTAACTCCAAAAAAGTTTTTTCAGTTACTCCAAACTTATTTTCTTCTTTACCAGTAGAGATTTGACTTAGTGTTTTAGCATCCGTATTGGGATTTAATCTAATTCCTATATTAATAACTTTTCTTTTAGACTTAGCTATTTTTTCTATTAAATTTATTTCACTTTTTGACTCAGCATTTATTAGTAATATTTTTTTGTTTATAGCGTAACTTATTTCTTTTGAAGTTTTACCAACCCCAGAGAAAACAATTTTCTTTGGGTTTACTCCTGCTTTCAGTGATTTTATCAGTTCTCCAATTGATACAACATCAGCCCCACATCCAAGTTTTCTTATTTCTCTTATTAGACTTACATTAGTATTTGATTTAACAGCAAAACAAATCAATGGATCAAATGATTTAAAATTTTTTTTGAATTCATCTATGTTAGATTTTAGTCTTTGAAAAGAATAACAATAAATAGGTGTAGAAAATTTATTAATTAAACTTTTGACTCTAACATTTTCTACAGAAAAATTTTTATTAATATATTTCATTAAATTTTAGTTATATTTTTTTTTGCTTTATATTCTGGATCATCTTTTTTTCCACAAGACAAAACAAAAAAACAACATAAAAATATTAGTATTATTTTTTTTTTCATTTTAACTCTTTTTTATATTTTGTTATCATCTTTTTAATATTATCAAAAGCAGTTCCACCATATGATTTTTTAGAATTTATAGAATATTTTAAATCAAAAACTTTTAATACTTCTTTAGTAAGCTTAGGTTCAATTTTAGTTAATTCATTTATATTCAATTCATTTAATTGTTTTTTCTTTTTTTCAGCATAATTAACTATTGTAGCAGTAATTTGATAAGCTTTTCTAAAAGACATTTCATGTTTTTTTACAAGATGATCAGCAAGATCTGTGGCAGTTATATAACCTTTGTTTGCGAGTTTTAGCATTTCTTGTTTGTTTGGATTAAAATTTTTTAAAACATCATTGAGTATTAAAATACTATTATTTAAAATTTCATTTGATTTAAATATTATTTCTTTATCATCTTGTAAATCTTTAAAGTATGATAGTGGTAAACCTTTTAAAATTGATAACATTGAAAATAAATTTCCAAAAGCGACCCCAGATTTACCTCTCAAAAATTCTAAAGGATCAGGATTTTTCTTTTGAGGCATTATTGAAGATCCAGTTACAACTTTATCTGAAAGTTTTATCAAATTAAACCCATCTGAATTCCATATAATTAAATCTTCTGATATTCTAGAAATATGCATTGAACAAACAGATACTGCATATAAAAAATCTAAAACAAAATCTCTATCAGCTACTGTGTCAATAGAGTTATTTGTTGGTCTTTTAAATCTTAATTTTTTTGTAGTAAAGTTTCTATCAATATTAAATGAAGTTCCAGTCAATGCTGCAACACCAAGAGGGTTTTCAGAAAGACTTTCTAAATTATTATTAAATCTTTGTTTATCTCTATTGAACATCTCAACGTATGCCATCAGGTAGTGAGCAAATGAAACAGCCTGAGCATTTTTTAAATGTGTAAAGCCAGGCATTATTGTATCAATATTTTTTTCAGAAATTTTTAATATTGTTTTTATAATATCATTTAAATTTTTATTTATTTTGTTGGTAGCATTTTTCATCCACATTTTTAAATCTGTAATAACTTGATCGTTTCTAGATCTAGCTGTATGAACATATCCTGCTTCTTCTCCAATTATTTGAAACAATCTTTTTTCAATATTCATATGAATATCCTCATATTCTTTATTATATTCAAATTTATTTTTTAAAATTTCTTTTTCAATTTTATTTAAACCAAAAATAATTTTATTTTTTATCTTAAAAGATATAATTTTTTGTCTAAAAAGCATTTCAACATGCGCAATAGATCCTTCTATATCTTCTTTATAAAGTTTTTTATCAATATTTAGGGAATTACCCACTTTTCTAAATAAAGATGATGCATCTTTACTTATTCTAGTTTGCCATATTGCGTTATTGTTTTTATTTTTTGTCATGATAATTAATTATACTCATTTAGTATGAAATTTTTAGTATTTAAATTTTTAACAATATTTCTGTATTTAATATCAACTAGTTTGAGTTATTCAATAGAGCAACCTAATATAAAAAATATTGTAGTAAACAAAGTTCCTAAAACAATAGAAAATGTAGTTTTTAAAGATATTAACAACAAAGAAGTAGCTTTGGATGATTATATTGGACAGTTAATTATTTTAAATTTTTGGGCTACTTGGTGTGCACCATGTAGAGAGGAAATGCCCTCCCTGGATTTATTGATGTTAGATCAAAGATTTAAAAATTTGAATATTTTTCCAATAAATATAGGTCAAGAAAATTTAGATAAATCAAAATCTTTTTTTAAAGAATTGAATATAAAAAGTTTAAAAATTTATAATGATCCTACAGTTAATATGGCAAAAAAATTTTCTTTAAGAGGAATACCAACGACTATTTTAATAAATAAAAAAGGAAAGGAATTTGCTAGAGTAGTTGGGTCAATAGACTTTAATGATAAAGAATTTATTGAATGGTTAGAAAATTTTGATTAATTTTTAAAAAAATATGCAAAGCTTACTAGAACAATTATTGCAATGAATTGAAATAATACTCTTAGCTGCATTAATTTATTAGAATGCTTTTTACTAGTTTCTCCACCTTTAAAAAGAGTTCTTAAGCCAAGTATCATTATTACAGCTACAACTCCTAAAAGAATAATAGCTAAAATTTTTACAAAGATTCCCGAAATCATATTTTTATTGTAGAGTGTTTTTTAAAGTATGAAACCATATTATATTATCCATGACATTTTGCCTTAATACAACAATAATAAAACCTGAAAAAGATGATTTAATTAAAAATGCTATTATCTTGCTTCATGGATATGGAGGAGATGGCAAAGATATTAGTATGATAAGTCTAAATTGGAAAAGATATTTACCTAATACTATTTTTTTGTGTCCTGATGGTCACGAGATATGTTCTATAAATCCCTCAGGATTTCAATGGTTTGATTTGGCAAAAGAAGATCCCACATATATTTTAAATGAGTCTAAAAAAGCAGAAAAAAAATTTTTTACATTTATTGATGAAGTAAAAAATAAATATAAATTAAAAAATTCTCAGATTTGTTTATCAGGTTTTAGTCAGGGTTGTATGTTATCTATAAATTTGGGACTAACTAGTGATGATAATTTTAATTGTATAGTGGGTTTTTCAGGTAAAATAATTAATAAAGAAGATCTTTTAAAAAGAAAAATTTCAAATACTAAAATGTTATTATTACATGGTGATGCTGATGCTATAGTTCCTCCAAGTAGTTTACTAGAAGCAAAAGATTTTTTAATAAGAAACGATGTTGAAGTTGAAACTTTTTTAATTAAAAACTGCGAACATCATATTCCTATTGAAGCGTCAAGTATAGCATTAAACTATATTAAAAAAAATTTTAACATTTAACTAAAATTTAATAAAAAAAACATCTTCTATTTATTGATTATATAATTTAATTAAGTTAATCTATTCTTATGATAAACTTAACTGATCAAAATCTTTCTCTGGAAAAGTGTCCAGCATTAGTTTTAAATGCAGATTATAGACCTTTAAGTTATTATCCATTGTCACTTTGGAGTTGGCAAGACTCAATAAAATCTGTTTTTTTAGATAGAGTTACTATAGTTAGTCATTATGATAGAGCTGTTAGAAGTCCATCATTTAGTATGAAATTACCAAGCGTTATAGCTTTAAAAAGTTTTATTAATCCACAGTCAAATCCCAATTTTACTAGATTTAATGTTTTTCTGAGAGATAAGTTTAAATGTCAATATTGTGGAAGTGGAGATGAGCTCACTTTTGATCATCTATTGCCTCGGTCTCGAGGTGGAAAAACTAATTGGGATAACGTTGTTACTGCTTGCTCAAGCTGTAATGTACAAAAAGGTGGAAGATTACTTAGACATTCAGGCATGACACTTGCTCATGTTCCATATCGACCTACAACAGAAGATTTACATAAAAATGGAAAAAATTTTCCTCCAAACTTTTTACACAAAAGTTGGATGGACTATTTATATTGGGATGTTGAATTAGAGGCTTAATTATATTTTTTCTGAAATTCTAATAGCAATTTTAGAACCTGTTTTAATAATCTTATCCATTATTGAGTAAGCTCCTTCTTTAGTTGCACCTTTATCGTAAGCAATATCCTTATGATGCAATTCATCTTCTCTGAATTTTATAATTTTTTCTTTCAGTTTTTTTTCGTCTGGCTCAAGCTGTTTTATTTGATCTGCATAATGTTCTTGTATAACTTCCTCTACAGAAGCTGTGCAAAGCATAGCAGCTTTTTTACCTAATATAGTCGATCCAAATCCAAGACCCACTCCAAGCAAATCCCATAATGGTAAAAATCTTGTTGGTTTAATATTTCTTTTTTTTATTTCATTTTCAAAGTAATTGCAGTGTTCTTTTTCATGTTCTTTCATTTCTTCTATAGTTTTTTTTAATTCATCATTTTTAATAAAAGTATTCAAAGCTAATAATTGACCTTCATATATCTTAATGGCTCCACGTTCCCCAGCGTGATCAACTCTTATAAATTCTTCAATTTTAGTTTTGTTAGTTTTTTTCATAGTTAAGAAAAAGTTTAATAAATATAACACTTAATACTAAAGAAATAGCGGTATTTATTGTAGCAAGTGAAAAACCTAATATTCTAAAAGTTACATCTTTACAACTAATAGTCTTTTCTTTTAGTTCTTTTAATAGATTCTCTGGGTTTAAAATGTTATTTTCAGAACTTAAGTCGCAAACCAATGACTCTTTAATAAAACCTTGTTCAATACCAAAATGATAAAATGATAAAAAAGTCGCAGAGATGAAAACTAGGCTTAGTAAAAAGAGATAAGCCTTTTTGTAATTTTTAAATATAAAGCTTAAAGTAATTATTATTATAGCCATGATATATGGTATTCTTTCAATTAAACATAAATTACAAGGTTCATGACCTAAAATATATTGAATATAATACGCACTGAGAAGCGCAAAAATACTAAATAGCAATGTTAAATTTAAAATAATTTTATTTCTTATTTTCAACATCTTATTTAATTACCAAATATGTAATTATTGAAATGAATATAATTATAGTGATAAACAATATAAGCAGCTTAGTATTATTTTTTTCAATAAATTTAGTAAAAACATTTCCAAATTTAAATGATAAATAAGAGACTACAAAAAATCTTAATCCACGTGATATTAAGCAAATAAAAAAAAATAGGAAGATATTAAAACCAATTATACCACTCGTTATTGTAAATACTTTAAAAGGTAATGGAGTGAAACCTGCTAGAAATAACGCTCCTAAAAATACATAAAATCCACCTCCACCTTTTAGGTCATTTTTCAAACTTAGAACATTTTCCTCATATCCATAAAACTCTACTACTTTTAAAGCTATATCCAAAAATGTTGCTCCAATTAAATATCCTAATAAACCTCCTAGAGCAGATGAAATAGTGGCTATTAAGAATATTTTAAAATAGTCACTTTTTTTGGCGATTACCATTGGAACAATCATAATATCTGGTGGGATTGGAAAAAAAGAACTTTCAGCAAAAGCAACTACTGATAAAAAAAATTTTGAGCTTTTATGTGAGGCGAGACTTAAAGATTTTTTGTATAATTCTTTAAACATTTTTTGGTTTTATTACAATTTAAACCCTTATACTATTTAATTTTATAATTATAATTTATGCAAAAATTGGGCGAATGGCGGAACTGGTAGACGCGCACGACTCAAAATCGTGTTTCGTAAGAAGTGAGAGTTCGATTCTCTCTTCGCCCACCAATATTATATGGAAATAAATAAAATAAATAGTTTGGTAGAATTATTTTTTGTCCAGTACAAAAAGCAAAAAAAAGATAATATTTTTTTACAGTCTTTAAAAGACACTAATAAAAGTTACACATGGGAAAATGTTTATGAAAATGTGATTAAATTATCAAATGAACTATCTAATTATATAGTCAAGGGAGAAAGATGTTTAATCATATCTGAAAATAGGCCGGAATGGATGATAAGTGATTTATCTATTATGTTATCGTCGGGTATAACTGTTCCGGCATATACAACTTACTCAGAAAGAGATTATGAATATATAATAGATGATTGCACACCGTCTTTAATTTTTGTTTCAGATATTGTTCAATATAGAAAAGTTAAAAATATAATTCCTAAAAAAAATTTTATTAAAAAAGTAATATTTTTTGATGGTGTAACCAATTTAGATAAAAATTTTAATATAAATATTAGTGAAATATTTAATTCAACTAAAGAAACAAATAAAAATATTTTAGATCTTAAAATTTTAAGAAAAGATATAGCTTGTATTATTTATACATCAGGAACACAGGGAAATCCAAAAGGTGTAGTTTTAAGTCATGGGGGTATTTTGAATAATTGTGAGGGAGCTTATAAATTATTAAAACCAATAATTTCAAAAAATCCTAAGTTTTTAACTTGGCTTCCATTATCTCATTCATATGAACACACAGTTCAGTTTGTGCAAATTACTGTATCAGCAAAAATATTTTATGCAGAAAGTATAGAAAAATTACTAAAAAACATGAATGATTGTAGTCCTGAAATTATGACTGCTGTCCCAAGATTTTATCAAAATTTATATCAAAAAATTAATTCAACATTTAATAAAGCTGAAGGTATAAAAAAATTGTTAATTCAAAAAACAGTTTATCTTGGTAAGAAAAAATTAAATAAAAGCCAGTTTTCAATCTCTGAAAAAGTTATTGATTTTATATGTGATAAATTAGTAAGGAAAAAAATCAAAAAACAATTTGGTGGAAATTTAACAGCTTTTGTCTCAGGAGGAGGAGCATTAGATAAAGAAGTAGGGTTATTTCTTAATGCTATTGGATTGCCAACTTTACAGGGCTATGGATTAACAGAAACTTCTCCAGTCGTTAGCTGTAATCCCTTGGATAATATTAGAGTTGATACTGTAGGACTACCTTTTGAGGGTAATGAGGTTAAGATTGCTGAAGATGGTGAAATTCTCATTAAAGGTGAAAATGTAATGATTGGTTACTGGAATAATAAAATAGAAACAGAAAAAGTTTTAAAAGATGGGTGGCTTTATACAGGCGATATTGGAGAATTTAAAAATAATTATTTAAAAATAACTGATAGGAAAAAAGATATTATAATTACACCTGGAGGAGATAATATTTCACCAGTCAAAATTGAAAATGATTTATTAAAAATTAATTTTATAGAACAAGTATTAGTTTATGGAGATAATAAACCATACTTAGTTGCATTAATTATTTTAAGTTTAGATAAAAAAGATTTATCAAAAGAAAAAATTCAGAAAGAAATTGATAAAATAAATAAAAATTTATCTAAAATAGAAAAAATAAAAAAATTTATTATAATTAAAGAACAATTCACAATTGAAAATGGAATGATGACACCTACATTGAAACTAAAAAGATATAAAATAATACAAAAATATAAAAATGAAATTGAAAAGTTATATTAATAATTTAATAAAAAAATTGATTATTATTCGCATAAACTCTTATCTTTTTAACTTTTATAAAATTTAAATAAATATTTAATTTTTTTTAAAATTTTAGAAAAATTAATTGTTAATTAAATATTTGACATAAGTTATATAAAAAAATAAAAATAACCTAATAGCGAATCAATTTGATTCGTATAACTAAAAGGGAGCTAAAGATGGCTAAAAGAAGAAAAAAAGCAGCAAAGAAAACTAAGAAAAAAGCTAAGAAAAAAGCTAAAAGAAGAAGAAGAAGATAGTTAAGTTTTCTTTTCTAAAAAACGCTTCTCATTTTAAATTATGAGAAGCGTTTTTTTTTATTCCTCTATTTCTGGAATAGTCTCAGTTTTGTTCTCAACTTTTATTGGAGGAGTTTCTAGACCAGGATCTAAATTTCTTTTTAAAGCTTTATCAAGTTTTTTTTGAGTGTCCTCAATAGAAATATTTAATACAATTTGAAATTCTGATAAAATTCTTTCATAAGCTTTTTCAAATAGTTGTCTTTCACTATAAGACTGATCAGCCATGAGATCGTCACCTTTATTTAGATCTCTTACAACCTCGGCTAAATCATAAATCTTTCCAGAAGTAATCTTTTGTTCATATTCTTGAGCTCGTCTACTCCACATTGATCTTTTAATTTTTGGTTTGCTTTTTAAAATTGTAATAGATTTATTAACTTGGTTGATCGTAGATAATGGTCTTAAATGAGACTGCTTGTTAATTGGTAAAAGTCCTATAGCTTTATCCTTTTCAAATTTTATATCGTAGCACTGTACTTCTATACCTCCGATTGTTTTTGAACTTATAGAAATTATTTGTCCTACTCCATGTTTTGGATAAACTATATAATCTTTAGCTTTAAATTGCTTTTTTTCAGTTTCTTGTTTTTTTATTTTTTTAATTTCCGGTTTTAATTCATTGGTTTTTGAAATTCTTAAATTCTCAACCTTTTTTTCTTCTTTTTTAACCGCAGGTTCTTTTCGAATTGTCTTAATCTTTTTATTTACAATTTTTTTTTTTAATATTTTTTTTTTTACTTTTTATAGACTTTATCTTAATAATTTTTTTAATTACTTTTGTTTTTTTTGATTTTGTTTTTGTTTTAAAGGTTTTCTTTAAAATATTTTTCAAATTTATCTTTTTCATTTTTGTATTTTTCGTTATCTTTAGGGGGATCTTTTTTTACGTTTATGTTTGGCCAAATTTCCGAGTATTTTGTATTTAGTTCTAACCATTTTTCATTACCACTGTCGGTGTCTGGAATTATAGCATCAACTGGACATTCCGGCTCACAAACGCCACAATCTATACACTCATCAGGTTTAATTACAAGCATATTTTTTCCTTCATAAAAACAATCAAC
>MDSV01225566.1_pt1 | contig 23628 bp, 15 predicted proteins | sample 810851 | NCBI WGS metagenome assembly MDSV01 (sample SAMN05326640, study PRJNA326480) | marine metagenome | isolation source: seawater | place: Atlantic Ocean: North East | collected 2012 | reverse complement strand
ATGTGTGTTGCTTGTGGTGGTGGAGAATATTCAATAGGAACAATTGTTACTGACGGCTTAGGTGCAGCAGATTGTGCTGGTACTTGTGGTGGTACAGCAGCAGATTTAGGTTGTGGTTGTGGTGAAGCTGCAGCTGATGAGAATTTTGATTGCGATGGCAACTGTACAGATGAAGTCGACTGTCTCGGCGAATGTGCTGGAGATGCTATTGTTGACGAATGTGGTGAGTGTAATGGTCCTGGTGCTATTTATGAATGTGGATGTGAAGAAGTAGCTGATGATGCCTGTGATTGTGATGGTAACGTTGATTTAGGTTGTGGTTGTGGTGAAGCTGCAGCTGAGGAAAATTTTGACTGTGAAGGTAATTGTATCGTGAATACAGATTGTACGGGTGTATGTGGTGGTTCTATTGGAGATGTTGATTTAGATGGAATTTGCGACAATGAAGACATTTGTCCTTATGATCCTGAAAATGATATTGATAATGATGGTTTCTGTTGCGATTTTAATATTAATGATGATATAAATTATGGATTACAATTTAATAGCAATGATTGGATTAATTTTGGTCCTAGTGTTGGCAATATTGAAAATGCTACAATTCAGATAAGATTCAAGTTTGAGTGTGATGAATGTGGTGTTAATGGAAGTTTTTTGAGTCCTGGCACCTACCAAAACCTTGTAATTAAAGACGTGTCAGGCAATAATGCTTGGGGCATAAGTGTGCATGGAGATGCTGATTATCCTAATCAAACAGCTGTAGGTTCTTGGTTCTCAAATGGTGGAACAAATACGCCGATAGAAAATAATACTTGGTATGATATAGCAATAACTCGTAATAGTGCAACAGGGCTCGTTGAATTATATTTAGATAATTTATTTGTAGAATCAGATGAGTTGCTACCTGGTTCAAAGATTAATAATAGTGATTTTTTAATTGGCTCACATAACCAAAATAATGATAATCTTAATTTTGATGGAGTAATTGATTATGTAAGAATTTGGAATAGAGTTTTAACTGTTGAAGAAATTAATTTATATAAAAATGATAATTTTGTAAATGGTTCTGAAGAAGGGCTGGTAAACTATTGGAATTTTAATCAAATAGATAGCTCAATTGATAACGTACCAAATAGTATTACTGATTTGACAGGTAATGCTCCTATTGGGGTTGTATTTGGGGATCCTCAATATGTTCAATTGCAAAATTCAGATATCTGTTGTTATGACTCAGATAATGATATCGATGGAGATGGGGTGTGCGCAGATGAAGAAATATTTGGATGCACAGATGATACAGCTGTTAATTATTCCGATAATGCAACAGAAGATGATGGAACTTGTGAATTTGAAACTACAGTAGATTTGAGTATAGATCTCCATTTTGGAGCAAACCTTATTAGTTTATATGCATTGCCTGAAGACGCCTCTTTAGCAAATGTAATGGCATCACTTGACGGTGTTGTTACTGGAGTTATTGGAGAGGGTGTAGCTGCAAGTCCAAATCCAGTTCTTGGCTGGGTTGGAAGTCTTAGTGAAATTAATCCTTTATCTGGTTATTGGGTAAAAGTTGATGCTGCATCTTCTTTAGATGTGATGGGTGCAACACCTATTGATGCTTCTTCAGCTATTTACGATCTCCATTTTGGAGCAAATTTAATATCTTTTCCATATGAGCAGCAGGTTCCTGTATTAGATGCTCTGCCAGATGATGTTGAGGGGAGTTTTATTGGAATTATTGGGGAAGGTGTAGCTGGAAGTCCAAATCCTGTTCTTGGATGGGTAGGTAGCTTGCAAAACCTTGAAGGGGGCAAAGGTTATTGGGCAAAAGTTGATGAAGCTATTACATTCTCATTTCAGTCAGGTGATGCGAGAACCTCTATCTCTGAGCCTCAGCCTAACAAACCTTACAATCAGTCTATGAATCAGGCGTTTTATTTTATTGAATCGATTGATTCGAATGGATTGAACCTAGAAAATAGTATTATTAGGGCATACAATAATAATATCCTAGTTGGTGAGAGAGTTTGGTCTGGAGGTTTCACAGATATTCCGGCTATGGGTTATGATGGAAGGCTAGAGACAGCCGGATATTGTGATGATGGAGATTTTGTTAGATTCTCCATAGAAATTGATGGTTATGAATATAATTTAGTTGGAGATTTTCCACTATGGTCAAATAACGAAATTTTTACCATTAAAAGCCTTTCTATAAATGGAAAAGGTGAGGATTTGTCAAAACTATCTTTATTGGGAGCTTTTCCAAATCCTTTTAATCCCTCGACTGTAATTGCTTATCAGTCACATCATGAAGGTACTATTGATGTATCAATTTATAATATAAAAGGTCAATTAATTTCTAATCTATTTCAGGGATATCAAAATGAAGGTTATCATGAAATAGTTTTTGATGCATCTGGTTTATCTAGTGGGATGTATTTTGTTAGGGTTAATAGTCAGAATGAAGTGCACTCACAAAAAATACTTCTCATGAAATAGATTTTAGTTTATTAAAAATAAATAAAAGCCTTAAGATTTTTTCTTGGGGCTTTTTTTATATAATTTGTTACAAATTTTTATCAAATATTTTTATTAACTTTGTTTAAAATAAAAAGGTCTTTATGTATAAATTACTTTGTTTTATCTGCTCAGCTTTGATTTTCTCTGATTCTTTTAATATGCAATTGTTATCTCATATGGAATTTGGAGTTCAGACATCAGATATTACAGGATTCTATCAAGATGGTAGAGAATTTGCAGTTATTGGACTTACAGGGGAGGATTGCGCCGCTTTTGTCGATGTGACTGACCCTGTTAATCCTTTTGAGGTTGCTAGAATTCCAGGTTTGCCAAGTACATGGAGAGATTTAAAGTATTGGGATGGCCATGTTTATATTGGTACGGAGGCCGATGAAGGCGTCAAGGTCGTTGATGTCTCTGACCTTGATAATCCTAACTGGATTTATACTATTGAAGATATCGCCGATACTCATAACATTCATATATATAATGGTTATCTTTATATAGTAGGTGCTAATGCTACTATTATTGAAGAGCAACATGATATTTGGATATATGATTTGTCAAACCCATCTATTCCTGAATTTATAGGCAGTTGGGATTCAGATGCTATTACAGGTTCAGACTATATTCATGATTTAGAAGTTTATAATAATAAGATATATGGAACGGCAATATTTTCTAGTACAGTCTATATTATTGATGTTTCAGATAAATCTAATCCCTATACTATTGTTAGTTGGCAGTATCCAGGAATGGCGCATGACTGTGCTGTGACGGAAGATGAAAATTATTTAATTACAGCTGATGAAATGGAGGGAGGCTATATTAGAATTTGGGATATTAGCGATTATAATAATATTACTGAATTAGATTTTTTTATTACTGATCCATTGCACAGCGTTCACAATGTATATATTAAGGATGGTCTTTTGTATGCCTCCTGGTATGCTGATGGTGTGCGAGTTTTTGACATATCAGATCCAAACAATATATCCGAAATAGCTTATTATGATACTAGTCAAGTAGAAGGCTTGTACGTTGGAAATTGGGGTATATATGTTTATCTGCCAAGTGGACACATAATTGCTAGTGACATAGAGACGGGCCTTTATGTAATTAAATTAGGTGGAGTTAGTGTTCAGCATAATAACATTGATGACGTAAATATTGAGCAAGGACCTTATGTAATTTTTCAAGCTGATGTTTCTTCATTTAACAGTGAAGTTGATGAGGTTGTTTTGAATTATAGCTTAGATGATGTTTATTGGGAGCAGACATCGATGAATAGTAATGGCTTAGATTCAAATTATAGTTCAGTAATGACATTTGATGATTTTGATGTATTGGTTAGATACTATATTACAGCAACTGACCAGAATGGCAACTACACATCATCTCCTATAGAATCAGAACAGAGTCCATATTTTTTTATATATGGAGACTTAAATTATATTGCACTTCATGATTTTGAAGATGATGATGGCTGGTCTGTTTCAGATGATACTGCTGTAGCTGGAATATGGGAAAGGGCAATACCAAATGGTACCCAGTATCAAGGCGCACAAGTGCAGCCAGGTGAAGATAATACGATAAATGGTGACTATTGTTATATCACTGGGAATGCTGTTGGAGATAGTGTGGGTTTTGATGATGTTGACGGTGGTCAGACATCTATTTTTTCACCAACATTTGATTTGGCGGATTGTGGATCGGTGCTCTTAACATACTTTAAATGGTTTACTAATAATATAAGTGATAACCCATCTACAGATCGTTTTCAAGTAGAAGTCTCAAATGATGGAGGAGATAATTGGATATTTTTAGAAGATACTAATTTATCAAACAATTCTTGGGAGCGTCATAGGTTTATTCTTTCAGATTATTTATCTTTAACAAATGATATGGTTTTTAAAGTTACAACTGAAGATGTGTTTTATGATGGAGATTTTGGCTCTGGAGGTTCTCTAGTAGAGGCGGCCTTTGATGATTTTTCGCTACAGGTAATTGACTATAATTATTTATTAGGAGATGTGAACAGCGATTCACTTTTAAATGTTCTAGATATTGTTCTTGCTGTAAATTTTGCAGTTAACCTGCAAGATCCTTCAGATTTTGAATTTAACGCCACAGATATTAATAATGATAATACATTAGATGTATTAGATATTGTGCTACTTGTAAATTTAGTTTTAGAAAATTGAAGATAAATAACAAACAAAGAAAATTTTTAAAATCCAAAGCTCATCATTTAAAGCCTGTTATTGTGATTGGTAAAGACGAGATTAGTAAGTCTATAATAGAAGCTATTGACCATTCAATTGATTCGCATGAATTAATTAAAATAAAGTTTAATCATCACAAAGATAAAAAAAGAGAGATTATTGATGATATTAATAAGAAAATTGACGCACAATTAATTGGTGTTATTGGTAATGTCGCTATTGTTTATCGTCAAAATAAAGATATTAATAAAAGAAAATACTTTATAGATTAATTTTATCATTTATATAGTTAAATCTACAAACTACGATAACATTGAATAAAATAGGTCAAACACTAACCAATCATCCTAAAAAGATATTATTATTAATATTTGCAATTACAGTTGCCCTCTTTTATTATGCATTTTTATCAGAGCAAAAGTTGAAAATTGACTTTTCTTTAGAGCAAATGTTTCCAGAAAACGATCCTGAAAAAGAGATATACGATAATTTTAGAAATAAGTTTGATAAAGATGACGATGTGGTTCTTCTGGTTTATGTCCCATCTGACCCACTTAACATTGAGAGTTTGCAAGTTTCAAGTCAAGTTGTTAATGATATAGCTGCTATTAAAGCAAAGTCAAATTGTGTGTCCATAAAAGATTTTCCATGCAAAAGTATAGAAAACAATGATAATTATAATGATTATACATTGGATAGCATAGGAACCGCAAGATTTTTTGATTACAGAAAAGATCTTATAGGTGAGGGAAATTTTACTGATTCATTATTTTTTAGAATATTTAATTTCTCAGATATGCCAGTTAGGCATTTAATTCAATTAGAGGGTGCTTCAAATGCTAAGCCCATTAAATATGATGAAGAAAGTCGTTATACAGATTATGTAGTTTTGATTGATAAAAATATGGAATCTGATTTTATTTGCTTAGAAAAAATCATTGAATATAATTCTCAGGATTATCAGGGTCGCATAATAGATACTTATCAGACACCTTACTACATGGTAGAAGGATGTCTTGATGAGCCAGGTCTAGATAAGCAGCAGAAAATATATAGCTTATCGAATTTAAAGCACAAGGAAACTGGTGAGCTATATTTTCCATATGATGGGCCTTTCAAAAATAATGAAAAAGTTTACTACTATGACGAGAACAATAATTCTAAGTTTGATTGCGAGGAGTTTGGTTGCGGGGATGATGGTATTTGCTCTCCTTACTTCTATGAATCTTTAGGCTTAGAAACTCCAGACTCCTATTCATACCCAAGTATGGATGCTAATGAATGGAGTAGAGATGAATACTATGGTTATGAAATTTTTTATGAAAACTTTGATGAAGATATAGAAAATCTAGAATATAAAATAGATACAAATTATAATAACTCTCTGGAGCCATATAATGATTATTGGGATTGCGAAGACTTTTTTACCGCTCGAAGAACCGCAAAAGATTATATTGCAAATCATCCGCTATTTAATAATGTTATTCTTTCTAATAGTGGGCAAGTTGGAGGTATTCTAATTAATCTAGATGATAGAATTCAAGGCCAAGAAATTCGCTCAAGTTTTTTTGAAAAATTAGACCAAATAATTGCTAGCAACGAAGCTTCTTATAATTGGCAGTGGCATGATGGTGGGATTCCAGTATTAAGAACGCGATATATTGAACTTGTTCATAAAGAAAGAAACACCTTTATTCCATTAGCATTTATAGTCGTCACTTTGATACTCTTATTCATTTTTAGGCAACTAAAGAGTGTTGTTTTGCCAGTTTTAACAATGAGTTTAGCTCTGGTATGGGTTTCTGCTCTAATGGCTTTTTTATCGATATCTATCAACATTGTTTCTTATTTGACTTATAACTTGCTGCTAATTATTGGATGTTCAAATGCGATACACATTCAAATGAAATACCACGAAGGATTATTTGCAGGTAAAAGTCAAATAGATTCTCTAAGAGATGTTATTTCTAGAATAGGTGGAGCACTTTTTCTGACCAGCTTTACAACTTCTATTGGATTTCTATCTTTATGCTTGACCAATATTAGACTAACTAGGGAGTTTGGGCTAATATTAGGTATAGGTGTTTTTGTGATGTTTTTTATGATGATTATAGTACTTCCACTTATGCTTTTAATAGCAAAAAAACCTAAAAATAAAATGTCTAAAAGATTAGTAAAAGGCGGTAGTTATGGAATAATTCTTTGGATTAATAGGGTGGTTAATCATTATCCTAAAAGAATTGTTTTTGCTTCTATTGTACTATTTATTGTTTCGTTTATAGGCTTAATGCGAATTGATTACAATGTTTCAGTTCTTGATGACTTAAGGCCTAGCAATCAGCTATACAAAGATATTAGTGCAGTTGAAGGTAATATGGGCGGTGTTTTTCCATTAGAGACCATTATAGAGTTTAAAGATCCAATTAATTTGAAAAATGGTCTCTGGGACAAAGGTGAAAAATTCAATGATGTTAAAAATGGCAAATGGGATGAAAATGAAAGATACTCAGATTTAAATGGGAATGGTAAATGGGATGAGAGTGAACCTTTTACTGATACGCTTAATGGCAAATGGGATAAAGGTGAGGATTTTATTGATACAGTCGACAGTCTTAATTTATTTGAAAATCTTGAAGGTATTTCTAAAATGAAAAATAAAATACTTGATCTTGTGCCTGTTTCTTCTGCTAGTACTGTTACTGATATTATCTCAATGCAGCCTAATTCAAACATCTATGAAGCATTTGATGAATTAGTATCTAATCCTGATGATAGGTTATCTAAAATGATATCTGGATTTGTTTACGATGACATGAAGACAGTTAGAATATCTGGGAGAATGATCAACGTTCGGGCGGATGAGGCGAAAGTTATTAAAGATTCAATAGCTAAGTTTAGCAGTGAGATTTTTGACGATAAAGCTAAAACAGTTTCAACTGGCAGTACTTTTTTAACATTAAAAACTGCGGATCATTTAGTTAAAAATCTTACAAATAGTTTTTTTCTAGCATTTATTATAATCTTTATTTCAATGATATTTTTGTTTAAATCATTTAAACTTTCATTTATATCTATTCTTCCCAATATTATTCCTTTAATGTTTGCTGCTGCAGTCATGGGATTTCAAGATATTAAATTAAGACCAACAACTGCAATGACATTTGCCATTGCTTTGGGTATAGCTGTGGATGATACAATTCATTTTTTAGCTCGATTTAGACAGGAATATGCTTTGTCTAAAGATATTAATAAGTCTATAAAGAGAACTTTAGAGACTACGGGTAAAGCAATTATTAGCACTACCATAGTACTTTCTTTGGGGTTTGCTGTTCTTTATTTTTCTGAATTAATGCCTAATCATGAATTTGGTATACTTTCTACTATAATACTATCAGCTGCATTGGCAGGTTCTGTTCTGCTTCTTCCAGCTCTACTAGTGTTGTTTAAACCTAAGCTTAAAGTGAAAAGTAGTGGATCTTAAAAATAAAATACTATTTGATAATGATATTTCGCTTGATTCAGTTCAAGGTAAGACAGTGGGTATTATAGGCTATGGTAATCAGGCAAGCGCACAAGCTAAAAACTTAAGAGACTCTGGTTGCAATGTGATTGTTGGATTAAGAAAAAAAAGTGGCACTAAAAATCAGGCTTTAAAGGATGGGTTGCAAGTTTTTGATATTTTGAAAGTTATTAATTTGTCAGATATATTATCCATACTAATTCCGGACGACCAGATTGGTAATTTCTTGTCAGAGAACGCTCACAAGTTAAGAGAAGGTCAAACTATTTTAGTTTCACACGGATACTCTATAGTTTATGGCAAGTGTCAGATTCCAGAAAATATTAATATAGTAATGGTTGCTCCTAGTGGAGGGGGTAAAATTGTTAGATCTGAGTTTAAGAAAGGATTTGGGGTTCCAGCTTTAGTTGCGGTAGAAAATGACTATTCTGGAAATGCTCTTGACTTGGCATTGTCTTATTCTAAGGCAATAGGAAGTGCTAGGGCAGCAGTTTTTCTCTCAACATTCAAAGAAGAGACTGAGACGGATTTATTTGGAGAGCAAGTTATTTTAACTGGCAGTATTCCTATGTTAATAATAGAATCATATAAAGTATTACTTGAATCAGGATACAGTCCTATAGTTTCATGGTTTGTTTGTTTCTACGAACTTAGAACAATTGTTGATCTTATGTTTGAAAAGGGCTTGGCTTCTTTCTACGATATGGTTAGTAATACTGCGCGATACGGTGGAGCTAGCAGAGGCTCAATGCTTATTGATGATGAATTTAAAGATAAAATTAGAAAAATATTGCAAAGCATTAAAAGTGGAGAATTTAACAATGAGCTTGAGCAATCTTTGTTGAATGGCGATGATGGAAGCTCACGATTAGATAAAATATTTAACTCTAAAGATTTTAAAATTATTGAAAAAGATTTGTTGAAAAAGATTAAAAAAGATTAACTAATTAAGTTGATACTTATCATTTCTATATCTGAATTTGGAAAAGTTTTTTCATAGTTTTTATTTATTGATAATCCTGCTTTGCTAATACACTCTGTGTATACATCGTATTCAATTATAAATTGATCAGATAAACCATGAGTTGCGATGTATGCAGTCATAGGGGCTTTTCCAATATTCTTAAATACATCCTCAATTTTTATAGAATGAAGCTCTAAAGCAAGTAACCCATATTTAGATATATATTTTTCCCATTTTTTAAAGTGTCTTACTAAATTATTTTGTATTTCTTGGCTGTTTATTTTTATTCCTTTCCAGCAAAATGCATTGTTTGTTTTGCTTGCAAAAGTATAGTTGTCTAGTTCTGTAGATGCACTCTTTGTGCTGTATCGCCTATTGTGATCAAGAAAAGATCTTACGTTTAGAAAATCGCTGATGTCTAGAGAATATACTGTTTTAACTTTTTGAGCGTATTCATCAGGCTTTGAAATATCTGCCAATACCGTCATGGGCTGATTAGGTTTGTTTGAAAACATTTTGATAGTTTCATCTAAAGCTGCTTGATTGAAATCAGCTCCGATGAGATGCAATGGGTGAGTATCTAGATGACTACCTCTCAATGTTTTATTTTTTATTAGTTCGTTTAGATGATAAAGAAGAGCTCCATCGCCACACCCCATATCTGCAACACCAATTGGCTGTTTCTCAATAGGCTCGTTAAATATATCGATTACATAATTATCTATATATTTAAAATACGTTGCGTGTGAATGGCCGCTGCCCCAAACGTTCAAAGATCGATTAACATGATATTCGTTATTATTTTGATCTTTCTTATGGGCAATTCCTTTAATTTTATTCAAACATAAGTCTTCAAGATAAATGAAGGTTTTCATATAAGATTCGGTAACGCCATAAGCATAGGCTTTAGATAGCAAGTATTGCCCTTTTTCTGTAAGATCTTTTTTATCTATGAATTTTATGCTCTTAAGGAAAGCAACAATTTCATCACTTAGATCGTTGACTTTAATCACTTTATTTGAATGAGTGAAGTTATAAAAAACTATAATAGGGGCAATTATTGATCCTTCAATATGTTTGCAAAGTATTGAATTTTTATCATTATACTTTAATAATTCTGCATAAGTAGAGTGGACTTTAGAAAAACTTCTTTGAAAGTTTTTATCATTTAAAGATATATCGCCATTAATTAAATCAATTGAACATTTGTAATAATTTTTAAACCCCGAGTAGGAAAATCTTTTATTCAATATTTTAGTTCCATAATCAGTTAAATCATAATAGCTATTAGATTCAAGCCTATTTTTTTTGAATTTAAGAATGTTCTGTCCTTGTAAAATTTTAGCAATTATAGAACAATATCCATCATTTAAAAGATGAGTATTATCCTTTAATGTATTCTCTGTGCAAAAAAATCCATCCAAAATATCTGATCCAAAATTATTGTTATTGTTTGGATCTAGCATTTCATACAATGGTGACATGGCAATGCCATCAAGGTGAATAAAAATATCTTTTAAGTATTTGTTCATAATAGCTATTAATAAAATAATGTTTTTTTTATATTAAATGTATGACTTTAGTACCTGATTATATAAAAAATCTATCACCATATAAAGCAGGAAAGCCAATCAGCGAAGTTCAAAGAGAGCTTGGACTTAAAAATGTGATTAAGCTTGCATCTAATGAAAACCCTTTAGGCCCTTCTGATAAAGTGGTTGAAGCAATCAGTAAGTCTTTATCTGAAATAGCCTTGTATCCAGATCCAAATGGCTTCTACCTTAGGCGTAAGCTTGCAAAAATGTTTAATTTAGATATAGGTAATGTTGTTCTTGGAGCAGGTAGCGAAGGTATAATGGCGACTATCATGAGAACCTTTTTAAATTCAAATGATCGAATTCTTGCCACTAAAAACTCTTTTATAGGCTTTAAGGTTCTTGCGAATGCTAGTGGAAAATGTGTAGACTGGGTTAATATGAAGGATTATAAATATAATTTGAGTGCCATGGCAGTCAAAATCAATAAAAATACAAAAATAATATATTTAGCTAATCCAGATAATCCTACAGGAACTTACTTTAATAAAAGTGATTTTGATGATTTTATGAAAAAAGTTCCAAATAGAGCTTTAGTTATACTTGATGAAGCATATTATGAATATGCAGCAAGTATTGATGATTACCCAGACTCTATGAATTACAGGTACGATAATGTTATTACTTTAAGGACTTTTTCAAAGGTATATGGCTTAGCTGGTTTACGTATAGGATATGGCTTTGCTCATAGAAATCTTATTTCAAATTTAATGAAAGTTAAGTTGCCTTTTGAACCTTCTATACCTGCGCAGTCAGCTGCAATTGCTGCTCTTGATGATTTTGAGTATCTGGACGCTACATTGAGTCTTAATAACAGACAAATGATTAAAATTCAGAATGAGTTTGATAAGCGCAAATTAATATATATTCCTTCATCAGCTAATTTTGTAACTTTAGTTTTTGAAAACGAATCTATAGCTGCAAATTTTGCCCGACAATTTCTTCAAGTAGGGATTATTTTAAGACACTTGAATTCCTTTGGATTGCCTGAATGTGTTAGGGTTACTATTGGAAAGGATTCGGAGATGGTTCATTTTTTTGATAAATTAGACTCTGTTTTGGAGAAAATTAAATGAGTTATATTACTGATGAATGGACAGGTAAAGAATATTTTAAGATTCATGATTTTAATCATTTAGAATTTTTTGTAGGGAATGCAAAGCAAACTGCTCATTTTTATAGATCTGCGTTCGGCTTTAAGCCATATGCTTATTGTGGACCAGAAACTGGAGTTAAAGATTGCGTTTCTTATGTTTTAAAACAAAATAATATTTTTTTTGTATTTACAACACCAATTACATCAAAGCATCCTGCGACAGATTGGCTAGCTAGACACGGAGACGGGGTTAGAGATATCGCGATTCGGGTTAATTCAGATAAAGATGCTCATGACTCTTGTGTTTCTAGAGGAGCAAAAAGCGTCAGAACTTCTGAGTTATCTAATAAGGATTGCGACAAATATGGAAAGTCTTCGATTGAAGCCTATGGAGATACTATTCATTCTTTTGTAGATAATTCAAATTATAATGGAGTTTGGGCTCCAAGATTTAAAGAATTAAAATTACCAAACATTAATTTTGAAGATCCAAACTTGATTAGAATAGATCATATAGTCGCAAATGTAGAAGCGGATAAAATGGATTATTGGCAAAAATACTACGAATCTGTATTTGGCTTTTCCACGTTTGTTAAATTTGATGAAACTGATATCTCGACTGAATATTCTTCTTTGAAAAGTGTCGTTGTGAGATCTAAGAATTGGAAGATTAAGCTTCCTATAAATGAGCCTGCTGAAGGCTTAAAGAAATCCCAGATTGAAGAATATTTAGATTCAAATGAAGGCCCTGGTGTTCAACATATCGCTCTGCTTACAGGGGATATAGTATCTTCTATTGAATCACTTAGATCTAATGGAGTTGATTTTTTAGATATCCCTGATACTTACTATGACAATCTTCGCGATAGAATTGGCGATGTAGATGAGGATATTGATAGATTGAAATCTTTAAAAATACTTGTTGATAGAGATGAAGAAGGATATTTATTGCAACTGTTTACAAAACCCCTTCAAGATAGGCCGACTTTGTTTATCGAAATCATTCAAAGGAAAGGATCTAGAGGTTTTGGTCAAGGTAATTTTCAAGCTCTTTTCGAGGCTATTGAAAGAGAGCAAGATAAAAGAGGGAATTTGTAATATGCCATTTTATAGAACGGAAGGCGATGTGCCTAAAAAAAGACATACTGTTTTTAATAAAAATGAAGATGGCGAGATTTACTTTGAAGAGCATATAAGCAGAGAGGGATTCTCAAATGTTTATTCAAATATTTATCACATACATATGCCAACTCAGTTAAAAGAAGTTGAGCCATTGACTCCCATTTCTTATCATGCTCCTATTTTAGATCACAGACATAGACACATTGAGACTTCAAAATTAAATATAAAAGGTGATATGGTTAGATCTAGAGCCCCTTTGTTTTTTAATGATGATGTAGTGGTGTCAGTTGCCAATATTACTGAAAAAGCTAACTACTTTTATAAAAATGCTCACCATGATGAGCTTCTGTATGTCCAATCAGGTACAGCTTTCTTTGAGAGCAATTTTGGCTCATTTAAATTATTCAGTGGAGACTATCTTGTTGTTCCGAGAGGAGTAATTTGGAGATTTTCTGATATCGATAATTTAAAATGCTTGATTGTAGAGTCTAGAGGAATGATTAGAAGCCCTAAAAAATATAGAAACAAATTTGGTCAACTCTTAGAGCATAGCCCTTTTTGTGAACGAGATATTTCGACGCCAAAATTAGAAAAACCCATTGATAAAGTTGGTGATTTTATCATCAATGTTAAATTTCAAGAAGGTGTCCAATCGTACACGTATAAAAATCACCCATTTGATGTCGTTGGTTGGGATGGTTATTATTTCCCATATAAGCTTAATATATCAGATTTTGAACCCATTACTGGCAGTATTCATCAGCCTCCACCTGTTCATCAAACTTTTGAAGGAGACGGGTTTGTTATTTGTTCTTTTGTTGAAAGATTATTTGATTATCATCCAAATGCAATTCCTGCTCCTTATCCGCATTCTAACGTAGATTCTGATGAATTGATTTTTTATTCAAAAGGCGATTTTATGAGTAGAAAAGGAATTAGCCAAGAATCTATAACGTATCATCCTATGGGGCTTCCGCATGGACCTCAGCCAGGTAAATATGAAAGCTCTATTGGTAAAAAGAAAACAGATGAACTCGCTGTGATGATTGATACTTTTAAAAATTTAAAACCAACAAAGCAATTATTGGATAATGAAGATAGGGACTATTTTACAAGCTGGATTAGATAAAGTTGAGTAATTTTAAGTATATAGAATCAAAGAATCAAAGTATGGTAGAGAACTATAAATTAATGGTTGCCTCTATATCTCCTCGGCCAATTGCATTTGTTGGAACTAAGAGTGCAAAGGGCTACGATAATTTAGCCCCATTTTCTTTCTTTAATGGTTTTGGTGCAAATCCTCCTATTATAGGGTTTTCTCCTGCATTAAGTGGAAGGACAGGCAAGCCAAAAGATACTTTGATAAATATCAATGAAACAAAAGAGTTTACCATTTCTGTTGTCAATTTTAATATAGCCAATCAAATGTCTTTATCTTCTTGCGAATTCTCATCTACTGTAGATGAATTTGAGAAAGCTGGTTTGAGTAAAGAGAAGTCTAATTTAGTTAAGCCTTACGGGGTAAGTGAATCTCCTATAATATTTGAATGTAAATTAGTTAATATTCTTGAACTAGGGGGAAAGCCAGGAAGTGGAAATTTAATATTAGGTGAAATTGTAGCTTTTCATGTAAACAAAAATATAATTGATGATAGTAATATTATTGATGAAAAATCAATGGATTTAATTGGTAGAATGGGTTATGGAAACTATGTACAAGCATCTAAATCTATGTTTACGATATATAAACCTAAGTTTAATGGAGTTGGTTTTGATGCTTTGCCTAATAAAGTTAAAGAGTCCAAGTATTTAAATGGAAATCATCTCGCAAAACTTGCAAGCGTAGGTGAGATTCCTGAAGATAGAAATTTAAGAAATGATATTAGCGAACATAAGTTGTTTAAAAATTGTATTGAAAAATTAGATTCCGATAATATTGATGATGCTTGGCAGATAGTATTTCAAATCGCACGAAATGAATAAGTGTAATTGGTCACCATCTAGTAGAGCGCTTAAGTCTTCAAAGATGGCTCTATTTATTGATTATATAAATCATAATCATAATTGTTCAATCGATAGCTATTCAAAGCTACATGAATGGTCAGTAAATAATATTTCATCATTCTGGGGATCTTTATCAGATTTTTTTAATATTAAATATTCAGATAAAGCAGAATGTATTTTTAAATCATCTAATAAGATATATAAATCGGAATGGTTTAAGGGCGCTACATTGAATTATGCAGAAAACTTATTAGATAAAAAATCCCAAAATTCAGCTATTGAATCCTTTAATGAGTTAGGAAGTACAAGCTCTTTATCATATCATGATCTCTATAATCAAGTTGCGGTAGTATCTGATATTTTAAAGAAACAGGGATTCAAAAAAGGAGATAGGGTTGCAGCAATGATGCCAAATGTATCAGAAACTATTATATCTTCTTTGGCATGCGCATCTTTAGGAGGTGTTTGGTCTTCGTGTTCACCAGATTTTGGCGATAGAGCAATTATAGATAGATTTAAACAAATTAATCCCAAAATTTTAATTGTTTGCAATGGATATACATTTAAAGGAAAGAAATATAATACATCCAATAGAATAGATGGTTTGATTTTAGAACTTAAATCTGTAGAATTTGTTATTGTTCTTGACTGTGAAGATGGAGATGTTATTGTGAGCGCAAATCACATTAAATGGAGCGATATAGATTTCATTTCAAATAACACACCAAAAATTATTTTTGAACAAATGAAATTTAGCGATCCACTTTATATTATGTTTTCATCAGGAACAACAGGAAAACCCAAAAGTATTGTACATTCAATTGGGGGTACTTTGATTCAACATATCAAGGAATTGGGTTTGCATACAGATTTGCAATCTAGCGACAGAATACTTTATTATACAACATGCGGATGGATGATGTGGAATTGGGTTTTATCAAGTTTGTATTTTGGTTCAACTCTTATATTATATGAGGGTAGCCCATTTTACCCTAATAAGGATAGCTTGTTTCAGATAGTTGATAAAAATAATGTTAATATTTTTGGTACCAGCGCTAAATACATATCATATTTGCAATCTCAGAATATATTTTTAATTGATAAGCTTAAATTAAAAAATTTAAGAACAATTTTGTCAACTGGCTCAGCTTTAACAGTTGATAATTTTAATTATGTACATGAAAGTATAAACTCCGAAGTCCAGATATCATCAATATCTGGAGGTACAGATTTAATATCTTGTTTTGCGCTTGGAAATCCGATTCTCCCAGTTTATGAAGGTGAACTTCAGTGTTTAGGCCTTGGAATGGATGTTGCAAGTTTCAATGTTAATGGGGAAGCTGTTCAAAATGAAAGAGGTGAGTTAGTTTGTCGCAAACCATTTCCATCAATGCCAGTATACTTTTTAAATGATAATGATGGAAAAAAATATTTTAACTCATATTTTAATAAATATGAAAACGTATGGACTCACGGTGACTTTATTGAAATTAACGACGATGGAGGAGCTGTTATTTATGGTAGATCTGATGCGACTTTGAATCCGGGAGGTATTAGAGTTGGTACATCAGAAATTTATTCTGCAATTGAGGGTTTAGAATTTTTAGATGATTCAATTGCTGTTAATTTAACAAATCAAGATTCTTACATTTTATTTGTTAAGCTTAATTCTAAAATTAGCATAAATGATAAAATTATATCTGGCATTAGAAAGTCTATAAAAGGAAATCTTAGCCCTAAACATTTGCCTGCTTATATTTTTAATGTTTCCGATATTCCATATACGATTAATGGAAAAAAAGTTGAGATAGCAATCAAAAACATTGCCGACGGGGAGCCTGTAGAAAATATAGATTCAATATCTAATCAAGAATGTTTAAATGAATATTCAGATATAATTGATAAAAGGGTTAGATTTAAGTTATGAGCGATATACTTACAATAGATTTTAAATCAAAAGATGCCCCAACTAACTTTGTTAAATCACTATCTTCATCAGGTTTTGCTGTTATTCAAAACCATGGAATCGACTCAGAGTTAATTATAAAAACCTATCAAGATTGGAAATTGTTTTTTGAGTCGGATGTTAAACATAGGTATTTATTTGATATGGAAAAGCAAGATGGTTACTTTCCATTTAAGTCTGAAAATGCGCAAGGCTCTAGCACAAAAGATCTGAAAGAGTTTTACCATATCTATAGATGGGGAAGATACCCTAAAGAGCTATCTGTCGCAACTAAGAAAACTCACGATTCTCTAATGAAGTTAGGCTCAAAACTATTAGACTATCTAGATGATTATGCGCCTGATTATGTTAGGTCTAAATTTTCAATGAAATTATCTGAAATGATTAATGATAGCGGGCAAAATTTATTGAGAGTCATTCATTACCCCCCAATTAGTAATAAAGATACCATGGATGGCTCTATACGAGCTGAAGCTCATACAGATATAAATTTAATTACTATTTTAATTGCAGAACCAGGACTTCAAGTGATGAGTTCTAGTAGAGAATGGGTTAATGTGGAGCTTTCTGAAAATAGTATTGTTGTAAATATCGGAGATATGCTTCAGAAATGTTCAGGTGGATTCTATAAGTCTACAATACACAGAGTAATTAATCCAACTAGTGATAACCGGTCAAGATATTCAATGCCTTTATTTATTCACCCTAGAGATGAGGTGGTATTGTCAGATAATTTTACAGCAAAACAATACTTAGAACAAAGACTAAAAGAGATAGGTTTAAAATAAATTTCATTTTTTCACTTTAAAGTCTTGTAAGTCTTTTTATAAAACTAGTAAATTAATAGTCTGTATATAGGTTTTTTTTAAAAGATTTTTAATAAAAGGATTTCGTTACGGCACAAATATTTCCAAAGTGGTCTAATTTAGCTCCTCTAATAGGATTAGTTATTGGCGCATCAACAGTTGGTGGCATTGTATTCTTTTTTACATATTATGGTTCACCAAAATATACCGATGTAGGTTATCAACCAGACCAACCTATAGACTACTCTCATAAATTTCACGTTGGTACTCTCGGCTTAGATTGTAGATATTGCCATAGTTTTGTTGAAACCTCTTCTGAGGCAAATATACCGGCTACTGAAAAATGCATGAATTGCCACCAAAATATTCAAAAGCAAAGCGATGAGCTTGATAAGTTAAAGCAAAGCTGGACAGATCAAGAAACCATAGAATGGGTTCAAGTTCATCTTTTGCCCGACTATGCATATTTTAATCATAGCGTTCATTTAAATGTTGGTCAGAAGCTTGTAGACTTGAACGGAAATGGCACTTGGGATGAAGGTGAAGACTATGAAGGACTTGGACTAGGTGTTGGATGTGTGGAGTGTCATGGTAGAATTGACCAAATGGAAGTAGTTCAGCAGGCTGAACCACTAAGTATGTCTTGGTGCTTGGACTGTCATAGGGATCCGGCTCCTTATCTAAGGCCTATTTCAGAAATTACTAACATGGGTTGGATGCCATCTGAAAACTGGAAAGAAAGTGATGATTATATAAAAATACACAAAACTGTCGAACCTTCTCAAGATTGTTCGGCTTGCCACAGGTAAAATATGGAACAGAAAAATAAGTACTGGAAAAGTGTTGAAGACTTTAAAGATCCTAAGTCTTTTAATGAGGCAGCTAAGAATGAGTTCCCTGATGATATTTTAGATGCTCCTGATGAAATGACTAGAAAAAAGTTTATATCCATTATGGGTGCATCTATTGCTCTTGCTAGTCTTTCTGGATGTAGAAAACCTGTTCAAAAAGTTGTCCCCTATGTTAAAGCTCCGGAAACTGTTGTTCCAGGAGTATCAAATTATTATGCCACTACTATGCCATTCGGAATGAATAGTTATGGTATTATAGTTAAAAGCAATGAGGGTAGACCTACTTTTATTGAGGGGAATCCTGGCCATAGTTCTAGTTTGGGGGCAACTAATGGATTTGTTCAGGCTTCTATTCTTGATTTATACGACCCTGATCGCTCCACATATACTAGAGAAAATAATAAAAAGACTTCCATTAGTAAATTAGGTGTCCAGTTAGCTGATTTGTCAAAAGAAGGAAAGCAGATTAGGATACTTTCCTCATCTTTTTCTTCTCCATCTTATAAAAAAATAAGAGATATTATCATTGATAATAAAAACATTGATTGGATATGTTACGATCGCATGAATAATGAAAGTGAGTACGAAGGAATTGAGATTGCCACTGGTAAAAAGTGTAAAGCAATCTATCATTTCGATAAAGTTAATAGGATAGTTTCTATTGACTCAGACTTCCTTAACTTGGATGAGAATCCTATTTACAATACAAAGAAATTTTCATCAAGGAGAAAAGTAAAAGGTGTTTCGCACAAAAATGCCTCAATGAACAGACTTTATGTTGTTGAAAGTAATATGTCTCAAACCGGAGCAATGGCAGATAATCGCCTTCGCTTAAAGCAAAGTGAAATTAATTTATTTGTTCGTGAATTATGGGAAAGATTTAATGGCGTTAAGAGTGGAAAAGATTGGATTGATAAACTTTACGATGATATTGTCGCTGCAAAAGATAGTGTCACAGGTGAAAAAATTACAAGCGTAATAAAAGGCGGCTCTAGATTGTCAAAAGAATCCCATGCTATGATAGCGCTCATGAATCAGAAGCTTGAAACTGTTGGCAAAGCTGTCGATTACATTCCTTTAAACGTATCTGGTGTTAATTCTGTTCCATCGAATACAGCTGCTTATGGTAAATTGCTTAAGGAAGTGAAAAATGGCGAAATTGATTGTATAATCTTTTTAGATGTAAATCCAGGTTATACTTCTAACATGTCAGACTTTAAAAATGTATCAACATTGGTTCACTTTGGTATGCATTACGATGAGACTGCAAAACTTTGTAATTGGCATATCCCTAAGGCTCATTATCTAGAATCTTGGGGTGACTGTGAGTCTATTGATGGCACTCAAAGTATTATTCAGCCTCTAATATCTCCTTTGTACCCTGACTCCTTCTCTGAGCTTGATTTTTTAATCATGATTTCCAATAAAATAACATCTAGCAGTAAATCTATTGGGTTTGATAAGGCTTATGATATGATTAAATCTATGTATGGTCAAAAATGGACTAAATATCTTTATGATGGCAAGATTAGAGATGGATACCCTAAGTCATTTGATATAAATAAAGAGAATGGAAAAAAATGGAAAAAAAGTAAACTAGAATTATCCAAAATTAAATCAGTAGATAAGATTGAATTGGTTTTTTATACTTCAGGTAACGTATATGATGGTAGGTTTGCTAATAATGGATGGCTCCAAGAAAACCCAGATACTATTTCTAAAATTACTTGGGATAATGCGGCTATAATGTCAGTTGCCACTGCAAAAAAACTTGGATATAAAAATAAGGAGCTTATAACTATACAAGCCAATGGTGCTAAAGTAGATTTGCCAGTCTGGGTTTTACCTGGGCATGCAGACAGTCAGATTTCAGTTCAAGTTGGATATGGTAGAAATTTTGATTCAAGAATTGCTAATAATGTCGGGGGCAATGTCTATCCTTTAATGAATGGTAGTTACAGCACTGCTTGTAAGCATAGCTCAAAAGGTGTTCAGTATACGATAGCGTGCACTCAAGATCATCACGGTATGAATTCTGAGAACCCATCAAGTGATGCAGCTGATAGAGAAGTTCAAGGTAGGTTGCCAGACCTATTTCGAGAGGTGACTCTAGAAGAGTATAGGATTAGTGGCCCATATGACAAAGTTGGAAAGATTGATAAAAATAAACATCTTTTTAAGCACAAAAAAGATAAGGATGGTAATGATATTAAAGAGCGTAAAACTTTATATGATCATCCTTATGAAGAAATATATAATAGGCCTTACACTCCAGACAATCCTCCTCAATGGGCAATGTCGATTGATTTGAATTCATGTACTGGATGCAATTCTTGTGCTATAGCCTGTCAAAGCGAAAATAATATTCCAATCGTTGGTAAAGATCAAGTCGAAAAAGGTAGAGAAATGAATTGGGTTAGGTTAGATAGATACTATAAAGGAACAGATCTTGATAATCCAGAAGTTGCTTTTCAGCCAGTTTCTTGTATGCATTGTGAAAGTGCTCCCTGTGAACAAGTATGTCCAGTTGCGGCTACGGTTCATGATGATGAGGGTTTAAACGTAATGGTTTACAATCGCTGTATTGGGACTCGTTATTGTTCTAATAACTGTCCTTATAAAGTTAGGCGATTTAATTTTCATAATTATACTTATGATACTCCAGAAATTGTTCAAATGGCCAATAATCCAGATGTTACGGTTCGTTTTCGTGGTGTTATGGAAAAATGCACATATTGTATACAGAGAATTAAAGAGGTTGAACATAAATCTAAAGTTGAGAAAAAACCCGTTGCTGATTACAATTTACAGGCAGCTTGCCAAAGAGCTTGTCCCGCTGATTGCGTAGATTTTGGAAATAAGCAAAATCCAGACGAGGAAATCTATAAAGTTAGAAAAGATGATAGAAGTTATGGATTACTTGAAGAGTTAAATACTGTACCTAGAACCACTTATATGGCAAAATTAAGAAATCCTAATTCAAAAATTAAAAAACCTTACAAGGTAAAAGCATGAGTATGCTTGATCATAACAAAGAGATTTTGATTAAAGGTAATCAAACTTTTTCATCAGTAACAGAAAAAATTGCTGGTGTTGTTGAAATGAAGAATTCTAAAGCTTGGCTTGCTGGTTTTGGAGTTTCTCTAATGCTAGCGAGTCTTTTGCTAGTATCTATAGGTTATCTTGTTTGGGAAGGAACTGGAATATGGGGTTTGAACAATCCTGTAGGTTGGGGTTGGGCCATTGTAAATTTTGTATTTTGGGTTGGGATAGGTCATGCAGGTACTCTAATTTCAGCAGTTTTATTTCTGTTTAGACAATCTTGGCGCACTTCTATAAATCGATTTGCTGAGGCTATGACAATATTTGCTGTAATGTGCGCTTTAATATTTCCTGGTGTGCACGTAGGTAGGGTTTGGTTAGCTTACTGGATGTTTCCTATACCTAATCAAATGGCAATGTGGCCAAATTTTAGAAGTCCTTTACTTTGGGATGTTTTTGCTGTTGGTATATACTTTACTGTATCTTTATTGTTCTGGTATACTGGTCTGATCCCTGACTTGGCAACATTGAGAGACAGAGCAAAATCAAAGGTGAAAAGGTTTATTTATGGATTGCTTTCACTTGGTTGGCGTGCTAGTAATAGGCATTGGCAAAACTATGAACTTGCCTATCTAATGCTTGCAGGGCTTTCAACTCCACTAGTTTTATCTGTGCATAGTATTGTTAGTACAGACTTTGCTATAAGCTTGCTTCCAGGATGGCACACTACAATATTCCCCCCATATTTTGTTGCTGGAGCTATATTTTCAGGTTTTGCGATGGTGATTACTTTAGCGATTCCAACAAGAAAAATATTTGCTCTAGAAGATTTTATTACTGTTTCTCATTTAGAAAGAATGGCTAAAATCATTCTATTAACTGGTTCTATGGTTGGTTATGCTTATGCAATGGAATTCTTTATTGCTTGGTATAGTGCAAATCCATACGAACAATTTGTGTTTATGAATCGAGCTTTCGGTCCATATGCTTGGGCGTACTGGATAATGGTTGCATGCAACGTAATTACCCCTCAATTATTTTGGTTTAAAAAGATTAGAACTAATATTAAAGCATTATTTATACTATCAATTTTTGTAAACATTGGTATGTGGTTTGAAAGATTTGTAATTATAGCCTCATCTTTACATAGAGATTTTCTACCTTCTTCTTGGGACTATTATGTCCCTACTTTTTGGGACGTTTCGCTATTTATAGGTTCTTTTGGTCTGTTTTTTACACTGTTTTTATTATTTATTCGATTTGTTCCAATTATTTCTATTGCTGAAGTAAAGGCTGTCTTACCAAATGCTCATCCTCATTTGAAAGAGGAGGATAAATAATGAGTTCGCAGATATATGGATTGCTCGCTCGATTTGACACACCCGAAGATTTAATGAAAGCTACAGTTAAAGTTCGAGACTATGGTTATGAGAAATTTGACTGTCATACTCCTTATCCCGTTCATGGGCTTGATGAGGCAATGGGCTTAAAAAGATCTATATTGGGCTATATAGTTGGTGTTGGTGCAATAGGAGGAGCTTCTATAGGTATGCTATTGCAATGGTATGTGAGCACTGTTGATTACCCTATAGTAATATCGGGTAAGCCTCTTTTTTCATGGCAAGCATACATGATTATTACATTTGTATTAATGGTCTTAGGTGGAGCACTTTCTTCCCTTCTAGGTATGTTTCACTTAAATAGAATGCCGACCTTTCACCATCCTTTGTTTAGTTCAAAGATATTTGAAAAAGCTACAGATGATGCCTTTTTTATAAGTATCGAATTTGAAGACCCTCTTTTTAATCAAGGTAAGACTGAGATTTTTTTAAGTTCTATTGGAGGAAAAGATATAGAGGTGGTTAATAAATGATTTATATTAGAAACTTATTCTACATATCTCTGGTTTTTATATTT
>MDSV01195409.1_pt1 | contig 23634 bp, 33 predicted proteins | sample 810851 | NCBI WGS metagenome assembly MDSV01 (sample SAMN05326640, study PRJNA326480) | marine metagenome | isolation source: seawater | place: Atlantic Ocean: North East | collected 2012 | reverse complement strand
TCACCAACAAGAGCACCAACAAGAGCACCAACAAGAGCACCAACAAGAGCACCAACAAGAGCACCAACAAGAGCACCAACAAGAGCACCTGGTGTTATAAGTGGTCCTTTCAACTCGCCTGCAAACTCACCTGGTGTTATAAGTAGTCCTTCCAGCTCTCCTGCAAACTCACCTGGTGCTATAAGTAGTCCTTTCAACTCTCCTGCAAACTCACCTGGTGCTATAAGTAGTCCTTTCAACTCGCCTGCAAACTCACCTGCACCTGGTTCCAATCCATGTTTACAAAGATTTAAGGGAGATAATGAATATCTTTGTTACAAGCCACAGGGAATGTTTCGAACAAAATGTGATCAAGATTTTAAAGACTGTACTAATTGTAAAGGACTTCTAAATTTCCCTAACGCTAACAATAATCCTAATTCTCCTCACCCTTCTCCTCACCCTTGTTATAATATACAACTTAATAGGAATAGGAAAGCTTGTAATGAACAAATAGGTAAAACATATTTAGAAAATCTAAGTGCTCCCTGTCCCGAATTACAATCACCATCAGGAACACAAGCACCATCAGCGATTGCACAAGCACTACATGATTTTGATCCACAAGCAATGGAAGAATGCTGTGAAACTCGTGACCAAAGGGCCTGTTTTCAACTAGCGGATGAATTCCAAATAAATGTTGAAGATGTTGAAAATGCCTGTACTTATATCTAATATCAAATTATAAATAAAATTGAGCAATAAAAATGGACTTCGAATCATATTCTTATAAGAAACGAAAGTCAGAAGATGAAATGGAAACTAAAAAAAAAATAAAGTATAGTATTGATTATAGGGATAAAATAAATTCTATTTTAGTTTTTGATATTATTCAAGATTCAAGGAATTCATATAAATATGAGTTTCAATGGATTGTCTCAGATGTTTGTGGGAATATTTTAGTAAAAGATAATGAAAATCTTTACATAAATTGGAATTCTATGGATTATCATGATTTTGTTTTCAGTAAGTTTATTGATGTGTATTTTACTGCTATTGAACAAAATTGCTGTATTGTGGTACACAATTTGAAAGAAATAACTAAACAATTTATGAAATTGTTTAGTTATTTACCCTCTAATAATATTTCAATTAAAAATTTAGATAAACAAGTATTTTGTATGACGAAATATAGTATATCCAGATATGGTATTACAAAATTAGATGGTAAACAACTTAAAATATATAAAGAAGATGAATTATATGGGATTTTGCACGGAGAAAAATCAAAAAATGCTGGATTAGAGTGTACTTTACAATCTTTTATTCAAGGTAGATTAAAGGCGTGGTGGTAAAACCTACTAATTATAAAGTTATTAATTATTTGAAAGTAGATATGAATTTTATTTTTGTAATATTGAAAATATGAGATTGATATATTACATGGTGGTTTAAAGTCAATTCCCTGATAATATTTTAAAGTTTCATAAGCTTTCATATCATGGTAATGAAAGAATTCATGTCTTTTTTTAGTTATTTTTTTGTGATGAAACCAATTTTTTGATTTTGGAAGATTTGGAAATATTTTAAACATTTGTTCGTTGTTAATGTCATGCCTTATTATATTATCGTCAACATGTATCGTTAATTTCATTGTTTAATGATATTTTTAAAAAAAATAATCATATGATTAATGATTCCAATCTGTTGTTCGTGTTCTTTGAGGTTTATTTACATTTGTACGACATAATTTTAGTTCAGAAATAAGTTCTTGTTGAAATGTTTTTGTATTTGTATATGTATCAATTAAAGAAGATAAATCATATAATTTGTAAAAATTTGCTTCACATTTAAGAAAATTAAAGAATCCTTTTGAATTGTCGTCACATAAAAATAGTTGACCAGTTCTTAAATAATTTAATATAAATGTGAAGCCATTTGCGTCACGATCTACAAAGATGTATGGGATATTATCATCTGTTAAAGTTTTTGTATCTATATTTGTGAGTATATCTTCAAAATATGGTGATTTTGTAAGAGTATTACTCATAGTATAAAATAAAAATCCTGATACATCAACACATATTTTTACATTTTCAATTTTGTTATCATCATCCCCCCACATTATTTAATTATTCAATTTTTTTTTATGAATTTCTTCAAACGCAAAAAAATTAATTAAGGTCAAGGATGCATGTCCGTCAATTTTTTTTGGAAAAATTTGAATTCTGTTTTGCGGCGAAAATTCGCATTTAAAGGAAGAGGATAACTTGTGTTCAAAAGTTAGCGCTGTCCTGGAATTACTAAGCAATAATTTTCCACTGTTGGGAAAAGTCAAGGGTATTCTAAAATATTGTTAAATTTTTATATGTTCGTATTGAGCCAAATTTACGAAAATATCGTCATTGCGTCTTAAGAAATATTGGTTATTAAATTTAGTAATAAAAGAACAATTATATTCTTCTTTTAGATCTTTACATTTTTCTGTTGCTTCTTGTAAATTTACAAATGATTTATTATTTAATAAGCAACCTGGTTTATTATTTTCTATTCTGCATTCATATCCGCCCTGTTTCATTACATTATTAGTATTTGTATTTATAGATTGTTTTATTTCTGTGTTTTCATTTGTTTCTTTTGTGTTTTCATTTGTTTCTTTTGTGTTTTTATTTGTTTCTTTTGTGTTTTCATTTGTTTCGGTGCGTTTGTTCTCCTCATTTGAGATTGGCATTGTAGAACATACATAACTGTTATTCGATAACCGAATACATGTTTCTTTTGTAGTCATTTTAAGTAAGCAATCATATTTTTTTTACACAAAGGAATTGTAAACTCTGCTTTCCACATTCATCGTACCTATAATTTTTTTTATAAATTTTTTGGTAATTATGCCACCTTATTTTTGAAAAAATATATTGTTATAATAAATGTTAAGAACAGATACAAGAGCTTATATTATTGATGCACTTCAGGTTTCAGCTGTATGTTTTATAATTGCAACATTGTTAAAGATTTTTGAGGAAAAAGACATTCAAGATTCAAATATTGCAAAGACATTAATTGAGCAATCACATAAATGGCATACAATAAGTGTACAGGATAAACAATTATTGTATAGTATGATGCATTCTAATTATGCGGTTGCATATCTTAATGCAGCACGGCATGCATCAAATGATACGAATTTAGAGAGATTAACAGGAATTGATATTCACAAACTTTACAAGAAAATTGATGATCATCAACAAAAAACAACAAAAGAAATGTTTACAAAATTGCATCCAAAAACAAAAGTAAAGAATATACATGCTCAAAGTGCATGGGTTTAGTTTTGTTTGTTTTTACAGAATCTTCTTTCTTTTATAATAAATTTTATGAAACAACATGATAACCAACAGCAACCATAGAAATAAGGACAGCACAAATCATTTTTCTTTTTAGACATTTTTAAATAGTTGTAATTTTTTTTTATCTATTGTACTAAGAGAATGAAATTGTTTTATGCTTCAACTATGTTTATATATACGAATATTTTATGGGTTATTTCTAGTGTTATTTGGAGTGTAAATTTTGTACCAAAAACATATCCTCCACCTCCTCAACCGAGTATTCCTGTGTATTATTATGATTCGTTCATAAATGAATGCGATCTATCACATGGACTTGTATTAGAACGACGATTGTCTCAAGTTCAAGATGGTTTATTAAATAATACAGTATTTCCATATGAATATGAAATGTTTTTGTATGCAAAACAAAGAGTTCCGATTTTGCAAATTCGAGCAGGGATTTATCCTGAAAATTATACATATTCAAGCGATATAATATCTGAACAAATCGGAATACATGTGAATGGTACATGGAATAGTACAAGTTTTGTTTTTACCAATATATCATCTCAAAAATTTGGATGGCTGCCAAATAAGTTATCAAATGCAACACAACCATTTTATGAAATAATGTATGCAGATACAAGGGCAAATCCATATGGTGAAATTTTATATGAGAATGATTACATTTCAATTTTAAAAGGTGTTAGTGAATGGGATAATCTTGTACTTGATAATAGAAGAAATTATGAGTATGACACACAATTAAGAATCAATAATCTAGAATATTTTGATGTTTCTAAAAATAGAGTAAGTGCAGCATATTGTAAACATAATTTTCCTACATCGAGATATTCAAACATATCAAGCATTGAATATAGTTTTGAGTTGAATAATGATATTGATTCTTGTATTTTGAATTATAGTATGTATAATGATATTATAACTGATTTTTTAACAGATTATGATAATACTAACAAGTTTAGAAACATTAGTATATCAAGTTTGAATATTGATTGTGTGTCAAACGGAAATATATCAAATATTATTGTAAGTAATGTGTCTTTAGGAGCAACTGGATTTCTTTCAAATAATTCTAAATTTATTAAAAATCTTCAAAATATTTCATTTATTTGAAAAATTTTGTGTTTTAAAAGTTTTCACAAAAGAAATAATCATTCAGTGCATTATCGTTGTTTAAATCATATTTTTTTTATCTTAATATATACCAATGTTGAATAATGAACAATCTATAGCTGTCAAAGAATGGAAAAATGGGAAAAATGTAAAAATTACAGCGGTTCCGGGAGCAGGAAAATCAAAAGTTTTATTAGAGGCATCACAGGAATATTCAGATGGTATAATAATAATTTTGGCGTATAATCATGATCTTTGTGAAGAAACAAAAAAAAAAATTACCGAAGCAAATTTAGAAGAAAGAGTGATTTGTTTGACTTTTCATGGTCTTGCAACGTATTGTATAATGCCAGCATATGATGATACTGCATTATTTGACGCGATTGAAGGAGTTGAAAGTGGTGAAATACAAGTAAAAAATAAGATACAAGTATCTGGTGTTTTGATCGATGAGGCGCAAGATTTTCGACCCTCTTTTTATAGATTGTTAAAATTAGTACTTGATTTAAAGGATAATGTGCAATATATGGTGGTTGGAGATACAAATCAAATGTTATACACATATGATGCAGAAGATCCTGCGGATATAAAGTTTTTAAATGATTGTTCTTTATACTTTCAATCTTCAAGACTTTGGCATCATGTTGAATTATTTAAAACACATCGATTAACACCTCCAATGGCTAATGTTGTATCCAAAATATTTGGTATTAATGTGGTAAGTGCAAAAGATGCATTGGATGAATATCTTCCAGTCCAATTATATTCTATTAATTTATGGAAATCTGGTGCTTTTATATTAAATTTAATAAAGAATGTTTCATTGGATGATGTTTGTGTATTAGTCCCCAAAAAGAAGAATAATGGTCCTTTGAAAGCTGCAGTGAATTATCTTTCTGAAAAAGGAGTCAGAATTTATTTGCATGGTAATGATGGACAAGATTCTAGAATTCGTCGTAATAAATTATGTGTCGGTACATGGCATTCTTCAAAAGGTACCGAAAGAAAAATTGTTGTTGTATTGGGTGTAAGTAATGAGTCGCAAAAAAATCCCTGTTTTGTGGCGATGACTCGTGCAAAACATCAACTAGTAATAATTCAAGATGAATATAATCCTTATGAACCATTAATGAATGCTTTAAAGAATTTAGACAACAAAAGTATTATATTTTGTCAGACAACATTACAGCTAAAAAACTTTGGTTATTCTGCGAAAGTAAAAAATGAGTTTGACATACGAAAAGCTTTAACATATTCTCTTGAAGATTATCGTCCTTCTGGTACAGGAAGATGGATACGTGATTATCAAATAATTGAATCAAATAGATTCGTTGATAATGAAGACACAGATGGTTCAGAAGAAATTGTTTGTATTTCTGATCTTCATGAAAATGTAAGTGATATATATACATTTGCTTGTTGTATGTCTGTTGAATATGAACTAACTGGCAAAGTACGATTATTAGAAGATATACGTTCACCGGTTCGATTAACACGAGAAAGACAGGATGGAGCAATAATTCAAGGTCATAATTCTCGATTTATATCACCAAATTTACCAGCACAATCATTACTTGGAGAAGATATGAATCACATTTTAAATGTATATACTCAAGGTAATATTATTACACCAGTTCAGTGGTGTGAACTTGCTTGTGTTGCAAGATCCTGGAATGATTTTCATCATACTATGCGGCAACTAAAACCTTTTGACTGGTTTGATGTGAACAAATTCTATTTTGGCCGAAATGTTCTTATTGAAGAATTAAAAAAGGAAGATAATATTGAATTTGATGTCAGAGTGAAAAGATATTCACCAATATATACTTCAACTATGTTCCATGCACGAGTTGATGCAATTTCTGTTAATACAATTTATTATTTGATATGGTCATCCGAGATATTGCATTCTCATAAAATAAATGCAAGTATACGTGCTTCACTTCATGATAAACCTGTTGTTAAAATAATTAATTTAAGAAATAACAATGTAATGCAAATTATGGTGAGTGATAGAGATGTGTTTTTACAAAAATTAATTGTCTAAAATATCATATATTCCATATTCTTCTGCAAGTTGATTGTATTTTTTACAGTAATAACAAGTGTAACAAGGAATTTCTGCGTGAGGACAAAATTTAATTAATGATAGTATTTCGTTTTGTTTGTTTTCACTCATATAACTTAATTGTTCAAATAAGTAAGTTTCGGGATACAATAAACATATGCAGTTTGAGGGTGATTCAGTTGAAATGTGTTGAATAAATGTTTTATTTTCAAAATGTCCAAGTGAACCTTTGCAATCTGTAAAATTATTCAAAAATTGTTGTAATTTTGATGATAAATTTGTAGGTTTTATGACCCATAAACGTTTATTTAACTGTTTAGCATACAGTAAATTTCCAAATGAAGCTGGTGTATTATTGAAAAAAACTTTGTTGTACATAATTTTTTTTTTGTATTTAAATAAAAAATGAAACTTGAATTGTTTCAAACACGATTTCTTTTGCTTCATTCTCTAGCAATTTTTATGCATTTTTCATGTGTTGTGTATTCTTTTTCAGTATCCACTGGATATGAATCATCACAAGAAGTTTTTATGAAAAGAGTTTCATTTAATAACATTTCATCAGCTTATTATACAGAACAAGAGAAAATTCGATTTTCTTTTCCATCTGTTGTTTTCATTCATGGTATAGTTGCACTAATAACTATGTTATTTCATTGTGTACTATATTTACCTATACATTACAAATATTCAAATCTTTTATGGAATCAGGGATTTTTTACATTACGTTGGGTCGAGTATGCGATTACATGTACATTAATGAGTGTAGCAAGTGCAATAAGTTCTGGTGTTGATGATTTTGTTACTATAATTGGATTCTTTATTGCTGGCATATCTCTTCAATTTATTGGTGCATTTATTGAACAAGTGAAAGAACAATGGAAACTACTTGTTACTGTTGGACTTTTTGCAGAACTAAGTATTGCATTCAGTATTTTATGGTATTCTTTTAGTACTACTTCTACAACACAATATCAGTGGTTTGAAGTTGTTGCTTACCTGTTCTTTTATTCACTTTTCCCACTCAATTGTGTATACGATGCAATTTATCGTAAAGATTGTTTTATCAAAACAGATTGGATATACAATATATTATCCTTAGCGAGTAAATTCTCATTATTCTGGTTACAAGTTGGTGAAGTTGAAATAAATTTATATGAGTCAATGTGGTCAGAAGCATCTATATACATCTTTGGTATGTTTGTTCCTCTTATAATACTTGTTGTCGGATTATATTTTACTCCAAAATGTCCAACATTAAGTATTGATGAAGTATGCAATAATGTAGTAGTTTCAGAAGAATGGTCTCTTTACAAAATACTAACAACTCTTCGACTTACTGCTAAACCACGGGTTGAAATTATCCATGTTACTAATAAATCTAGAAAGAGATTAGGTGTATAATTTATTTAGTATTAGAGCATACAAAACAACATAATGGTGCTTTCGCAAATACAATATTCAATTTTTTTACTTTTACAAAGTTTATGTATAAATTTGTGTAGTTCTTTACGATTTTGATTATTTTTTTTATGTCTGTATTTGTCATTGTTTCTGGAATAACATAACAAATATGATAGATTTTAATTTTTTCGTTTTCCACTATACAAGTATGAGCTTTTTGACATGCTTTTCGTACGATATCAGAAATGTTCCAATTAGAATCAAACTTTATACGTTTTACCTCAACAATTGCAGGTCCAGCCACAAATTCTGGAATACGCATATTTCTTAAATTGTATTTAATCTTTAATTCATCCTCTGATATGGTGATATCAGATGGTGTATATCCTAAACGTGCAAATCCATAATATTCTGATAATGCTAAAGCATGACAATCAGTTCTCTTATCATATTTAGCACCGAAAACAAATTTTTTCCCATTGTTTCACACGTTGAGTGTTTGGTACATTAACGTTGCAATTCCAATTAACACATTTGCACGAGTCCATATTTAATTTTTTTTTGTAAACAAGCGATAAAATTGAAAAAAATATTTTGCATCCATACTTCTAATTTATCCTTCTCCCAACTTAAAAGCAAGTTCAATGTATATAAGCTCCATTCTATTGTATATTGAATAAACAGTTTCAGATACTTCACTTGAAGTGTAGTATCTTTCCCATGTTTGATATAGGCAATCTAGTTGACGGCATAAATCGATTTTACTTTTCTCGAACATATATTTAGTGAATTGACTTTTCATGATAATCCACATTTCATAAATAGCTACAATAAATGTCAAAGGTATTTCGTCATATATCCACATAAGCTTTTTGCATCTATTATTCATCATTGATATTATGTTCACACATGATCCGTTTATACTGCGTCGATTAAGTTGATTTAGCATTTTGAATGAAAAAATGAAATTCAATGTAAAAAAAAGATTTGTATTAATACGGTAATTTATCGGAAGCATAATAATAATGTTTTCCATTGCAATATTCACACATTTCACAATCATATATACTGCTACCTGAAACATCACAAAAAATGCATTCAAGTGGAGTTTCTAATGAAGCTTGACGAATGAAACCCTGTTTTAAAGTGTTTTGTTTAGGAAGTTGTACAGACAATGAAGCTTCAGAAATTTTAGTAGTAGGACAAGTTTTGATAGTAGACATTTTACTATATTTGAAAAAAAAAAAATCGCAAAAATAATCATGCATACAAGACAAGATAAATTGATGTATAATAATGTACATGAAACTGGTTTCTTTGAATTAAAGTCGTATCCGAAACATATAGCTTACCTTTTTGAGGGTAATAAGCTTATAGCAGCTTCAACAAATGGTTGGGGTAGGCATGCAGAAATTGGATTGTTGCCTTTCTTACGTCGAGATAGACAGCAAAGAGTATATGTGAAGCGAATTAGTGATTGCAAATTTATGTCTCGTCCTTGTGCAAGATGTACGGCTTCGTTGCTTCATGTCTCTCCTAAAATACGAGTTTTTTTTACAAACGAAAATGGAGATTGGATAGAAGATAAAGAAATGAATTCTACACATAAAAGTCGAAGAGACTATGGTCAACCATCTGTTAACTTAAGGTTGAAACATCATCGAAATAAATCTAGAAAAAAATATTTGTCAACATAAATGACAGAGAGTGAAAGTGATACATTTTTCACAAATTGTTCAAATGGTACATGTATGGGAAGAGTTATTCCTGTTAGAGTGAACACTGGTTCTTATGATGATATATTGACAACAGGAAATTCTATGTATTGTCCTATTAGAACAACAACAGATTTAAATGGAAATACATATTATGGATGTAATATTTATAAAGAAAATATAGATTTAGCTCAACATATCAATCTACAGGATGAGAATTTTGTGTATTCTTGTAGGAGTAAGCAAAGTATGCTTCGAGAGTCTAAGCATTATAAAAAGGAAGATGATTATACATGTACAGTACTTGTATCTAAACTTCCAGCAAAAGATGAGAAAAATACAGATACAGATATAGAAATGTTCCCCAAAACACAAACTCAAGTCAATAATTCTGTAGTTACTTCCGTGAATACCACATCGAATGTAAATACACCATCAATCGCGTCAACATCATCATCATCAAAAGTATCAAATGAAGATTTTGTTATAAATATTCCATCAAAAAATAATTTTAACGATGCGAATTCTAATGAACAACGCGAAATGAATAGACAAAGCATTGAAAATATGTATCAAGATATAGAAGCAAATACTAAAAAAATTAAAACGATGTTGCAAACAGAAAAAATATCACCTTTACCTAGATTTGGGTTTGCAAAGTTTTCGTAGTTATCTTCTAGAGTAATTTCTTTCAATATCGATACGTTGTACTGTAGGTGCAGTAATTTTGTTTTTTGAACATTTTGTGCAAATTTCTATTTCTGATGGTTTTATTAAAGGTTTTGGATTTGAAATAAATTTATAGTATTCTTTACAATATTCTATCGGATCCCATACAAGACTTATTAGTAAATAAATAAAAACTACGCTGACAATTGAAATTGTGGGAATCAACCACATCATATAAAATTGTTCATTTACAGACTCTGATGGGGGTGGAGGTGGAGATGTTCCGAGTGATGTTAATGTAAGTAACATTAACCCAACCATTTTATATGATTAAATTTATTTTTGTTCGTATTATAAATGGAATGTTCGAATTTGCAAGGTGCATATTTGAATTGTCATAAAAATGACAAAGGAGAATATTTTTATAAATTAGAAGAACAACCTTCAGATACAGTGTGTCCTACGAATAGTTTACCGTGGCGTTTGAATTCATTGTGCAATTCAAAAGATGAATCTATATGTCATGAAACTACAGTTTCAGGAGAACGAGTAGTTATATGTGTTAATCCAACAATGAATTCAAATGTTGAAGGTATGATGATTAATAAGTGCGGAGAGCATTATCTTAAAAATAATAATCACCCAATTAAAAATGATGTTCTTTTTGATTTTGATAAAATAAGCAAGGATAAGAAACTTGTTCCATGTACACGTCAGACAATGGGACAGTTAAAAAATGCAGAGATTACAACATATGTTGAGAAAGATAAAGAGTTTTTGTGTGATAATATATTTAATGAAGCAAATACTGTATGTGAAGGTAAAACAAATTGTGAGTATTTTGTAGAGAATTTGTTTCCAAAAGAAAACCTAGAATCATTTGACTGTGTTCTTGATACTAAAAATGTTCCTACAACTTATACAAATGAATGGTGGAATTGGCATAGATTGAATACATACAAATGTAAGGACGATGGTTGGTTTTGTGATAATATATCAGAGTATTCTGGTGGTGAAGTTTGTCAGATGAAAGACGATTGTCATAAAAATGCTGAATTTGGTGTTTGTCAGAATAAAAAATGTGTATTGGGTGCGGCGAAAGGATCGAATTGTTCCCAAGATGAAGACTGTGATAAATTAAACAGTGTGGAAGGTCATTGTTCAAATGAAAAGTGTACGCACGGAAAAAACGGTCTTGATGTTTCTTACTATAAACCAAAAGAATGTGATAAAAATAATGATCAACATCCATATTCTTTACACAAATATTGTGGAGAAATTACAGTGGATGGAAAAACATCTTATACTGGTTACTGTAAATCAATAAATTCTACTGGAAAACATGCATGTAAAAGTTTTGAAAATTTCAATGAATTGAAACATGTCAAAGAAGAAGAAGAAAATTATTTAAGAGGTATCAAGTATCATCGTAATTTTTATGATGATACACCACCATGGGATAATTTAATTCAATGTCCAGAAAATGATAAAATTCAAATTAATGGTGTGGAATTGTGTATGTCAACAATGGAAAAATTAGATACATTTTTAGGAACAGTTAAAGCGACTAATTTGTCATCTGCAACTGAAAAATGTGAATATAAGTATAATGTACCTCATATAACATTGCAATCATTTTAGAATCATAATATCATGGGTTATGAATTTCATATAAGTTTTATTCAACATAATTTCTATAATACATATACATCTGAGTCTTTTTTTTTGTTCTTCTTTTTGCAATTTAAATAATTGAAGTAGATTCATATAAGTTATTTTGGTATTTCCATGAAAGAAATTACAATCATAAGATAGTTCTGTCCAAAATAATGGATTTTTTAGTGCAACATTCTTCATGTTCATGATATGTTCTATTTTATTTGCAAATTCATATAACATAGCTTGAATTTTAGTATCCATTTGAACTAATAAATTAAGTTGAGATATATTATTTATAATAAGTGGATTGGAAATCGTACCAATTTGAAATCCAAATTTTTCATTTCTTTTCATTTCTGGGTAAATGATTGATCGTTTTGATGTTATACATATTTTTTTGTCGTAAATATTGTTTAATAATAATGATTTTTTGAAATTTGATGGTTTAATTGTGTGTATATGCTCTAATATATTTTGTAAATATGAACATGTTTTAGAAAAGTTGACTACATCTATAAAATTATATAATTTGTCAGAGAGAAAAAAAAGAATATCTAATGGCAAGTTGTCAATATTTTTCATGTTATTTTTTTGTTTTTTTTTTCCTTTTTGATTCAAATTGTAATGACTTCTGTGAAAATATCACAAAAGAATATGAGTCTTGCTAAAAAAAGTTTAAAAAATCTATATAAAGTATATTTTGGAGAAAATTCTTTAAATGATACTGAAAAAGAATACACTAGAGATGAACTTATACTCAAATATGGAAAAAATTTAATGTTTTGGAATATTCATTTACCTGATGTAAAACCTAATATGACTGAGTTTACTAATGCTAAACATTTTATATCTTCGAATGCTATCGAGCAATTGTGGAAAAAATGCGATGAATATAATATACGAAATGAAGTTGAGTTATATATTAAAGTTTCTTTAGAGACAGAGACAAAAATTTCTGTAGAATTTTGAAGTAATCTGGTATTCTTGATAATATAGGACTTGATATATCGACAATTTTTTCTTTTTTGTTTAAAGGATGTAAGAAAATACAAGTATATAAAGGGTTTCCAATTTTGCGAGTGGTGAATGATTTATTGACATTTAAAATTTTAATCAATTTAGGACCATTGTTAGGATATAATCCTAAATATAGTTGTAGATTTGTAGTTGTCCATATATCTTCTTTTGGTGTCCAATTAAATTCTTCATCTTCATCTATATCTGTATCTTTAGTTATATGTATAGTCTTTTTTTTTTTGATTGGTTCATTTTTTGACTTTGATACATTTGTAATCATTTTATTGTTTGTCATGTCTTTGTTAAAGATGTATACACATTTCTGTTCAGAGAATTCAAGTTTAGTTATTTTAACTGTAAAATTTGTTTTTTTCAATTTCAAAGCATTTAATGAAAAATCAAAGCCATTTATGTGTATGTACCATAAATCATCAGCGTATACTCCCTTTTTTGGCCAAACTTCATTACATAATTCATATGCAAATTCAGTAGCTTCTCTTTTTCCTAAAGTACGTTTGTTGTAAATTGATGGAAAACGAAATGTTGCTTTTCCAAAGTCAAATGTAGTAAGTATTGCAATTACAGATTTATGACCTCCTTTAAATTTTACAAACACTGGAAGGTTAACACTTTTTAATGTATTTTTTGTTGCTGCATGATAGTCGCAGTCGCACATATTTGCCATTCTTTTTTTTTTTCAAAATTAAAATTTGATAATTTTTTGTGTAATGTCCGCTATATTTTAATTGTTTTATTTAAAGATGCGTTGGATGAAAAAGAAACTTACACCGTTGCCATGGGTAGAGACATTACATAAACAATTATCGAATATATACGAATCAATGAATTCTATAATTACAGATATACAATTTACTCTTTGTGAACATAAAAAAGAAAGTTTACGTTTACATCAAGAAAATAAAGAACTTCAACATAATATAAACTTGAATCAACACATAATAACAACACAAAATCTTACTATTGCTCATTTTTATCAAGATATGGAAAACAAGAATGCTAAATTATCAGAGTGTTTGAATACAATTCGTATGATTTATGAAAATGATAGTAGAGATGAAGCATATACTTGTGAATGCTGTTGTGAAAAAATTGAAGTACATAATATATTGAGGTGTACATCAAATCATATTTTATGTAAAGAATGTATTAATAAACAATGTCATCAACATAATTTAAGTATAAAAGCTCCAGTAAATTTTCTGAAATGTTGTAGTATACACATATGTGAAGGGACTATAAATGAAGAAACAATTTATAAAACAAACGAAGGAAAAAAAATGATACGTGAATATCATATTCACGAGTTTCTTCCGATTGTAGATTCTTATTACAAAAATTGTACAGTGTTAAATATCGAAAAGTCACTACCATTTTTAAAAAGTGATGGTAAATTTCGTGCTTTTCAATGTCCAAAGTGTGAATATGGACCAATTTTGCATCAACATTGTGATGATTTACAAAGTCATCACGGACAACAAGTAAATGAGTCATCATTTGTAAACAATGCTTGTCCTAGTTGTGAATATCTTTGTGATGATGTACATGATCTCGTTCAATGGAATGGACGATAAATCAAATTCGTGTCCTTTTATTATTTAAGGTTTGAATTTCAGTATCTGTCCAACCCACTCGTTTTTTACATTGTCGTTCTCGTTCAATGATATCTTCACAAAAGATAATTGCTTTTTTTGATATTGACATGTTTTGAAGTCGTTTAGGAATATAACTGATTTTCTCGTTAATATAGTCAGCAACTGTGTGAGATGGACTAAATATGCTAAATCCAATTTTGTTGCTATCGTTTACATCACAAGGAAATAATACACGATTGATATTTGGATTTTGTGATAAAACCAAATTGATGTGTTCGAAACAGGACCATATAGCTTGTTTTACATTATCGTTTAAATCTTTAAACCCACCTTCTTTTATTGACCATCCTGTACTTATACCAATTGCGCGACATGGTTTATTAAATGCATATGGTCTTATTTTTGCGGATCCTCCACCTGGATATCGACAATTTCGATCTTCGAAATTATCGTTAAATAGGAATAAACAATCACGATACTTTGTAGATCTAATCATGTATGAAAAGTCTGTATGCATATTTTTCGGGTTGTATCGAATTCCTTGAATCGAAATCATTTTTTCGATTTTTTTTTTTAAAGAAACTGCGGCATTAATTTAACGATCTCTTTTTTCCTGTTATTTTTACATTGTGTCCACAAAGTTTACACATATCTAATGCATAATTACGGGCATCATTTGGTGTGACGACATTATGGCGTGCACAGTACTGTGAATAATCTTCACCTGGTCTCATTCGTTCTATACCGATCGGAATATAAAAATTAGAATTAATTTTTACTACATTATTTCGTTCCAATAATTCTAATTCTTTGAAGTTTTGAATAATATTTCCGGATTGAATTGATTGTTTAATATTTCCAGGTACATCAATTAATTCCGTATTGTCTGGTTGAACCGTACCTGTATTTATCCATTTGTATCCCAAAAACATTTTGATTCTACTATCTGCTTCCCTAAGATCTGGATGTATCATACCAATTACATAATCTGTCCAAGTATCTTGCCACGATGCTCCTAGTGGTCGAATACCATATTCTTTACGAAAATCCTCGATTGTTAAATGTGGCTGAGTGACTTCAGAAAAGTTTGAAATATTTAAGCTTTTATTCATCGGATCTATATGATAAAACACTTCTACAAATGCAAGTTTCTCTCTCTTACATTCTTTAGCTACAACATTCCAATTGAAAGTTAAGAATTTTGCTATATTTGCAAACATACTGGCCCAGCCTGTAAGATATGAAAATGAAATAACAAGGCGCGCATTTGCCCCCCAAGGTGTATATGGAAAACGATTACCAACAGTAAATTCTACCTTCTCAGGAAATTGTTCTAATACATCATTGATAGTTTTTCGTACTGTATTCGCGTTTTCACCCCTATACTCAAGATCTACAAAATGAACATTTTTAATATTTATTCGATCTTTCATCATTCTAAGAATCAATGTCATTTCTGGAATCAAATATCGTCCACTACCTACAAAAAACAATTCCCATTGATATGTCGAGCGATGCCAATTTCCAATCGTGTCTTGTTTAGCCGCACCAACGAATGCACAATCGTATATCCGTTCCATTATATCATTAACAGCATTATCTATTTTCTTAGGGTCGAAATCGGCTAATCTTATCATTCTTGATTTAATTATAGCGGGCCACTCCATTTATACAAAAAAGTTTTTTTTTTATGTTGACATCAGATACGAGACCAGAAAAAGATTGGGACAATCGATGCCCAGACAAATTACCCAATTCTTCACAGCTCTTTGAGTTTTTCAAAAATGTCGAATGGTTTCAGCGTTTTGGAAAACGTTAAAAATATTTCTTCACACGAAAACGAAGGTGCGAAATCGCACCTTCTACAGGGCACTTAAGAGATACAGTACGACTTCGTTTAGAAACTTAGTGCTGGAAAAGTTTTCAATTTCTCAGTCCTTATTAGAAACCAGTTGGCTAGGAATTAGAACCATATTTTTTTGGCAATTGGTTTGTTCGTGTGTGTTGTAAAATTTTACAGGCATCCATTAAATGGACACTGTAGCATTATTTAACGATAAACTAACTAAACAGGAGACGGACAGGATTACAAAATACATGGTCGGAATGAAAAAGAGAGGTGGAACCAATGTAGAAAATTCTTTAGATAACAGTTATAGAAGCTGTTGTGTACGACATCGTCCTTGTCCTGTATGGTTGAATTCGATTCTTTCCAAACTTGTAGATATCAAGGGATGCAGGTTTGATCATATGCAGTTAACGCATTATGGAGTCGGTGACCACTACAATACATGGCACACAGACTCAGAAAAGAACGGTTCAGATGCAGAAGACGCACGTGTCTTTACTTTCATAATTATGCTATCGCCGTGCATCAAGGGTGGACTGTTACAATTTCTAGACAATAATGATGTGCACTCTATATCACTAAAACATGGAGACATTGTTGTATTCAATTCTCGACATGCTATACATAGAGTGACCGCTATACTCGAAGGAACTCGTAGAACCGCAGTGGTATGGGCGGTTAATGACTAAACTGATCTAAAAAAACCAGAAGACAGCGGTTTGTGGAAACCTGGTATTTTTTGTATCGATTTCGTCGATTTGGTCGCCACCTCAATTTTTTCTTCTCCACAAATCACTGCACTAAATAATTCTTGGTCAAGCTCATTCCCAGTGGAAGATACCTCCGGAACTACTTCTACCTCCGGAACTACTTCTTGCTCAATCCCAGTGGAAGATACCTCCGTAGTTACTGTACCCAAAATGCGATTTAGGTCGCTCTTGCCAGAGAGAGCGCTGCACATTTATCTGAAAACCAGAATAATGGCCAAGTATGTAGCCAGGTTGTTTAATCGATATTTTTTTATCTGATTGGTCAAACTTATTTAAAAGAATGACATAATGAATGTGTCATTAAATTAATATCAATATTTTCATTATTGTAAGGTATCATGTATAATGTATATATGAAATCATTTACTATATTATTTTTCAAAATAATCTGCAGATATTTTTTCTTATTTGGCATATGTTTGTTTAGTATTTTGCCTTCTTCCCAATATTTTTGTAGATTAGGACAAATATTAAATTGTGGTTCAACTTTATACTTTATACTACATGCAGCTACTGCTACATATTCTTTGTGTTTATTAGCATGAAAATTGCTTAAAATATTCTCTTTTGTTTTGAAAGTTGTAAATCCAAAAATATTATTTTGATTACTTCCATTCATGTATTCTTTTACTATCTCTTTTATCATTAATATATCCATTATATTACATTTGTTTGCTTTTTCATTTTGATTTACTTCCAAAAGATTTGTCCAACCCGTATTGAATTGAACATTTGGATAAATCCAACGTATCTAAGCATGTAAAATTTGCAGGAACGCCTTGCAAATTAATTTTATTCAAACTGTCACATATTTTTTTGTATTCATCCGACATAGTTGAAATGACAGTAGAATCACCACATAAAAGAGTTTGTACATTTTTCTTTTCATTGTTGTATAGCATTTGTCGTGTAGTAAAATCACATTGACTTCTACCAATAGTGATGTAATTTAGTTTCTTATATAAAGATTCTTCATAGTTGTCTGTATTTAAATTACCTAAATCATTAATATTAAATAAGTCCATTTTTAGTATAGTGTAATATAAAAAATTTCGATTAAATGGATGTACTTCATAAGGCTATGGAAGAGCATATGCGTATTATTCGTAAACAACGTAAAGCTAAATTGTCTTTAAAGAATAAAATACAAGAATTGTCTACCAACATATTATCTATCTCTGTTGAAAATGAAAAGTTATTAGATGTGATTAGACAATATAAAGAAAAATATGGTGATATTTATGATGATGACGAAACAGCATCCAATTTATCAGATCATAAAGAGTATCGACTTGGAAGTGAATCATTGTGATGTTAAATATTATGGATTTTTTTGTTTATAATACATAAATGCTAATCATTATCATAGTAGCTACTGTAATTACTGTAGTAATTGCTAGAATTATATGGATGCTTAAACATCAAGATAACACCCAGTCACCAGTCAGTCAGACCCAGTCACCAGTCAGTCAGACACAGTCACCAGTCAGTCAGACACAGGACATCCAAGAATGTCCAGTATCACATGGACGTGAGTCCCATATGAGAACAAACACCTTGCGCATACTCGCCTTGCATGGCGGTGGTGAAAGTGCACAGGATTTCGAATCTTCATTATCTAATCTGCAATCGGCACTGGGTGGAAATGTCACCTTTGTCTACGCTTCTGCGCCTCATAATGGAAGACTCTGGATTAGAGACCCACCGGGTGGTAAGGGTGAACATACACAAGATTCCAACTGGGCTAGTACTTCATTTACCGTGCTTGATGATATAGTCAGGAATCAGGGCGATTTTGAGGCGTTTGATGGTATAATTGGATACTCACAAGGATCGGCAATGTCCTACGTGTACACCTCTGCGAATCCGAATTACTTTCGTTTCATTGTAACCTTTTGTGGTTACTTACCGACAACCCATGATGGACTCATGAATTGCATTACCAGTTCCTCGCCACTTTCAATTCCGTCACTCTTTTACTATGGAACAAATGATGCAATTATCACAGGTGATATGACTAGAGCAGCTGCTGCAATATTTAACAACCATACAGTTGTGTATGATAACGGTGGACATTCACCACCAACGTCTGGTCACGCTTTCAATGAGGTTGTCAGCTTCATAAATTCCTTCATTGCATAATGACACTTCAGTTTTAGTAACATACACACCAGTGGCATTATTTTGGATCTAAATTTTGAACAAAATCATCAAAATCCTTATCTGAATCTACAATCATATTCTTAAATAAATAACCCTTGAACTGTTCGATTTCTTTTTTTTTTTCTCCTATGATGATTGTGACTCTCGTGTAATTTTTATAAGGAATGTCTAAAATATTATATTTTTTTGTGTTCTTATTCAAGTGTAAAGAAGAAGAGTCGTATTCAACAAACTGAAAATCATCTGTTCTCACAAAAGAAACCACATGAGGTTCATTTTCTAATTTAGTATGCATCATAAAACCTATTATGTTGTATTCATGAATTTCGATTTCTGCTATATTTGAAAATATGGTTTCTATTTGCCACGGAATTAGCACAAAAATTCCCAGGAAGGGGGTTTGAATATTAAATTTGCTTTCCATAAATTTGCTTTCCAATGTGTGAACATTGGTGGTAGTTGGGTCAAAATCGTGATAAAAAGTATTAATTTTTAAGTTTTGAGCAATTGCTATAAGTGCGACAAAATCATAACCTCCTTCTTCTTCTCTTTCAAATTCTTCATATAAATCAGGAAACGAATTTAAAATTACACTATAATAAGTTTCACGAAATTTATTAAAATAATATCCGAAATCGGGTGTTGGTTCTGTAATTTCTGTATTAAAGCATTCTCTTGAATATGCAGAAAATATTATGTGCATTGCTGCATAATAATAACAATGACTTGTATTGTATTGATACTGAATATTAATAGGTTTATATGTACCATGTGGAACAGGTTCCCTTTGAGGTGGCATATAAATCGGGTTAGTTGTTGTAAAAAATCCAAAATGTGGACTATATTCTGGAACACCATGTTTTGTTAGTACATCTAGATCTGGATTTCTATATGATGGATTTACAAATCTCAACAACTCTGTGACGATTTTCATTTATATACAAAAAATATTAATTTTCAGAGTAGGCAAAAAGATTGTTTTTAGGACCTGTGAATTGTTGACGCCAAGGAATTAAATTTTCTGGATAAGGTGGTAAAGGAGTTTCTTTTTCGAGTAATTCTGAAATTTCTTGTGCGACTTTTTCTTCAGGTTGTACTTCTATGTTATGTAGAGTTGCAGCTTTATCCCAATATATATTTCCTTTATCGTCTATTTGAGCATTAATTGCTAACTGATGTGTTTTACTGCAAAGTAAATGTGAATATTTTGGATCTAGTTCAAGACGTTTTCTGGTAGCTGTAATCAGTCGTCTTTTTTGCATAATATATTCAACTTCTGCTTTTAAATAAGGTACTGGTGTGAAAAAGTATGAGTCTGGATGTAGTGACACAAGAGCCAAGCCTTTTACCTTGAATCCATAATATTTTTCAAGAACATATCTATAGCATCCAAGTTGTAATGCATATGAACAACCATTGCAATCTTCAAGATTCGATAAGGGTTCTTTCATTTTTGAATATCCAATCATTTTATTTGGTAATTTTAAAGATCTTTTCCAATCAATAATGAATATTTCACCAGATGGTAATATAACAGAAAGATCTACAGAACCTGCAATATCTTCTGCTTCTGCATAAATTTCTATTTCAGTTCTGTGAGCTTTGGCTCCAATTGGAAGTAAATTTTCACGAATGAATTTTAATCCTATTTTGACATCTGGATAATTCAAATCAATTGGTAGACTGTTGAACCATCTTTCCATACACCAATGTGCATGTGTGCCTTCATTTCGTGCCAATTCTGCATTTTTAGCCCATTTCTGTTTAATTTCATCATCGGTTTCATCTCTTTCAAAATTGTAAATATCGTAATTCACAGTTGATTTTTTTGCTACTGAAAGAAGCATATTTATTAATGTTTTTGCATCCATTTTTCTTGATGAATCTTTACATATTGATGAGATAGTAATTAGTTTTGTTGGATCATAAAGCATTACTCCTTCAGTTACATCTAAATCTTCTAATGTCTTTTTTATAGGATTGATACAATAATCAAGACGAGGCCACGCTTGTGATTTACTTTTTTGCATTGCTCGTATTCCTAGTATATTATTAAACGGTGTTTCGTATTCATGTGCGAGTGATGAAATAGATTGACTTGAAATTTTTCCTTTTACTGTGTATATATGAGGAATTTCATAAAATTCAATATGAGAGTCTTGTTCAAAACTATTTACTCTATGTAGAATTAAATCAGTTGTATGAACAGGTAAAATATATCTGTCATCAAAATGTTCTGGTGTAGGGGGTGCTTCACCAATAGCCGGTTCTAATCGACAGGTTTCAATATCATTCCACATTTTTTTGTTTTTTATTTTAAAAATAATTTGATTAAATCAATTTTAAGGTGCCGGATTTTTTTTATCATGTTTTTACAAGAATGAAAATTGTGTTAATGTTATGTTGGGTTATAGGTTTACAGTCTTCTCCTCCATTTCCACCTTTAGCACCAGGACAAGAAACATATGTGGAAATGAACAGTGTATTTTTTACCAACTATAGTAGTCCAATAAACAAATATTTAGTACGTAATGAAATTGCAAATGTATTAAATGTACCTATTATTATAGTAACGATTTCATATATTTATACCACAAATATTTCATCAATTATTCTATTTAAAGTAGAAGCAAATTCATTGAGTCAGGCGATGTCATATAATGAAACTATCCAAAATTTTTTGAATTGTTGTATTTTTCAAGTTGGATTTATAATAACTGATTTTACAACTACAAATTATGAAACACTTATAAGACCTCTTTCTCCGCCACCTACACCACCTACACCACCAATACCACCAGCTCCAATATCACCACCTTTAATTCCATCACCTCCATCCCCATATCCACCTCCTCCAATCATACTTGAATATTATTTTGCAAATCCACCAAGTCCTTTAATACCACCTAGTAGTCCAACTCCTTTAAAACCTCCATCGCCAATACCGAAAATGCCTCCTCCATATCCACCTCCTAAACCTTACCCGCCATGGTTATTCAGTATATATATAATAGTTGGTGTTATATTTCTTATAATATTTTGTTGGCTGATCATCTATGTTTCTGTAAATAGATGGAATCAACTACAATTACAAAAAAATAAAAACACAGCACAAGATATTCAAACAATAACTCCACAGATTTCACGAACATATAGAAATAAAACATATAGTCATTTGAAAACATCAAAATATTCACATGTACAAAAATAGGATTAGTTGTGCTTATTGTGGTGGATTTGATTGATTTGGTTGTGCACTTGCCGGACTATTATTACGTAACTCCATAAATTTTTGTAGATCATGTTCTGTTATTTTACCTGACGATTGTTCTTCTTGAGGTTGCACATCCATTTTAAAATGGTCATCTAATGGATCACTTGACACATTTTCTGTGTTTTGTTGTGGTATATTCGAATTTTCATTTTCAATTCTTGAGTTGATTTGTGTCATTCCATGCGGATTTTCCACTTTGTTTGAACGTTTCATTTTTTTTCCGAGTGTGTTCATTTTATCAATGGCATCTTTTCCACGATAAGGAATTCCTTCCTCTTCATTTATAAATAATGGTGTTCCGTTTAACCAATCTGGTATTTCATCTGTTTGTTCACGTAAAATATCACAGTTTTGTATGGATATATCATCTTCTGAAAATTTTTCTGCTATTGCCAGACATACGATTGATCCTGGACACATTGCATCTTTGTTTTTCTTATCTGATGCAACATAGAGGACATTCATTTGTTGTTATATTTTATTTTTTTCAACAAAAATGAACGATTCATATCCAAATGTATTTTCAAAATCATAAGTGAAATATAGAAATCCATCTTCGTCTTTATGTGAAGTGTACATATCACCAATAGTTTTCGAACCTACAGCAAGTTGATTATTAATAAAAATAAAAATTGCTTCACTTGGATTTAGTTTTAAACGTTTTCTTATCACAAATGTGAACTGAGCTAAGGTTAAATCAGATGGGGACATAAATTTTCTTTTATCAATTGATTGTATGTTTGCGTTACGTTTTTCAACAATGCATGCGATTCTAGTAGGAAAACGCTCTTTCATTCTATTTGACTCATTTTTTCTTTCTTCAAGTGTTTTTTCTTCCTTATACATTTGATGTATAAAGAAAAAAAAATATGATAGTTCTAATCATGCGTGTAAAAAAATAATATAATAGTTAATGAATAAAATTATATTGTTATCAACAATCCCTTGTGTGTATGCACAATCTCAATATGACACATACTTTGTCACT
>MDSV01108511.1_pt1 | contig 23634 bp, 22 predicted proteins | sample 810851 | NCBI WGS metagenome assembly MDSV01 (sample SAMN05326640, study PRJNA326480) | marine metagenome | isolation source: seawater | place: Atlantic Ocean: North East | collected 2012 | reverse complement strand
GTTCGCCGCCTTCGCCTCGTCTTCCGACAGAACGACCCGCAACCGTAAACAGGCGGGCCCGCCCCCACTCGCACCGGCGGCAATATTTGATGCAAACACGGCATTGGCATCAACCGCCACACAAACCCATTCTAACGGAAATCAGTTTCTCAAGGAGCAGAGCCGGTGGTCGCCCGCACGCTTTACGACAAGATCATCGACAGCCATCGCATCCAAATGCCGGATTCCGTCGATGGCGCGCAGGAAGAAATACTCCTGTATATCGATCGCACAGTGCTCAACGAATACACCTCCCCGCAGGCCTTCAGCGGCTTGCGCGAGGCCGGACGGCGTGTACGGCGTCCCCAGTCGGCACTGGGTGTCGTCGATCACGTAAATTCGACGGACCCGGCCCGCAAAAAGGCTGCGGCCGACGAGGAGTCCCGCCGCCAGATCGAGTACTTCATCTCCAATGGCAAGGAATTCGGCATCGAGATTTTCGACATCCTCGACCCACGCCAAGGGATCGAACATGTGGTTCTTCCCGAGCTCGGCTGGGTGCTGCCCGGCATGGTGATCGCCGCCGGCGACAGCCACACCACCACATATGGGGCCTTCGGATCGGTCGGCTTCGGCATCGGCACGTCCGACATCGAACACCTGCTCGCGACCCAGACCCTCAAATACAGACGGTTGAAGAACATGCGGGTCCGTTTCGAGGGGTCGCTCGCACCCGGCCTGACCTCGAAGGACATGATCATGGCGCTGATCCGACAGATCGGAGCGGATGGCGCCATCGGATATGCACTCGAAATGACCGGCCCGGCGATATCCGGCCTTGAGGTCGAGGCTCGCATGACGATGTGCAACATGGCGGTCGAGTGCGGTGCGCGGGTCGCGCTCATGGAACCAGACGGCAAGGTGTTCGAGCATATTGCCGGCCGGCAGCGCGCGCCCTGCGGTGAAGCACTGGAGGCGGCGCGCTCCGCATGGGCGGAGCTCGCGTCTGATGCCGACGCCTGCTTCGATGCCGAGATCGTCGTGGAAACCTCCCGGATAGAGCCGATGGTCAGTTGGGGCATCAGTCCCGACCAGGCATCCGTCATCAGCGACACTGTGCCGGACCCCGCCGTTCTGCCCGAACATGAACGCGGCGGTGCCCGGGCCGCGATCGAGTACATGGGCCTGACGCCGGGAATGCCCTTGTCGGAGATCCGCATCGATCGCGCCTTCATCGGTTCATGCACCAATGCCAGGCTGAGCGATCTGCGCGAGGCGGCCGGCATCCTGCGCGGGCGGCGGGTGGCACCTCACGTGCGCGCGATGGTCTCGCCCGGGAGCAGCACGGTCCGCCGCGAAGCCGAGGCCGAGGGTCTCGACCGCGTCTTCCTCGACGCCGGCTTCGAGTGGCGGGAGTCTGGCTGCTCGATGTGCCTCGCGATGAATGACGACGTCCTTGCCCCGGGCGAACGCTGCGCTTCGAGCACCAACCGCAACTTCCGTGGCCGCCAGGGGGCCGGAGGGCGCACCCATCTGATGAGCCCGGCGATGGTCGCCGCCGCCGCGGTTGCCGGTCACCTCGCCAATGTACGCGATTTCCTGCCGAGAGAAGCCTGAGAGATGCAGCCATTCACTGTCGAAACAGGCGTGATCGCCTCAATTCCCACGCCGAATATCGACACCGACGTCATCATGCCGAAACAGTTTCTCAAGGGGATTGACCGCAAGGGGCTTGCACGCGGCATCTTCTACGACCTCAGGTCTTCGCCCGAGACCTATCCGGACTTCGCTCTCAACCGGCCCGCAACTGCATCGCCGAAATTCCTGGTGACCGGACCGAATTTCGGCTGCGGATCGTCCCGCGAGCATGCGGTGTGGGGCCTCATGCAGTTCGGAATCCGGGCGATCATCGGAACGACCTTCGGCGGGATATTCGCGGACAACGCCGACAATAACGGCCTACTGCTCATCGTCTGCACCCCTGATGACGTCGATCGCCTTCATGAGGTCGCCTCGCAATCCGCATGCGAGATAACGATCGATCTTGAATGCCAGACGATCGCGCTGGCGGATCGCGTGATACCGTTCGAGATCGGCGCCGAGCGAAAGGCCGCCATGCTCGCCGGGGAAGATGCCATCGGCCGCACCGAAGCCATTCTGAACGATCTCGACGCCTTCGAGACGCGCTATTTCGCGGAACGCCCCTGGCTCGTCGAGCACAACCCGAGCGCTGAAAACCCTTCCGTTCGAAAACCCATATCCATCAGCGCCGCGTCGAAGGTCCACTCTCGACCGCAAGACTAGCGGTCACACCTGATGCGCAGGGCGCAGGGCATTTTCCGGCAGCTGGAAGATACCCAGCACGAAATACGGCACCTGCAGGAATATGAGGAGACAGAGCTTTCCGTGGGTTCTGGCCCGGTCTGGCTTACAGGCCTGCTGCCGCGCGCGATCAACAGGCGGATGAATTCTAGTTTCTTTCCTTTGGCGCATCGGGTTATCAAAAAAACCGGCGCCCCCTTTTCGCCCGACGCTATAGCCGGGACCGCCCGAGAAGGCATGGCCGCGATCGGGCCTGCTTACTTCCACGTGCGGGCGCCGCGCTTTCAAAAGCCAATTTTCACAAAACCGAAAACACACTGAAACAGAACTGTCACACGATCGGTGCATTGATGGCGGCGAAGATTGCAAAGCATTGCAAAACGCCATTCCACCGGTCTCAGAAGGGGTCTTCCGACTGCGACCGACAGCGCGGGACAGACCCTATGAGCGCGATCGAAATCGAGACCGTCGACAAGTCTTTCGGCAAGACGAGCGTTCTGCGTGGGATTTCGCTCTCGATCCGTTCAGGAGAGTTCGTCGCGGTGCTCGGCCCCTCCGGCTGCGGCAAGACCACGCTGCTACGCGCCCTTGCGGGTTTCGAGCAGATTGACAGCGGCGCAATCCGGGTCGGAGACACGCTTCTTTCCGGCAAAGGCCGGCATGTCGCTCCGGAAGAACGCGGCATCGGCGTGGTGTTTCAAAGCTATGCGCTGTGGCCGCACATGACGGTCTCCGGCAATGTCGCCTATGGCCTCAAGGTCAAGGGGCTCGGGCGCAGCGAACGCGAGGCGCGCACGGCTCGCGTTCTCGAGACAGTCGGGCTGACCGCGTTTGCGGATCGACGGCCAGCCGAACTGTCGGGCGGCCAGCGACAGCGCACGGCGCTCGCCCGCTGCCTGGCGATGGATGCCGGCCTCGTCCTTCTCGATGAGCCGCTGGCCAATCTGGATGTTCATCTGCGCGGCGAGATGGAGGAAGAATTTGGCCGCTTCCACAAGGCCTCGGGCGCGACGATGTTCTACATCACGCATGACCAGTCGGAGGCGCTTGCGCTGGCCGACCGCGTGGCCGTGATGGACAAGGGCAGGATCAGCCAGTTCGCAAGCCCTTCCGAACTCTACAGCCAGCCGGCAAATGACATGGTCGCGACCTTTATCGGAGAGGGCCAGATCGCACCGATCGAGGATTTCCGGCCCGATCGCAGCGGTTATGGTTTCGCCCGTTTCTTCGGCGAGCAGGTACGGGTGCGAAACCACCCTTCGGCCCTGCCCCGCGACGAAGCGCGGATTGCCTTTCACCCGGGCGACCTGAAGCTGACCGACACAGGCGGCCTTGCCGCCACCATCCGCGGCATCACCTATCGCGGCGACATTCTGCGGGCCGAGCTTTCGCTCGGCGCGGATGAGCGAACCTTTTTCATGAACGTCCCTGCCCCGGCACGCATCGAAGCCGGGCAGCGCGTGGCCGTCACGCTTGCCGACGGCTGGGTCCTGCCGGACCCGAAAGCAGAAGAAGCCTCCCACTGAGCACCAACAATCGAGGATATCCCCGATGAAACTCTCCATGCTTGCCCTTGCGACCATCAGCACGCTTGCCTTCACGGCGGCCCATGCCGAGGAAACCATCACGCTCTACACCAGCCAGCCGCCGGAACAGGCCCAGCAGACCGTCGACGCCTTCGAGGCCGCCAATCCGGATATCAAGGTCAACTGGACCCGCAACGGCACCTCGGCCCTGATGAACGTGATGCGCGCCGAAATCGAAGCCGGCAACATCCAGCCCGACGTCCTTCTGGTCGCCGATCCGATCAACCTCGGCACGCTGAAGGCCGAAGGCCATCTGATGGCCTATCCGGACGCTCCGGTGGACGGCTATGACAAGGCCGCCTACGATAAGGACATGACGTTCTTCGGCACCAAGGCGATCACCACGGGCATTGCCTACAACACCGAGATCGCCGAGCCGGTCGAAAGCTGGAACGATCTTCTGGTCGAGGACAATCGCGGGATGATCGCCGTTCCGAGCCCGCTTTATTCGGGCGCCGCCCTCAACCACCTGCACGCCCTGATCAATACGCCGGAAATCGGCTGGGACTTCTATGAAGGCCTGAACGATCTCGACGTCGTGCCCGAGGGCGGCAACGGTCCGGCGACCAAGGCTGTCGCTTCCGGCATGGCCAAATACGCCATCATCGTCGACGCCAACACGCTGCGTGCCAAGGCCGACGGCTCGCCGGTCGACTATATCGCCCCCAAGGAAGGCGTTTCCTTCATCGGCGAGCCGGTCGCCATCATGAGCACGACCGATCACGAGGAAGCCGCGAAGAAGTTCGTCGATTTCCTTCTCTCGAAGGAAGGTCAGGAACTGGTCTCCGCCCAGGGCAATATCCCGCTTCTGCCGGGCGTCGCAGCACCCGAGGGTTATCCCGATCTCTCCTCGATGAAGCTGATCGGCTACGACGTCGACGAAGCCGTGAAGAACAATGACCAGGTGCGCGAGCAGTTCGCCGAGATCTTCGGTCTGTAATCGCAATGTCCCTGTCGACCACAGCCGCCGGAGGGCGTCCTTCATGGACGCTCTCCACCCTTTCCGGGCTCCTGAAGAACGAGCGTGCGCTGATGCTCATGCTGGCGCTGTTTGTCGGCGTCCTGTCGATCCTGCCGCTTGGCAGGCTTGTCTACGCGGCCTTTGTGACCGGCGCCGGGTTCGAGCTCAGCCGCATCGCCGACGTTCTCGGCGGTCGCCGCGTGTTCGAAGCGACGGTCAACACGATCTGGATTTCGCTGGCGGCCACAGCCCTTGCGACGGTCGCGGGAACGATCGCCGCACTTCTTGTCGGCGCAAGCGATATGCGCGGGCGAACTGCATGGGTGTTCGGATTCGTTCTGCCGCTGATGATCCCGCCGCAGGTCATCGCGCTCGCCTGGATCCAGGCGTTCTCGCCGGCAAGCCCGGTCATGAGCCTTCTGGGCATTACCCTTCAACCCGGCATGCGGCATCCGCTTTATTCCGCGAGCGGGATCGTTCTTCTGCTCGGCCTTTATAACGCGCCTCTGGTGTTTCTGGCCGTGCGCGCCAATCTGCGTCGCGTTCCCGCCGATCTGGTGGAAGCGGCCCGCGCAGTCGGCGCCACGCCGCTGAGCGCGACAATCGGCGTGATCCTGCCCTTGATCCGTGGCGGCATTTTCGCAGGCGCGGCTCTGGCCTTCGTGTCGTCGATCGGCAATTTCGGTATCCAGGCCATGCTCGGCATTCCGGCCCGCGTGCCCACGCTGATCACGCTGATCTACCGGCAGCTCAACGCCTATGGACCCTCGGCGCTGAACGACATGGCGCTTCTGGCGCTGCTTCTGGCGGTTCTGACCATCCTTGGCATGGCCATCGCCGGCCTTCTGAGCCGCATGGGCGACCAGCGCGTCGATGGCGCGTCCAGACCGTTCAAATTTCCCCTGTCCAGATTCCGCCTTCCCGTCACCACCCTGGCGTGGGGTTATCTCCTGTTTGCGCTGGCGTTGCCGCTTTCGGCGCTGGCCGCTTCCGCTCTGGTGCGCGGATACGGGCAGCCGCTCACGTTGGAGACGCTGACCTTCGAGAATTTCTCCAACGCGATCTTCCATCACGAGGGCATTCGCGCGGCCTTCTTCACAAGCCTCTGGCTGACGGGTCTTGCGGTGGCCATCCTGATCCCGGCCTCGGTCGCGCTCGGCTATTTCCTGAGCTGGCGAAAAGGCGTCACCCCGCGCTTGCTCTACCTTTCCTCCCAGCTTGCCTACGCGCTGCCCGGCATCATCATCGGCGTGGCGATGATCCTGTTCTTCCTCAAGCCTCTGCCCGTCCTGGGCACAAGCCTCTACGGAACGATCTGGGTCATTCTTGCGGCCTACCTCTCGAATTTCCTGGCGCTGGCGCTGCAGCCGATCCTTGGCGGGTTCGCGCAGATCGAGCGGTCGCTCGACGAGGCTGCGCAGGTGGTTGGCGCGGGTATCTTCCGCAGGCTCAAGGATATCATCCTGCCGGTCCTGGCGCCCGCCGCCGCGGCCTCCGCCATTCTGGTGTTCATGACCGCCATCAACGAGATCCAGACCTCCGTGCTCCTGGTCTCGTCGCGCGCGCAGACCATCGGCCCGATGATCATTTTCCTGGAGGAGGCCGGGTCATCGACGCTGGCCGCCGCCGTTGGTTGCCTGATGGTCATCGTCATCCTCGCGCTGATGCTCTTCAGCCTCACCTTCGCAAGAAGGCTTCCGCAGGGAGTGCTGCCGTGGCACGACTGACCGTGATCAGCGGACTGAACCGCAAGAGCGCCGCCATCTTCCTCGTCGAGGCGGCGGGCAAGCGCGTGCTCTTTGATTTCGGAGACGGCCTCGACAAGGACGAGCACCCCGATATTGAGGCGATCGGCGCCGTCGATGCGATTTTCCTCAGCCATGCGCATTCCGACCATGCCGGCTCGATCGAACGCCTCGATGCGGTCGGCAATCCTGCCGTCTTCGCAACCGGCCGGACACTCGATTTCCTTCAGGGCCGTCTGCCTGCGGACGCAGCACGGGTCATTCCGGAACAGGGTTCCTTCGAGGCCTGCGGGCTTAGGCTGACCACCGGACGGTGCGGTCATGCGCCCGGCGGGGTCTGGTTTCATATGGAGACGGCAGCGGGCGGTTTCGTCTACACCGGCGACATCAGCCTTGAATCGCGCGGCATGACGTTCGATCATCCCCCGCCGGCGGCGACCCTTCTGGTTGACGCATCCTATGGCGACCGCGCGCAGGATCTCGATGACCAGATCACGGCCATTTCCGACTATGCCGAAGGCGGCGCGGTGCTCTGCTGTCCGGGTGCCGGACGGGGAACCGATATGGTGCTCGCAATGGCATCGCGCGGACATGACGTCCATGTCAGCGCGGCCATCGGCAGGGAAGTCGAGGCCGCGACCGGCAGGGCGTTCCCCGTCGTCGACGTCGAAAGCGCAGCGCCTGACCAGGTGATCGTCGCGACGGAATCCAACGCGGAGGCCGGTCTTGCGGCTGCACTTCTGCAAAGGAGGGATTTTCGCCTGATATTTTCAAGCCACGTCCCGAGCGGCACCCCGGCGCGTACACTCATAGAGCGCAACGAGGCCGTCTGGCTTCCCTGGAACGTCCATCCGCGCAAGGACGATGTCCTCGCGCTTGCCGATCATTGCGGGTCGCGGCAGGTTCTGCCCGCCTTTGTCGACATGACCACTGCCCCGGAACTTGCGCGTGGCCTCGGCGAACGCCTAAGACTGGAACGCGAGACGGAGATTTGACGATGACAGAAAAGCGCCTCGGCGTTCCCGACCACGTGCCTGAAAATGAAGCGCGCGAGGATGATCGGCCGCTTCTGTTTCCGGTCATCGACGGCGTCGGACCGCACGCAAAGACGCTGTTTCTCGGCAATCTTGCGGCCGCCGAAGACCCCGATGGCCTTCTCGACGCCGGGATCACGGAAACCCTCAACGTCTCGATCAACATGTTTCCCGGTCCGCTGTTGCTCCCGGACGGCACCCATATCCGCCGCTACCAGATCGGGATGATCGACGGCGACGGCAACGATCCGCATCTTCTGGCGGCAGGGGTGTTCACGATCGAAGGGCTGATGCGCGGCTATGTCCCCTCGAAACCGCATTATCCAAGCCATCGCAAGGGCAGTATTCTGGTCCATTGCCGGGGCGGACGCTCGCGTTCGGTCGCGCTGATCGCGCTGTGGCTTTCCACATTCGCCCGCGACCGGTTCGCCAGTTTCGAGAGCGCTCTTTCGCATTTGAGACAGTTGCGCGGGCTTGACGAAACCTACCCGCTGCCGCCGATGCTCGTCCTTGCCGAAGAGGTCAGGCAAAGCAACCTGCTTGGCGCGGGAAATGCGATATAGGTGAAGCATGGCCGAAAAATTCATCTCCGCGGGCGATGTCGCCCGTCTCGCCGGCGTTTCCCGCTCCGCCGTCTCGCGCACATTCACCGAAGGCGCGAGCGTTGCGCCCAAGACCCGCGCCCGGGTGATGCAGGCGGCGGAGGAGCTTGGCTACCGCGTCAACCTCCTTGCCCGCACGTTGCACAAGGAACGCTCGGATCTCGTCGGCCTTGTCGGCGCGAACCTCTCCAATCCCTATATTTCCGCCCAGGTCGATGCGCTGACGGCGGCGCTCTACGCAAACGGGCTGCAGTGCATGCTGCTCAATCTGGCGGGTCAGCAGAACGACATGGAAAATGCCGTTGCAAAGCTGCTTGAATACAGGGTCCGCACGGTCGTTCTCCTGTCGGGGGCCGTGCCGGATACGCTGATGCGGCTGGCGGCCGCCAATGGCACGCGTCTCGTTCTCATCAACCGGCCGCTGCCGGAGAAAGTCGGTCTTGTCGATCAGATCGAGGCGGATTCGGCGGCCGGCGGCGCGCTGGCGGCGCGGCGGCTGATTGCGGCCGGTTGCAGCAACGTGGCCGTTGTCCTGTCCGGCTCCCGCACCTCCGCCAAACTCGCACGCGCGGAAGCGTTCATCACCGTGATGAAGGATCATCATGTTCCGGTCACCCAGTGGAGCCGGGGGCGCAACACCTACGAGACCGGCGTCGAGGCCGCCCACGGGCTTCTCGCCAAGCCGGGCACCGACGGAATTTTCGGGGTCACCGACGAAATCGCGCTGGGCGTGATGAACACCGCCCGCCACGAACTCGGCCTGTCCGTTCCAAAAGACGTCTCCGTGATCGGGTTCGACGACGCGCCAATTTCCGACTGGTCCTCACACCAGCTCACCACCGTCAGCCAGTCGCTGTCCTCGCTGACCCAGGCCACGCTGAAAGCCATCACCGGCCCGGCCAACGCCCCCTCCTCCCACCACTTCATCCCCGTACGCCTGGTCGAACGTCAGTCCGTTCGTCCCGCAAGCGCAGCGACTTAGATCATCGGCTTGAAAAGCGGTCGAGACAGCCCGATATCACCATGCCGGAATTGACGGGGAACGCGCTGACATCGCCGAAGCCCGGAAAATATAGCGTCAGCCGCGGATGCGCGAGCAATCAGACCATCTCGTCTTCATCGACGAGACATCCGTCGTCCATGGCGGATGCAGGCGCATGTCTGCACCAGTGAATTTACATCCGTCACGGCGAAGGCATCCGACATCTGCAAGGATTGTCCATGAAAAACGCTGCGCAGCTTGATTGCGGCCTTCAGGTCGAGAACCGGTGCAAGGGAACAAATAAAACTGTCTTTTATTTCAATGCTTTGTGCCGATGGGCATACGCGTGCATACCGAATCACTCTGGACACCAATAGACGTAAATTATTATTTATATTCAATGTTTTAATAAGGTAGCCCTGGGGTCGCGGCATATCGATCTGGGCGTCGATCTGCAAATCCTGAGTAATCGGGAGAAGACACAGCTGATCGACGCCCTCAAAGAAGTGTATCGCTTGCCAGAGCTGCTCGCCGCGCTGCGAATTGCCCGAAGCTCGTACTTCTACCACCGCACACGCATGTGTCTGGCAGACACGTATGCTGCCGTCCGCCTCAGCTTAGCGAAAATCTTTGAAGCAAATCGTCGTTGCTACGGCTACCGGAAATTGCAGAAATCGCTGGCCAGACAGAGCGTGACAATCTCGGAAAAGGTTGTTCAACGCTTGATGAAGCAGGAGAAACTGATCGTTGCCAAGCCGCGTCGACGGCGGTTTGGATCCTATCTGGGAGAGATCAATCCCGCGCCCGAGAACCTGAACAATCGGGACTTCCATGCAAAAGCACCCAACGTGAAATAGCTCACAGACATCACCGAGTTCCAGATTCCAGACGGCAAGGTGATCAACTGGTCCATCGGAACCAACCAGATGCGGGCCTCGTCAATACCATGCTGGATGCAGCCATCGGGACCGTGGACGACGGCAAACAACGGCCAATCATCCATTCCGATCGCGGAGCCCATTATCGCTGGCCTGGCTGGCTCAACAGGATCAGCGATGCGCAGCTGGTTCGTTCGATGTCCCGAAAGGATTGCTCGCAAGACAACGCCGCGTGCGAAGGGTTCTTCGGCAGACTGAAAACAGAGCTCTTCTATCCACGTGACTGGAAGGCCGTCACGATCGAACAGTTCGTCGCCGAAGTGGATGCCTACATACGCTGGTACAATAAGAAGCGTATCAAGATATCGCTCGGATCACTGAGCCTGGTCGAGTATCGACAAAGCTTCGGCCTGAAATTATGAAGCAGTCCAAGTTTTTATCCGCACCCCCACCGGATCAGTTCCGCGTGGAAACCAACACGAGTACTCCCCAAGTTCAATCAACTGGCGGCTGCCTGGAGCCGCCAGGATGTGGAATGGGAAACTTCTCCCGTCATCCGACCCGGGGATCGTCCGCACCCCGCGCGACCCGGCAATCGAAAACGACGGACCGGTCTGTCTCGATCATCTCCTCGATCATCGGGTCAAGTTCGGAACGCTTCTCACAGCGAAGACCGACGGCGCCATACGCTTTGGCAAGCTCGGCGAAATCCGGCACTGAAGCCCAATAGGCGTGGGTCCGAGTTTTTCTATCAGAAACTTGACCAGCACCCCGGAGGCCGCCTGGATGCTCGCCTCGCAAGATGAAGATCTTGATCGGCGCTTGGTGCTGTATTGCCGATGACAGTTCCTTTATCGTCGTTTGTACCGATGCGTCGCCGGTGACGGCGATGACGAGCCGGTCTGGGTTGGCGATCTGTGCGCCAAGGGCGGCAGGAAGACCGAAGCCCATTGTCGCCAGTCCACCGGATGTGATGAAACGATTGGGTCTCTCGAAACCGAAGATCTGCGCCACCGCGATCTGCTGGCCCATCTCGGCGGTCACGATCGGATCGTGCATCATTGTCAGTGCATGCAGGCGTTCCAATGCGTGCTGCGGTGTGATGGCTTCATTCGCTGGCTCGCACGGGTATGATTTCTGTGCTCGCCAACCGTCGATTTGTGCCCACCAGTTCCGCAACCGGGATCGGTCGGGAGCGCCGCACAGCGAGCGCCATGTCCGGATCATCTCCGCCAGCACGTGTGATGCGTTCCCCTGAATACCGATATCGACGGGAACACGCTTGTTGATTGCCGCCGCATCGATGTCCACCTGGATCGTTCTCGAGCAGGGAGACCGTGCATCAGGATCCTGAGTGATCAAACCGTCAAGTCTTGCGCCGACAGCGATCAGCAGATCGCAAGCCCCGATCGCCCTGTTGGCGGCGTGGGAGCCTGGTTCGCCTGCCATTTGCAACCAGTTGGAGCCGGATGCGGGATACGCTCCTAGCCCCATGAGGGTGGATGTGACCGGGACATTCGTGAGTTCGGCAAATGTGCGGAGCAGTCGCCACGCTTCAGGCCCCGCATTCGTGACACCGCCTCCGATATAGAGGACGGGTCGCCGGGCCTTGGTCATCAACGCGACAGCCGATCGGATCGCATTGTGATCGTCTTGCACGGCGGGCCGGCAGTGCGCATGGGACAGAACCGCGTCCGGCAGCACATACTCTCCGCTCGCGAATAGGACATCCTTCGGCATGTCGACGAGCACCGGCCCCGGTCGTCCGGACGTCGCAACTTTGAAAGCGAGATGGATGGCTTTGGCCAAGTCGTCGATGTGACTGACCAGAATGTTATACTTGGTGCAGGGTCGTGTTATCCCGACCGTATCGCACTCCTGAAATGCATCGGTCCCGATCAGCGTTGTGGGAACCTGTCCGCAAAGGCAGACGATAGGGGTGGAATCGGCCAGGGCATCCTGCAGCGGCGTGATGGCATTGGTCACGCCCGGGCCCGATGTTACCAGCATCACCCCGACCTTGCCGGTCGAACGGGCATAGCCCTGCGCGGCATGCCCGGCGCCTTGCTCGTGGCGTACTAGGTAGTGCTTGATGTCATCTTGCTGAAAGATTTCGTCATAGATGGGCAGGACCGCTGCACCTGGATAGCCGAAGATGTGTTCGACTCCGTTATCTCGAAGCGCCCGAAGGACGATTGCGCCTCCATTCAAAGGGTTGCGAAGGGAATCCTCGAAGTTACTACGTTTGGCCTTGTCGCTGGTCATATTGCGATTCCGTCGATATGGGGGTGAAGGTGCGACGGGGCATAAAAAAAAGGCCCCGTCAGGGACCTTGTTTTCGGCGCATGGGCGGCGGTTGCCGGACGGTTACACCGTCCTGCCCATGCGCGCGATCACCACTACCAGAACCAATACGCTTGCCATCAGCTATCATTATCTCCGAGATTGCATATGGTCAATTGTGAAGCGGATTTTACATAGGCGAAGCCCGATTGCAGTCACGATCTCGTTGATCGGGATCCAGGACTTGCGGACGTGGCGGCGGATGGCCATACAGCCTGCATGACCACCCGCCGCCGCTCCATTCCGGCAGATCAGTCCCGAACGCCGCCTTCGTCGTCCAGTCTCATTCTTTTCAGCTGCCGCAGACGGCCGAGGAAGATCGGCAGAACGAAACCGACGATGGCGATGGCCCAAAGCGTGATCGACAGCGGTGAAGCGAAGAGCGTGAGGTAGTCGCCATTGGCGATATTCACGGCGCGGCGGAAATTCACCTCCATCTCGTTTCCGAGAAGCGTGCCGAGAATGACCGGGACGAGCGGCACGTCCATCTTGCGCAGGACCCAGCCCATGATGCCGAAACCGACCATGACGAGCAGGTCGAAGCTCGAGCCGGAGATGCCGTAGATCCCGACGAAGGAGATCATGGCGACGATCGGCATGAGGATGCGCGGCGGCACGAGTAACAGGCGCGTGAAGAAGCCGACCATGGGTATGTTCATGGCGAGCAGCATGAAATTGGCGATGAACAGCGCCGCGATCAGCCCCCAGACCACGTCCGGGTTTTGCGAGAACAGCAGCGGGCCGGGCGTGATGTTGAGCGACAGCAGAACGGCGAGCAGAACCGCGGTCGTGCCGGAGCCGGGAACGCCAAGCGCCAGCATCGGCACCAGCGCGCCACCGGCGGCCGCGTTGTTGCCTGCTTCCGGTGCAGCCACGCCGCGCGGATCGCCCTTGCCGAACGTGCCCTCGCGGTCGACCAGCCGCTTTTCCATCGAATAGGAGATAAACGATCCGAGCGAGGCGCCCGCACCCGGCAAGACGCCGGCGATGAAGCCAAGGCCCGTGGTGCGCAACATGGTCGGCGTGCATGAACGGATCAGTTTCCAGGACGGCGTAATCCGGCCGATTTTCATCTTGGGCTTCGCGGAAATGTCGCTATCGGTGCCCCGATGCTCCAGGAAGACGAAGACCTCCGACAGGGCAAACAGGCCGACGATGGCGACGAGGAAGTCGATCCCATCATAAAGATGCACCTCGCCGAAAGTGAAGCGGGGGACGCCGGTCTGGGTGTCAACGCCGATCATTGCCAGCGCAAGCCCCAGTGCCGCCGCAAAGGCGGCTTTCGCCTGGTTGGTCGACGAGATGCCGCCGAGCGTCGCGAAGGCCAGCGTGAACAGCGCGAAATATTCGGCGGGACCGAACAGAAGCGCCACCTTGACCAGTTGCGGCGCCAGAAGGACGAGGCCCCATGTGGCGAAAAACGAGCCGACGAAGGAGGCGATGCCGGACAGCGCCAGCGCCTCCCCGGCGCGGCCCTGCTGGGCCATGGGATAGCCGTCGAGACACGTCATCATCGCCGGCTCGTCGCCGGGTATGTTCAGCAGGATAGAGGAGATGCGGCCGCCATACATGGCGCCGTAATAGACCGAGGTCAGCAGGATAAGCGACGGCGTGGCGCCGAGGCCGAGCGTGAATGCCAGCGGAATGAGGATCGCGACGCCATTCGACGGCCCCAGACCGGGAAGCGCCCCCATGATCGTGCCGAGAAAGCAACCGAGCAGCGCGAGCGCGAGGTTCTGCCAGGTCAGGGCGACGACGAAGCCATCGGCCAGTGAAGAAAGCGTTTCCATCGGTTCCTCCTCAGAATCCGAACGGGCCGCGGGCCAGGGAAAGACCGAGAACCAGGTGGAAGATAATGTAGATGCCGACCGATGTGCCGATGCCGATGATGAGACTTTCGACCGGGCGCGAGCCGAGGCGCCAGGTCAGGTAAGCCGCGGCGACTGCCGTGGCGATCACGAATCCGGCAACCGGCAGCAGCTCGGCATAGGCGGCGAGAACCAGCACGGCCAGGCCGATCTCCGCAAGACGTCCGGCGCGCGGCCAGTGCGGCTCGGGGTCCGGCTTCAACAGGAAGTAGACCGAGGAAATACCCATCACGGCAGCGATGATGTAGGGAAAGACTTTCGGGCCGACGGCGTCAGTCAGAAAGCTTTCCTGGATGATCGAGGCCTGCCAGGCGAAGAAGATGGCGATAACCAAGCCGATCCCGCCAAAAATGCGATCGCTCATTCTATCCTCACAATAAACGATGATACTGTCAGGCCCCCGCAGCGGCGTGCGAGGGCGCTTTTCCGGTATTGCGGACGGTTACTGCAGGATGCCGATCTGTTTCGACAGGTCGGTGATGTTCTGCACCGATTCAGCCACGAACTGCTGGAATTCCTCGCCCTGCAGGTCGAGAGGGGCAAGCCCGTTCCGTTCCATCACGGCCTTCCATTCATCGGAGCCATAGAGCGTGCCCACTGCATCGACCCAGTAGTTGTAGGCTGCGTCGCTCATCTTGCCCGGGCCGTAAAAACCGCGCCAGTTGGCGCCGATGGCGTCGATGCCCTGCTCCCTGGCGGTCGGGAATTCGGCGAATTCGCCGCTGAGGCGTTCGGGGGCCAGGACGGCAAGCACCTTGATGTCGCCGGATTCGACGAAGCCCTTGGCTTCGGACAGGTCGCCGGTAAAGGCCTGGAGCGAACCGGCAAGGAGCTGCGTGACGGCTTCGCCGCCACCGGCAAACGCGATGTACTTGACCTTGCGCACGTCCTCGATGCCGGCCTTCTGCGCAGCGATCAGCACCTTGAGATGATCCCAACCGCCCACGGCCGAACCGCCGCCGATTGCGACCGAGGTCGGATCTTCCTTGATCTGATCCATCAGTTGCGGAAGCGTATCGATGTCGCTATCGGCAGCGACCGCAATGACGCCGTAGTCGGCGCCGACGGCCCCGATCCAGCGCACCTGGTCCATCGTGTTGCCCGGAAACGCGTTCTGCGCGAGGCGCGTGGCCGTCGCGGATGAGGCAGCGACGATGAGGTCGTTGTCGTCATTTCGCTTGTTCACGACCTCGGCAAACGCCACGCCGCCGCCGCCGCCCGAAAGGTTCACGACCTGCATGGTGGACGGGATGATATCGAGATCCTGCATGGTCTTGCCCACCTGCCGGCAGGTGAAGTCCCAGCCGCCGCCGGGATTGGCGGGAGCGATACATTCGGGGTTTTCGGGCGTGAAATCCTGCGCGGAAGCCGCAAGCGGTGCAAGGGTGAGTGCGGCGGCAACCAGAAGGCTGCGCCCGGGAAATGAAAAATTCATGTTCTCTCCTCCAAAAAAGCATGACCGGACATCTTTGTTTGCTGCCCGATCGGCTCACCCTATCAGGACAAGCTGTCACCAACCTGTCATCGCTTGCCAGGGAGACTTTCGCCCTGGTGGAGGCGGGTATACTGTAGCCGGCGGAGGAGCAGCGAAACGAAATGCGGGTACTGATCGTGGAGGATGCGGCGGATGTCGCCGAGGCCGTGGCGGCGAGCCTGGCGCGGGCAGGCTTTGTCTGCGACATCGCAGCCGACATCGCGCACGCGGCGGCTCTTCTCGAAGCGCAGGCGTTCGACGTGATCGTGCTCGACATCAACCTGCCGGACGGGGACGGTCGTGGATTTCTGCGCAGCTTGCGCCGCGATGACAACCGCACGCCGGTCCTGATGCTGACGGCGCGCTTCGACGTATCCTCCCGCGTCGGCGCACTGGACGAAGGCGCGGACGACTATCTGGTCAAGCCATTCGACCTGCGCGAACTGGAGGCGCGACTGCGTGTGCTGACGCGCCGCAATCGCGGCCTGGCCGACAGCCAGCTCACGCTGGGCCGACTGGTGATCGACACGGCCGGACAGACCGTGCGATGCGACGGCGACCTCGTCAGCATGACCCGCCGCGAAATGGCGCTGCTCAATCTTCTCGCGGCCCATCGCGGTCAGATCATGTCCAAGGAGCGCCTTTTCGACGGCCTGTTTTCATTCGACAACACGGATGTCGGCCTGAATACGGTGGAGCTTTACGTGGCCCGGCTGCGCAAGAAGCTGGCGGGCGCCGGCGTCGCGATCGAGACGCATCGCGGTCTTGGATACCGGCTGGATGTCCGCGATGAGTAAGGCGGCCGGCCTGCGCGGAACACTGTCACTCAAGAGCCGTGTCGCGCTCGCGATGGCCGCCGTGCTGGCCGTCGGCGGCGCGATGGTTCTGGTGGCAGCCCTTGCCTATGGCCGCCAAGCGGCGCGCGAGGCCTATGACCGGCTGCTTGTCGGCGCGGCGAGCGACATCGCGGAATCCATCACGGTACGCGACGGCGCAGCACTGGTCGACATGCCGATCTCGGCGTTCGAGCTGCTGGCGCTCGCGCCCGATGACCGCATCAGCTACCGCATCGTCGGTCCGGACGGAGAGACATTGACCGGTTACGATACCGCGCCCTTGCCACGGGAGGAAGGCGATGTCGTGTTCTATGACGGGGCGTTCGGGAGCGAAAAAGCGCGCTATGTCAGTCTTGTGCGCCGGTTTGCGGAACGCAGTTTTTCGGGACCGGTGCAGGTCATCGTGGGTCAGACATTGAAGGCGCGCACGGAACTGGCCCGCGATATCGCGCAGAACGCGCTCATCGTTCTGGGCGCAGCCGGCGCGGCCATGGCGTTCTTTGCGTGGTTGGTGATGCGCTCGGCGCTTCTGCCTCTGCCGCGTATCGGTTTCGCGCTCAGGCAGCGCGACCCGACAGACCTGACCCCCATCGATCTGTCCGCCCCGTCCGAGGTCGCAACGCTCGTCGAGTCGCTGAACGGATTCATGGCGCGTCTCGACCATCAGATGACAACCAACCGAAACCTGATCGGAGATGCCGCGCACCAGCTTCGCACCCCCGTTGCCGCCATTCGTGCGCAAGCCCAGTTGGCAGCGGAAGAACCCGATGCCGCGCGTCGGGAAAAAATGGTGGCCCGCATTCATGAGCGCGCCGTGAGCCTCAGTCACCTGCTGGACCAGATGCTGAACCATGCGATGATCATACACCGCGCGGATACGGCCCCCCGCGCGCTCGTCGACCTCCGCGATGTCGCGATCGAGGCTTTCGAGGCGAACGAGCCGGGTGCTTTCGGGAAACAGTACGCGGTTTCCCTTGACCTTCCTGATTCACCGGTGATGGTCCGCGGCGACATGATGTCACTTGCCGAGGCGGCCAAGAACCTGCTCGGCAATGCCCTCAATCACGGGCGTCCGCCGGTGCGGATCGGTGTGCGCAGCGGTGACCGCGCGATCCTTTGGGTCTACGATAAGGGCGATGGCCCGCCAGCGGAGATTCTCGACGAGCCGGGCATGCGTTTCGCCGGCGATCAGAGCAAGGGAAGCGGCGGTCTGGGGCTCGCGATTGCGCATGCGGTTGCTGCGAGCCACGCCGGGTGGATATCGTTTCATGCAACCGGCGGCGGGTTCGAGGCCGCCCTCGACCTGCCCAAGGACGGATAACGACATGCGCCATCTCGCTTGTGTTCTTTTCCTCGTCTGGTCCTTTCCCGCCGCGGCGCAGGAACTGTCGGAGGCGTTCGGGCCGGCCGCGGCAGAACCGCTCGTCATCCGCTCGACCACGGATCTTACGGTCATGAGGCCGGTGCTCGAGAGCTATCTGGCGGGAAAGCCGAATCTCAGGATCGAATATGAGCAGTGGGGCTCCAACGATCTCTACGAGCTTACAGCCACGGAATGCGCCGGAGGGATCGCCGATGCCGACCTCGTCATCAGTTCGGCGGTCGACCAGATGGTGCGGCTGGTCAATGACGGCTGCGCCGCGACATACCGGTCCGATCAGACCGCATCGCTTCCAAGCGAGTTCAGATGGCGCGACCAGCTCTGGGGTATCTCGCGCGAGCCCGCGGTGATGGTCTACAATGCCGAGCTGGTGCCCGCCATGGATGTCCCGCGATCGCGCTTCGACCTTCTCGATCTGCTTCGCCCGGAAACCAGCCGCTACCGGGGGCGGCTGGCGACCTATGATATCGAGACATCCGGGCTCGGCTATCTCCTGGCTTTTGCCGATTCGCTCGAGGCAACCACCTTTGGCGGCCTGATGGAGTCCTTCGGCCGCAGCGGCGCGGTCGCGACCTGCTGTTCCGCCGAAATCATCGATGCGGTGATTGAGGGCAAGTACCTCATTGCCTACAATATTCTCGGGTCCTATGCGCTGGCCCGCGCCGAGAAAGACCCGCGGCTCGGCATCATCGCGCCCAGCGACTACACGCTCATCCTTTCGCGCGGCGCGATGATACCGCGCGATGCCGCCGCGAAGGCGCTGGCCGCGGACTTTCTCGATTACCTTCTTTCGCGCGCCGGCCGCAAAGCGCTCGAAAAGGCGCTGCTGCTGGTCCGGCTGGATGATGACGATGGTTCGCCGCTCGAATTGCCGGAAGCAGCGCAGTCCAATGAACGCCTGATCCCGCTTTCTCCGACGCTTCTGATCGCGCTCGACCGGCAGAAGCGATATATTTTCCGCGAACGTTGGCGCGCCGCATTTCCAAACGAAGAGTGACAAGCTCGTCCCCTTCCAGACCAGATGTCATCGCGCTAGCGTCTCGTTACCGAGTAATCGATCCAACTCGGGCCCTCCTCTGTCTCAAAAGCGCATTTAGCCGTTCCAGGCTCGCAGAATCACATCGAGGATTGCCCTGCCCGGCCGCCACGCCCAAAGGAAGTAGCAAGACTCTTCTGCCGGCGCAGGTCTCCCTCATACCGCAGCCGTTCGGCATAGGTCGGAAGCTTTGGGTCAACCACACTGCTGCCGGCCGCCTGTGGCGCGCCAGGCGCTGATGATGCTGTTCGGGCTCGACCCTTACGTCAAATTCGCCGTGGCGGTGGATGACGACATCGAGCTTGCCCGCGAGGAAGAGGTTCTGTGGGCCATGGCCACGCGCTTTCAGGCCGACACCGACATGTTCGTGGTGCCGAATGTGCTGTGCAACCGGCTCGACCCTTCCTCGCGCGAGGGCATGTCGGCAAAGCTCGGGCTTGATGCCAAGGCACCGCTCGAATGGGATGTCGAACGCAACGAACTGCCGGACGCGGCAATCGCATGGGCGCGGGAGCAGAGCAGGCGGTCAGGGCGTTGAAACGGGCGATAGCGTCGCCCGGCACGCCCTTTCCGGTCAGGAACCGGTCGGCATTGTCGAAAGGCGGGGCGGATGGCGCTGGACCGGCATCGCCCAGAAACCGGACGAGCATGGCCAGTTCCAGCTGTTCGGCCTCGATTTCCCGGGCCTTGATCGCCTCCCGGTTCGCGGCAATCGCCGGATCGCCTGCAAGCGGTTTTGCAAAGCGTCGAGCATGGCGCAGCGGGATGATGACGTTTTGCGCCAAGGTTCTACGGCGACTTCTGCTGCAACGAGCATATCGTCATCAAGCGGCAGGTGTCTGGTATCGCAAAGACGGAAAAACAGGAGCAGCACAACGTCGATCTCATGGCTATCCTGCAATGAGAGGCAGGCGCCTGAGACACCATCGCGGCGATAAAGCGCCAGTATGTCGGTCCAGAACGGGTTGTGCGGGTCGAGCGGCCGTTGCGTTTTCATGCGATCATGGCTCCGCGTCCGGACGGTTGAAGGCCGTCGCCGACCCGAAATGCATTTGTCACGGATTGAGAGCCGGAAAGAGAAAAAATCATGTCGAAGCCCCATATCATAGTTATACCAAGGGGAATCCTAGAAAGGTAAAGCGCAAATCAACTCAAGCCCATGGCATGAGACATATCGCGCCATTTGATTTCCACAGGAAAAGGCTTCTTTTCATAAAAGGATTTAAAAGCCTCAACAACATCATCAATAAAGAGTATTTCATCGGGATGCATTTCATATGCCCACCACCAAACATCAGTGTCTGTTCTCCCTCAAATGGAACTTTTGCTTTTTCTAAATAGGCACGCCAATGCTTGGACGCTTGTTGATCTCGCAACTCAAGAACACAAGTCACTCTTCCGCCTGCAACCTGCATATACGAACCATCGTCGTAATTGGTAAGGCACGCATAAGAATGCGGACCATAGCTTTTTAAGCCTCGCAAAAAAACCCAAGACTCTCCGGAAAAATGGAGGGAAGTCGGGTCTCAGGTCACCCGCCACACAGGGCGTTGTTCTCAAAACCGGATTCAGCTACCAAAGCAGCAACATTGACGTTCTCAGCATTGCCGCTTGACAGCAGGAAGCCTGCGAAAGCACCAATGAACTCGGCCGTGTTGGTATATTCCTCTGCGTTTAAATGTCGCCCGAACTCATCTGTCGTTCCGGCATAAAGGCTTTGCGCTATGGCCCCGGCGGCACCCGCCGCACACGACACGCCTGTCGCTTCGGCAGCCGCACACCCGGCAAGGCCGTGGAGCATCGCGTGGGGAAAAGATCCCTCCTCAAGACCAAGTTTACCGATCTCGAACTGCACATCGGCCAGCGTCAGGCTGACGACCGTGTTCAGGAGCGAGCGCGAGAAGGACGACCCGAAATCCGTGCCGTAGACGGCTGACGACAGGCCCGACGTGATCATCCCGTCCAGCGCGCCGTCGATGATGTTGGCAAGGCTCAGATTGCCCTTGCCGAAACCATTGATGATACCATCGCACAGGTCAGGATGGGTTTTGTCGGTAATCCCGAGCGCCTCCAGCCCGATCCCCTCCGTCAGGCCCGCGGTGACGGCGGAGAAGGTGGCACCGGCGAGGATGTCGCCGAGGTCGTAATAGCCGGAGACCATGCCGTCGAGGCTTTCCACCAGGAAGCTGGAGGCGAACGCATTGGCGGCGGCAAGCTGCCAGGTTAACGAACGTGTTCAAAAGCGAGCGCGAGAAGGCCGAGCAGAAATCCGTGCCTTAGACGGCCGATGACAGGCCGAAAATTATAACACTTTCACGCCAAAAACAGTAGGTTGGGACAGAGGCGTATACTTAGCCTTTGGGAAGTTTATCAGCGACCGCTCGAAATTCTTCCGCAGAAAGCCCCGTTAATGTCGGCATATCCCAATCAAAAAATCTTTCATCGTTGACGGCATGAAATACTAACGCCCTCAAACCCGACAATTCAGCACCGGAAAGTTCTTTACTTGGAACAAAACATTCTACTGCTTCAAATATGACTTGGGCTGGCATATCTGGTGTGCTGGAACATAAAACAATTTCCCCTTTCTCTTCTAGAGACAATAGAACCTGCTTTATAGCGTCTAAGAGAGGACTCCCCTTCATCAATAAGGCCCCGTTCGGGAGGGGATTTAAGCAAAAATAGTTAGCCCAACTTTTCGAAAGGATATTCAGAAGGCACAACCAAAAAATCCTCAACATTCATCTGATAGACGCCATTCTCAAGGTCTTGAAAAACAAGAGTCTTCGCGTCCCTCAAAATACATGACGTTATTATCTCGGTATGCCAGTACTCCTTTTGTGTTTCCATCCCGGTGCGCGATCGACCGACAAAAAGGGTATCGCATTCAACTAAAATCATATTTTCCAGAAACCAAATTTTACTGATCTCTTCCTGCTCTTCGAAACTTGTCATCCCCTGACCTTTGCCCACCAAATAGGCATTGCAGCCGCCGTAAACCGCGAAGCTACCATCAACTGAGACAGAAAATTTCGGAGCCATATGAGAAGGAAACTCACATGCCCCTAGAACCATGCCATTTCTACGCAGCTCGTATTTCGAATATCCGGCACTTTCTTCCTTCTTAAGAAGACCAAAAACGACCCTGTGCGCTACACAAGAAAAACTTTTCATAAAACTCCTACTGCCTAGGACCGGGGAACGCGGTAACAAAGCTCACCGAGCCGTCAGCCTTCACTTGCCACGCCGCCTTAACGTTCGCCGTCACCCCATTAGGCCCGGTTATAGGGGCCGTTACTTCAACTTTGTTACCTGTGATCACCGCATCGCTAAAATTGTCCTTTAGGTGGCTTTCCATAGCACTCGCAAGCTCGTCACTCGACTTAAAACCCAATGCCCCTTCGAAATACCCACCTTTACCTATACTATCCTGATTTCCTGGCACCTTGCCCAGAAGGTAGTCCATTTTCCCATATGGCGAGTTAGTAGGCCCAGGAATTTTTATTGAACCTGTATCTAAAGTCTGACCATCAGCTCGAGTTATGAACCGTGGTCCACTATTCCCAGCATTCACCGTAACCATCCGGCCCGCATCGTCAAGCTTTGCGACGATCTCTCCGGCGGCGTTTTTGTACATAACGCTGCCGCCTACGACGACGGGAACCAGCGAGGTTCCGGCGAACTCGCTACCCACGGCATCTGCGGCAAACGTGCCGAGCATCGCAATGCAGTGGACCGGTTCCGCACAGGAGGCCAGGATGCCCTCCACCGCCACGCCGGCAGCTGCTGCCCCGATGCTAGCAGTGGCAATCACCGCCAACTGAACGGCTGTGTTATAGGCCTCCTGTTCACGCGTACGATCCCAGATGTCGACCGAGAGCCCGACAATCGAAGACGGCGGAACCACAAGGCCGTTTTCCTTGTAGAAACCGAGTGCGGCGGGATTTGACTGCAGTTCGTCAAGCAGGAGCTCGGTATTGTCCCAATCGCCGTCGATCGCACCGAAGCCGAGCAGGCCGCCGCTGTCATGCGAGGCCCGGAACGCCATCACGCCGTCGATCATCCCGACCTGCTGGCCAAGTTCGCTCAGGAATGTCTGAGCCTGGCTATCCCACTGACCATTGGTAATGACATCGTAGCCCGCCTGCACCTGGCGATAGGCCTGTTGGGCAAGCCGCCGTTCCGCCTCGGCCAGATCGTCCGCGCTGCATGGTGTATCGCCACCGCACAGCCCAAGGAATTGGGCAAATTCGTCGCTGTATTCCTCGATCAGTTCGATTTCGCGGATATGCAGCTGTCGATTATTCGCGATCGCCGACTGGCCAATGGACGCGTCGGCAAAAACGCTATCGCCATCGCCGCCGGACGCCGCATAGCCAGCAACAGCCGACCAGACGGCGGCGATGCGCTGTTCCTTCGCGATCCGCTGCGCCTGCTGGTCACTCGCCGAAAGGCTCTCGTCCACCTGAACAGGATTGCGGGTAAAATACCCCGCTGCCAGCGACGACGCGATCCCGCCCGCAGCGCCAGCCGCGCAGCCATTGCCGCTCGCAGCCGCCGCTGCACAACCCGCAAGGCCGTGAAGCAGCATGTGGCCGGGCGTACCT
>MDSV01171545.1_pt1 | contig 23635 bp, 22 predicted proteins | sample 810851 | NCBI WGS metagenome assembly MDSV01 (sample SAMN05326640, study PRJNA326480) | marine metagenome | isolation source: seawater | place: Atlantic Ocean: North East | collected 2012 | reverse complement strand
GTAAATCTTCTTTATGTAATTTAATATCTATTTGCATTTGAGAAATATATATATGAAACCAAAAGAAATTCTAGTTTTCGGTGCTTCAGGACAGATAGGCAGGCATTTAATTAGAAAGTTTACCAAAAATAACTATAAAGTTATTGCTGTTACCCGAAATATTCATCAAAAAGGATACGTTTTGAAAACTCAAGCTAATCCAGGTTATTTGGAAATGGTAGAACTTAAATCATTTAATTATGATAATATTAAACATCTACTTCAAAATTGTGAAAAAGTAATAAATTTAGTTGGTATATTATTTGAAAAAAAGAATAATGAATTTAATAAAATTCATACAATTTTCCCCCACATGCTTTCTGAAATTTCTAGGAATAATAAAATTCAACAATTTGTTCATGTCTCGTCACTTGGCATAGATGATGCAAAAGACAGCAAATATGCTATCAGCAAATTTGAAGGCGAAAAAAGAGTCAGGGAAAATTTTGAAAAAGCCGTAATATTAAAGCCATCAATCGTATATTCAGTAGACGACAATTTTACAACTAGATTTATGGCTTTATTAAACCAAACACCAATTGTACCATTATATTATGGAGGTAGAACTAAATTTGCGCCAATTCATGTATCTGATTTTTCAAATATAATATTTAATATAGTAGATCAAAATATTCAAAATTTAACTCTTGAATGCATAGGACCAGAAATTTTATCTTTTAAAGATATAATTAAACAACTATTAAATTCTATTAATAAAAAAAGATTACTAGTACCTTTTTCATTATCATTAGCAAAATTATCAGCTGCTATACTACAAATGCTTCCAAATCCATTATTAACTAAAGATCAATTAAAATTATTAAAATATGACAATATTCCATCGGGAAAATTTCAAACTAATATTGATTTAGGTTTTGAAGCTAATAAAAAATTCAAAAATGAAATTGAAAAATACAGTTTTAATTGGAGAACTGGTGGACAATTTTCAAAAAATATAAATTCCAGTACATCATAATATTAACATATTTAGTTATATGTATAGCTTTAATAATATTTTTAACAGTTATCTTAATTGTATCAAAACTAATTAGCAAAGGTTTTTTAGCTAGACAAAAAAAGATTTTGATAACAGTAAAAAATAAAATTGAAGTTTATAATTTAGATGAAAACAAAAAATAGAATCTTCATTTTGATAAAAAAATTAAATAAATTATTTAAGAACAGATTGTTATTATGAGATAAGTTTAAAAGGCTAAAGAAAAAATTTAGATTAAGCAGACTTAATCTTTTTTTCTATAAATTGTGGAACATCATCATCTTTATCCACAACATCTTCTTTTTTCCCTTTTGGTTGAAAAACAATCATTAAATGAAGTGGACAATATGAAAATTTTTCTACATTTTGTCTTCCGCAAAAAGAAGATTCTTTTTTGTCAGGATGGCCTTCCATGTATTTGCAAGTTTTTTCATTTAATTCTTCTAATTTTAAGTTTTTTGCAGGCTCAAAATTTTTATCTAGCAAAAGTGATTTAAATCTATTTTTTCTTCCTCTTGCCTGATTGTTAATTTCATTTTTTCTAAAAGAAGATTGATTATTTGAAGTTGTTGATCTTGTTTTTATTTTTGATGATAAATTTAATCTATGCGCCTTTCCAATAACTGCATTTCTTGAAATTCCACCAATTATACCTGCAATTTGGCTCGCTGTTTGACCCTTTCCCCAAAGCTCTTTTAATTTGTTTACTTTTTCTTCTGTCCAGCTCATAATACTATATTTTGTATATAAATTATTTTATATAACATCATCTTGAAACATAAACATGGTAAAAAACAAGTTTTTTTTTAATGTTTTTAACAAAAAACAACAATTTTGAGTATTAACTGTAGGTTGAATTAAAGATATATAACCCATTGTATATATCAAAATGTATAAAATCTTATGAGCTCTTTAGCAAAAAATTATAATAGAAGAAATTTATCATTTTTAAAAGGTAAGGGAAGTTTTCTCTACGCATCAAATGGAAAAAAGTATTTAGATTTTGTACAAGGAATTGCAGTTAATTCTTTAGGACATGCAAATCCACACTTAGTTAAAGCAATACATAAACAATCAAAAAAGCTTTGGCATGTATCTAATGCATTTAAGATACCTGAAGGCGAAAGGCTAGCAAAAAGATTAACTCAAAACACATTTGCTGAATCGGTAATTTTTCAAAATAGTGGTGCTGAAGCTACAGAAGCTGCTATTAAAGTTGCTAAAAGGTATTTTTATTCTATTGGCAATTCAAGGAAGAATAGAATTCTTTGTATAAAAAATTCTTTTCATGGAAGAACTATTGCAACAATTAATGCAAGTGGTTCAAAAAAGATGATGGAGGGTTTTGGACCTAAAGTAAAAGGATTTGATCATTTTGAATTTGGAAATCATAAAAAGCTTAAAAAAATGATTACTAAAAAAACAGCAGCAGTAATGGTTGAACCAATAATGGGAGAAGGAGGCATAAAGGTAATTCCTGATTGGTGTTTAAGAGATCTAAGAAAAATTTGTAATAAAACAAAAACACTATTAATTTTAGATGAAGTTCAATGTGGTATAGGAAGATCTGGCAAATTTTTTGCTTTTGAGCATGCAAAAGTTAAGCCTGATATTGTGCCTATAGCTAAAGGTATTGGAGGAGGTTTTCCTATAGGTGCAGTTTTAATGACAAAAAAAGTTGCCTCTGGAATGACACCTGGAACTCATGGTTCAACTTTTGGAGGAAATCCATTAGCTATGTCAGTTGGAAATGCGGTTTTAGATCAAATATTTAAAAAGGAATTTCTCAAAAATGTAAAAAAATTATCAAGATATTTTCATTTTGAATTGAATAAACTCAAAGAAGAATTTCCAAAAATTATCAAAGAAGTTAGAGGTATTGGTTTTTTAATAGGATTACAATTGTTTAATAATCAATCAAAGTTTATTCAAAAGTTGATGGATAATAATTTACTCACAATTAGAGCTTCAGAAAATGTTGTAAGAATATTACCTCCACTAAATGTAAAAAAAAAAGAAATAGATTTAGCTCTTAAAATTATAAAAAAAGTTTGTTTAACTTATAAATAAAGATGAAAAATTTTATTAACTTAAAAGATATACCAACATCTGATCTTAGAAAAATTATAGAAGATGCAAAAAAAAGAAAAATAAAAAGAAAAAAATTTAATACTATTGATATAGACAAAGATAATCCTTTAAAGGGAAAATTACTTATTCAAATGTTTGAAAAAGCTAGCTCAAGAACGAGATTAAGTTTTTATCTTGCAATAAAACAATTAGGAGGAGGAACTATAACTATTAAAGCAAATGAAATGCATTTGGGAAAAGGTGGCGAAAGTTTAGCTGACACTGCAAAGATTTTATCAACTTATGGAGATGGATTCATGTTAAGAACTGATAGTGATAAAAAAATGGAAGAATTTAGTAAATATCTGCAAATTCCAATTATTAATGGATTGAGCCCATCCTCACATCCTACACAAGTTTTATCAGATATTTTTACAGTAGAAGAGATTAAAAAAAAACCAATTTCAAAATTAAATATTTGTTGGATTGGAGACTGCAATAATGTTCTTAATAGTTTAATTGCTGCATCAGTTAAGTTTTCTTTTAAATTAAATATTGGTTGTCCTAAAAACTATGAACCAAAAAAATTTGTAATGGATTGGGCCAAAAAAAATAAAAATAAAATAAATATTTTTAATGAAGCAAAAAAAGCCGCAAAGGATGCTGATGTTATTTTTTCAGATAAAGTTATTTCTTTAAATGATAAAGTTAATAAATTTAAAAAGATGGAAGATTTTAAGAAGTTTCAAATTGATACAAAATTAATGAGCTTTGCAAAAAAAGATGTTATTTTTTTACATTGTCTACCAAGAGGTGCTGAAGTTATAGATGAAGTATTTTTAGGAAAAAGTTCTAAAGTTTGGTTGCAAGCACTCAACAGAGTACACATTCAAAAAAGTATTTTGTTATATTGTTTTGATAAACTAAGGTAGAGGGATTGGGTTTTCTGAATTTTGATTCATAAAAAGAATGACCGAAGCCCTATCTTTTTCTTTTTTTAATCCTGCGAAAGCCATTTTTGTTCCTTTAATATGAGCTTGTGGTTTTATTAAAAAACCATTCATTTCATCAAATGTCCATGACTTTCCGTAAGCTATTAAGGCTTTAGAATATTTATAATCACTTAAAGCTGCAACATTTCTACCAAGAACATTGTATAGTGCAGGTCCTATTTTATTTTTTCCACCTTTTTTTACAGAATGACAAGCGCTACACTTTTTAAAAACACTTTTTCCGTGGTCAACATTACCCATTGCTAACAAGGCTGAAATGTCGACTGCCTGAACAGAGTCTGAAGCTTGAGCGGTAGTTGCTGTTGAGGTTTCTACTTTGTAAGCGCTAATATTTGGTTTCTCAACATGAAAAATTAGATCAGAAAATTTTCCTATTCCAAAAATTACAAGAAAAACTACTAAGACTGCAGCAATAATTTTATTTACCTCAAATGAGTCCATGATTTTTACTTAATAAGGACGTATAACATGATAAACAAAAAAAATACTAAATTTTACTTTAATTATTGCGTCTGAAAGACGCATTATTGTTAGATTTATGAGAAAAAGTATAGTTTTAATACCTTCCAGGATGGCAGCTACAAGATTGCCAAACAAGCCTTTACTTAGAATAAATAATAAATCTTTAATTATGCATGTATATCAAAAAGCAAAGCTAAGTAATGTCGGGGATGTTTATGTTGCAACTGCTGATGACGAAATTTTTAATGAAGTGATACAAAATGGTGGAAAATGTCTTAAAACTGAAAAGTTACATCAAACAGGAACAGACAGAATTTTTGATGCTTTTAAAAAACTTGATATAAAAAATATTAATTATGTAATCAATCTTCAAGGTGATGAGCCTCTCATTGATATAAAAGATATTCAAAATCTGAATGTTAAAGCAATTAAAAATAACTCAGATATGGCTACGCTTGCCTGTAAAATTGATGATAATCAAATTTTTGAAAATAAAAATATTGTAAAGGTAGTTACAAATAAAAAAATTGATAATAATACTATTTCAAGCGCAATTCAATTCTCAAGAAATATTAAAAAATACGATAAAAAAAATATTTATCATCATATTGGTATATATATTTATAAGCCTTCAATATTAAAAAAATTTGTTCAATTGCAACAAACCAAAGATGAAAAAAAAGAGAAATTAGAACAACTTAGAGCATTACAAAACAATATTAAAATTGATGTTGTTTTTGCTAATTCCAAACCAATTGGTGTGGATACTAAAAAGGATTATATAGAAATTAAAAAATTAATGGAATATAAGAAATGAAATTATGAAAATTCTTTATCAAGGCGTATCAGGAAGTTATAGCGAGAGTTGTGCTAAAAAAATGTATCCTGATTGTGAAACAATATCTTGTAATACATTTGATGAATGTTTTGAAAAAGCGAGCAAGGATAATTCGTTAAGAGCTATTATTCCTGAATCAAACAAGACGACAGGCAATATAGGAGTAGAATATTTATTATTTAAATATAGATTAAATATTTATGCAGAACATTTTTTTCCTATTAATCATAATTTGCTAGGTATAAAAGGTTCTAAAATTTCCGATGTTAAAAATGTTTACTCCCATGGACAAGCTTTGAGTCAATCTTCAGAATTTGTGAAAAAATATCAATTAAATGAAAATGTGAGAGCAGATACAGCCGGTTCTGCTAAATATATATCGGAGACAAAAGATAAAACAAAAGCCGCAATTGCATCGAAACTCAGTGCCAGCATTTATGGATTAGATGTCTTGAGTGAAAATATTCAAGATGATAAAAATAATGTAACGAGATTTTTAGTTATGGGAAAAGAAATATCTCAACCCAAATATAAAGATGGAAATTATATCACTTCATTTTTGTTTAAACTAAAGAGCAAACCTGCGGCTCTTTATTCATCTCTATCGGGTTTTGCGATTAATGGAGTTAATATGACAAAACTGCAAAGTTTTCCTGAAAAAAATTCATTTTCTTCATTCTTTTTTCTTTGTGATATTGAGGGTCATATCGAGGATCAAAAAATCAAAAATTCTCTGGAAGAATTAGGTTTGCACTGTCAAGATATGCACGTACTAGGTGTTTTTAATTCCGATAAATTCAGAGAAAATTAACTTTTAAGATTATTGTAGAATAGAAAAAATTATTGGTATAATAACATTGGAGGCCAATCAGGTGGAGTTACCATGAACTCCCCTAGACTTGAAAAAGAGCAAGGGTAATGAGTATTTTCCAGGTTGGTTGGTCTCCTTATTAATTCTATGAAACAAAATTCTAAAGTCTTAGCTTTAAAATATAGGCCTCAGGTTTTTGAAGATCTTATTGGACAAGAAGTTGCTGCCGAGACAATTTTTAATTCAATTAAATCTAAAAAATCAGCTAACGCGTACCTTTTTACAGGCATAAGAGGAATAGGCAAAACAACATTTGCAAGAATAGTTGCCAAGTCACTTAATTGTGAAAATGGAGTTGATAATTTATGTAAACAAAATTTTTGCAATCATTGTGAATCAATTATTAATTCCAATCATATTGATGTGCTCGAAATGGATGCAGCAAGCAAAACTGGAGTTGATGATGTAAGGGATTTAATTGAGTTTTCTCGCTATAGGCCCACTTCAGCAAAATATAAAATTTTTATAATAGACGAAGTTCATATGTTAAGTAAACAGGCATTTAATGCATTATTAAAAACTCTTGAAGAGCCACCAGAATATTTAAAATTTATTTTTGCAACAACGGAAATAAAAAAAATTCCAATAACTGTTGTGTCAAGATGTCAAAGATTTGACCTTTCAAGAGTAAAATCGGAAAAACTATTTAATTTTTTAAAAGGAATTATTGCCAAAGAAAGTGGAAATGTAACCGAAGATGCTTTAAGACTTATAGTCAAGATCTCAGAGGGCTCTGTAAGAGACGCTCTATCTTTATTAGACCGAGGTCTAATTTCATATTCTAATGGTGAAGAACTCACTTTAGGTAAAGCACAGAATATTTATGGATATTTTGATAAAAGTTCACTCATAGACCTTTTTGAAGATTTGTTTAAAGGTAAAGAAGATTCTGTAATAAAAAGATATAGAAAAATTTTTGATGCGGGAGTTGATCCAAAAGTATTTTTAAACGACTTTCTTGAAATACTTTATTATATTAAAAATATATCATCAATTAAATTGCAGGGTACAAATTTTTCTCTTAATGATGAAGAATTTAATAAGATTAATAATATTTCTAATCAATTAACAACAAAAGATTTGTTACTATTTTGGCATTTTACAATAAATGCAATTGACGAGGTAGAAATAGTATCTAATCAAAACCTATCAGTAGAAATGTTTTTAATTAGATTAATGCATTTAAAATCTTTTAATAAAATTGACAGTGTAGAAAATGACCAAAGTAAATTACCTAAAAAAGATGATACTTTTTCTCCAAAACGAAAAATTGTTGATCAAATTAAAAATATTACACAAGAAGAAAAATCTAATCTAAAAATAAAACCTGGCGAAACTATAAACTATTTATCTCTTGAAAGCTTAGAAAATCTAATCCAATTGTGTAATTTTAAAAAAGAAATAAAATTAAAATATGAATTAGAAAATAATGTTAATTTAGTATCATTCTCAATGGGTAGAATTGAAATAGCTTTTAATGAAAAATTAGATAAAGATTTTATAAAAGAATTATCTACTAAACTTTATGATTGGACGAATAAAAGATGGATTATTTCTTTGTCTAAAAAAGAAGGACAAATCTCAAAAAAACAAGAGGAGAAAAATAAAAAAGTTTTACTTTTTAATAAAACAAAAAAAAGTCATATTTATAAAAAAGTTTTAGATTTTTTACCTGATGCCGAGTTGATTGATGTGCAAGAGAAAGATAAGCAGAATGACTGATTTTGGCAAAATTTTAGAAAAAGCCAAAGAATTGGAAGCAAAAATGAAAGAAAGCCAAGATAAAATAAAAAAAATTGAGGTAATTGGCGTTTCAGGTACTGAGTCAGTCAAAGTAACTCTTAATGGTAATGGCGAAATGATCAATCTTGATTTAAGTGAAGAAATTTTAAAAGAAGATAAGGGTATTATTGAAGATTTGATATCAGCAGCTCATAACAATGCAAAATCCAAATTAAAATCTAAAACTTCAGAAGAAATTTCTAAAGCTACAGGCGAATTTGGTATTCCAGGTTTTAAATGGCCACTGTAAAATGCAAAGTATCTCAGAAATAGACAATTTAATTAAACTTATTTCTAAGCTTCCCGGATTAGGCCCAAAATCAGCAAAGAGGATAATTCTAAAATTAGTCAACAACCGCCAAGAGATCCTGAAGCCTCTTGCAGAAACTTTGAATGTGGTATTTAAAAATGTAGTTAGATGTAAAAAATGTGGAACACTTAAATCAGGAATATCTATTTGTGATAACTGTGAAAATCCTAATAAAAAATTTAACAAAATTTGCGTGGTTGAAAATATAGCTGATCAATGGGCAATAGAAAGCTCTACTATTTTTCAAGGATATTTTCATATTTTAGGTGGCACTCTTTCAAATTCTAATAATGAGCGCAAAGAAGACCTTTTAATTGATTCTTTGATTTCTAGTATAAAACAAAAAAAAATTGAGGAAGTAATTTTAGCTACGAGCGCAACTGTGGAAGGTCAAACAACTGCGTTTTATATTCAAGATAATTTGAAGAATTTAAAAATTAAAGTATCAAAATTAGCATATGGTATTCCAATTGGTGGGGAAATAGAAAATTTAGATGATGGTACTTTAATTTCAGCTTTTAAAAATAGACAAGGATTCAATTCAGAGTTAGATTGATTTTTTAATCAATCTATTAAAATGAAGCAAAGGCTCCGTATAACCAGATGGTTGAAATTTGCCATGAAATACTAAATCACATGCAGCCTTAAACGCTATGGACTTATCATAATTACCTGCCATAGGTTGATAAGGAGACTGGTCTTTCATGATGGGTTCCTTTAAATTTTGTGTGTCCACAATTTTTGCCATTTTTTTTATAATTTCTAACACTTGTTTTTTACTACATACACCATGATGTAGCCAATTAGCTATATGTTGACTGCTTATTCTGCATGTAGCCCTATCCTCCATCAAGCCAACTCCATTTATATCAGGAACTTTCGAACATCCTACAGATTGATCAATCCATCTAACCACATATCCTAAAATTCCTTGGGCATTATTTCTAAGTTCATTATTAATTTCTTCAATTGACCAGTTAGTTTTTTTTGCAACTGGAATAGTTAATAAGTCTGAAAGTTTTGCAGGTTTTCTTTTTGACAACTCTTTATGTTTATCAAAGACATTAATTTCGTGATAGTGAAGAGCGTGAATTGATGCTGCTGTAGGGGACGGAACCCAAGCACAATTAGCTCCTGATGAAGGATGAGCAACTTTCTGCTTTAACATGTCCTTCATTAGGTCTGGCATAGCCCACATTCCTTTTCCTATTTGAGCCTTTCCTGAAAAACCACAAGAAATACCTATATCAACATTATTATTTTCATAAGCTGATATCCATTTTGAAGATTTCATGTTTCCCTTAAGAATCATGGGACCAGATTCCATTGATGTATGAATTTCATCTCCAGTTCTATCTAAAAATCCAGTATTAATAAAGAAGACTCTATTTTTTAAAACTCTTATACATTCTTTTAAATTAACAGAAGTTCTTCTTTCTTCATCCATAATTCCACAAAGTATTTGATTTTTTTTTAATTTTAATACTTTTTCAACTTTTCCAAAAATTAAATTGGTAAAAGCACATTCTTCTGGACCGTGCATTTTTGGTTTAACGATATAAATTGAATTAGTTTTTGAATTTCCTTTTCTTTTAAAATCATGAATGCTAGCAAGAGAAATAACGAATGCATCTAAAATTCCTTCAGGACATTCAGATCCGTCATTTAAAAGTATTGCTGGAGTTGTCATAAGATGACCAACATTTCTATTTAGAAGCAATGATCTACCATGTAATTTAAATTTCTTACCTTCCTTTGAAATATAATTTCTATCAGTATTTAATTTTCTTATAATTTTTTTTCCTTTTTTTAAAAATTTTACTTTTAAATTTCCTTTCATTAATCTCAACCAATTTCGATATCCAATGACTTTATCTTCAGCATCTACAGCAGCAACACTATCTTCATGATCACAAATAGTAGAAATAGCAGATTCTAAAAAAATATCGTATATATTTCCAACTTGATCAAATAAAATATCAATATGAAGATTATTATTTACAAATAAAAGCGAAGATATTTTATTTGATTTTTTATTATAGCCTACAAATTGTTTGGGGTTTTTTAGTTTTAAAGTTAATTTATTATTTTTTATTTCTGGGATTCTATTTAAATTTTTCCAACTTTTATCTTTTAAAGGTATGTATTTATCTAATAGTCTTAGAGAATATTCTATAACTTTTTTACCTCTATTTGGATTGTAAGTATTTCCCTTTAAAGCTCCATGAGTTTCTGGAATTATGTCTGTTCCATATAAACTATCATATAAGCTAACCCATCTTGCGTTTGCAGCGTTCAATAAAAACCTAGCGTTAGAAACAGGACAAACCAGCTGAGGACCACAAATGCTCGAAATTTCATCATCAACATTTTTTGTCAAAATTTTAAAATTTGGTCCCGGTTTTAATAGATAACCAATTTTTTTTAAAAATTTCGTATATTCTTTTAAATTTAATTTTTGATATTTTCTTTCCAAATGCCAAGTATCGATTGACTTTTGAATTTTTTCTCTTTTTTCTAATATCTTTTTATTTTTTGGCGCTAGTTCAGCTACCGCTTTACTAAAGCCGTCCCAGAATTTATTTTTTTTAATATGAGTCCCCTTCAAAAGCTCATTATTTATAAAATCAAATAGAATTTTGGATACGGAAAATTTTTGAATTTTTATATATTCTTCTTTTTTTTTCATTTAATTACTGTTTTTTTACAAAAAATATAAATTTTTTTAATTTCACCATTTTATTGCCTATTTTAAATTGATAAACAACTGTAATAATTATTAAATATATGAAAAATTATCTAAATTTTGAATTTGAATTAAAAAATCTTGAAAAAGAACTTGATCAATTAAAAGATCCTTATAACCAAGAAGGTTTATCCGAAGTAAATACTGAAAAAATTTCTAAAGTACAAACTGAAATAGATGAAAAACTTAAGAATATTTACTCCAATTTAGATCCTTGGCAAACTGCTCTAGTGGCAAGACATGAAGACAGGCCTAAGGCAAAATTTTTTATAGATAATTTATTTGATGATTTTATTTCGCTTTCAGGCGATAGATTTTATGGAGAAGATAAATCAGTCATATCAGGATTTGCTAAATTTGATGGAAAATCAGTTTTAGTTATTGGCCAGGAAAAAGGTGAAAATTTAGAAACTAGAATTGATAGAAATTTTGGCATGATGAGACCTGAAGGCTATAGAAAAACAATTAGATTAATGAAACTTGCAGATAAATTCAGAATACCAATCATTTCATTTATAGATACACCTGGCGCATATCCAGGAGTTGGAGCCGAAGAAAGAGGACAAGCTGAGGCAATAGCAAGATCAATAGAATGTTGTATGTCTCTTACTGTTCCAACTTTATCGATTATTATTGGTGAAGGTGGCTCTGGTGGAGCAATAGCACTAGCATCCTCAAATAAAGTTTTAATGCTTCAAAATGCGATTTACTCGGTTATTTCTCCCGAAGGATGCGCAACAATACTTTGGAGAGATCCTAAGAAAACTTTAGAGGCATCAAAAGCAATGAAACTTTCCTCTAATGATCTTTTGCAACTAGATATAATAGATGAGGTAATACCAGAACCAATTGGAGGTGCTCATAGAGACAAAGATTTGATATTAGACAACGTGAGAAATGCTATTAAAAAAAATTTAATTTTATTTTCAGATATGGATAAGGAAGAAATATTCAATCAAAGAAAAAATAAATTTTTATCTATCGGGCGAAAAAAAGGTTTTGCTACCAGCTCAAATTTTTCAGAAAATCTCCTGATGAAAGAAAATTTTTTTAATAAAAATATCGCAAAGTTAAAAAAAGATAAAAAATTTTTATTTATAGGGATATTTGCAATTTTAATTATAGTTATTTTAATTTCTTTTATTTAACTTTACAAAGATCCGTGGCAGTGTTTGTATTTTTTTCCAGAGTTACATGGACAAAGTTCATTTCTACCAATTTTGGATTTGGATAATTTTTTAAAATTTTCAGAAGTATTATTTTCTTTTACTTTTTCAATTGGATTTTCTATAATTTTTAGGTTTAATAATATAGTTACTAGATCTGTTTTTAATTTATTAAGTAGATTTTCAAATAGTGCAAAGGCTTCTTTTTTGTATTCTATTAAAGGATCTCTTTGACCATAAGATCTTAAACCGATTACCTGTCTTAATTGCTCAAGATATTGAATATGAAGTTTCCAATTTTGATCGATTAATTGAAGAAAAATTCGTTTTTCTATTTCTCTAGCCTGATCTAAGTCTAAAATTTTTACCCTTTCTTTTCTTTTTTCTATAAACTTTTGATTAATTAATTCTACAAAATCATTGTCTTTCGAATTTATTAATTTTAAAATCTCTTCTTCATTGAATGATTTTCCAACAATAGATTTTAGTTGATTTGAAAAATCGTTAGAATTAGGTTTTTGCAAATATTTTGCTTTAAGATTTTTTAAATTATTTGTTACTTCATTTAAAAAAGAGTCCGAATAACTGTTAATTTCATTATCATTTAAAACTTTATTTCTTTGACTAAATATTACGTGTCTCTGATCGTTTAAAACATTATCGAATTTAAGAAGAGTTTTTCTTATGTCAAAGTTTCTAGCCTCGACTTTTTGTTGAGCTCTTTCTAATGCTTTATTTATCCAAGGATGGTCTATGCTTTCTCCATCTTTAAGCCCAAGTTTTTCAAGAATATTGTTCATAGACTCTGATCCAAATATTCGCATCAAATCATCTTCTAAACTAACAAAAAATATTGAATTTCCCTCATCACCTTGTCTTCCTGATCTACCACGAGCCTGATTATCTACTCTTCTGCTCTCCATTCTTTCTGTTCCAACTACAAAAAGTCCACCTAATTTTTTGATTTCACTTTTTTGAGCCTCGTCTTGGCCTCCTAGTTTAATATCAACACCTCTTCCAGATATGCTTGTAGTTATTATAATTGAATTTTTTTTTTCCAGCATTTGCAATTATTTCAGCTTCTTTTTCATGATTTTTTGCATTCAACACAATATGTTGAATTTTTTTTTTATTTAATAAATTAGAGTAATGTTCAGATTTGTTTATACTTGCAGTGAATACCAATATCGGTTGTCCCAACTTATTGCACTCCTCTATTTTTTTTATTATTGAGTCATCTTTTTCCTTTATAGTTCTATAAATTTGATCATTCCAATCTTTCCTAATCATATTTTTATTTGTAGGAATTGTAACTACAGGTAAATTATAAATTTCAAAAAACTCCGCAGATTCAGTTTGTGCTGTACCAGTACAACCAGCCAATTTATTATAAAGTTTAAAAAAATTTTGATAAGTAATTGATGCCAATGTTTGATTTTCTGCATTTATATTCAATTTTTCTTTTGCCTCTAAACTTTGATGTAGCCCATCACCAAATCTCCTTCCAGGTAATTGTCTTCCAGTTTGTTCGTCAATAATAATAACTTGACCTTCTTTAATTATATAGTCCCTTCCATTTTGAAAAAGGTGATTGGCTTTCAAGGCTTGGTTTACATGATGCACTAAATGTAGATTTTCAGGATCATAAAAATTATTATTTTTTAAAATGCCTGCTTTTGAGAATATTTTTTCAATATTGTCTATACCTTTGTTTGTAAGCAAAATATTTCTATCTTTTTCATCTATTTCAAAATCTTCATTTTTTAAATTTTTAATTAACTTGTCTATTGCTATATATTGATTGGTTTTATCTTCAGCTGCACCCGATATTACCAATGGAGTTCTTGCTTCATCAATTAAACATGAGTCAATTTCATCAACAATTGCATAGTTATGTTTTCTTTGAGTCATTTCTTGATTAGAAAATTTCATATTATCTCGCAGATAATCAAAACCTAACTCACTATTTGTTGCATAAGTAATATCTTTGTTGTAATTCTCTTTTCTTTCTTCATCTGATTGCCCAGAATTTATATAACCACAAGACAAACCTAAAAATTTATATATTTCACCCATATTCTGGCTATCCCTTTTAGCCAGATAATCATTTACAGTTACTATATGTACGCCTTTTTTCTCAAGAGCATTTAAATAAGCCGCAAGTGTAATCGTTAAAGTTTTTCCCTCACCTGTTTTCATTTCAGCTATTTTATTTTCATGTAAAACAACACCCCCAATTAGCTGAACATCAAAGTGCCTTTCATTATTAATTCTTTTTGATGCTTCTCTAACCAAAGCAAATGCTTCAGGTAAAATTTCGTTAAGATCTTTGCCGTTTTTTACTTCATTAATAAATTTTTCTGTTTTTAATGGAAATTCATTTTCATTTAAATTTTGAAAATTTGTTTCAAGTTTATTAATTTTATCAACTATTTTTTTAATTTTATCTAATTCTCGTTGATTTCCACTTTTTATTATTTTCGAAATTAGGTTGAGAGGATTAAACATTTTTTGATGTATTAATGTATTTTAAAATATATATAGTAACTTATTTGTAAATTTAAATATCATGGATTTTGGCATAAGCAACTTTTTTGAGAGAAATAGAAAAACAAAAACTGGTGATTTTCAAGATTTAGAACATATTGATGGTTTATCGGTCTCTTCAGTAAGTTGCGGTCTATATGAAAAAAATAGAGATGATTTAGTTTTATTTTATTTTAGAGATAAGGCTAGTCACGCCTCCGTATTCACTCTATCCAAAGCAATATCTGAAAATATTAAATGGAACAAAAAAATTAAATCAAAAAAAATTACAGCATTGTTAATTAATACGAGAAATGCAAATGCATTAACTGGAGCAGAAGGTTTTAATTCTTTAAAAAAAATATCTTTAAAGTTATCAGAATTATTAACTATTAAACAAAAAAAAGATGAAGATATTCCAAGAAAAATAGATTCTGATGAAATATTATTCGCTTGCACAGGAACTATTGGAGAAAAATTTCCATTTGAAAAAATTATAAATAAATTGCCCAAACTTATTGATCAAATTAAATATACTCAAAATAAGTACATTTGGATTAAGGCAGCATTAGGAATTATGACCACAGACACTAAACCTAAATTATCAATGTCAGAATGTAAAATTGGTTCGGCAAAAGTCAAGGTTTATGGAGTTGCCAAAGGCTCCGGGATGATATTTCCTAATATGGCAACCACTCTTGGATTTATATTTACGGATGCAAATTTGAATTCTAGATTATTAAAAAATATTTTGTCTAAAAATATAAAGACAACATTTAATGCAATTTCATGCGATGGCGATACTAGTACAAACGATATGGTATCTATTTTTGCAACAAATAAGGTAGATCATGCAAATATTAAAACTGTTAACGATCCCAAACTAAAGAATTTTGATAAAGCAGTCCATGAGGTTTTATTAAATTTAGCAAAAAGAGTAGTTGCTGATGGAGAAGGCGCTTCAAAGTTTATCATTATTAATTGTATAAATTGTAAAAATGAAAAAGATGCTAGAGAAATTTCTTTTTCAATAGCAAATTCATCCTTGGTTAAAACAGCGATAGCTGGTGAAGATCCAAATTGGGGAAGGATTGTTATGTCTGTAGGAAAAAGTAATGCAAAAGTTGATATAAAAAAACTTTCAATAAAAATTGGACCATACAAAGTATTTACCAAAGGCATATTGGATAAAGATTATAAAGAGTCAAACGTTGCAGACTATATGAAAAATGATTCAATAGAATTAACCGTTGATTTGAGCTTAGGAAACAAATATTTTACAGCTTATACAATGGATTTAACTAAAAACTATATTGCTATTAATACAGATTATAGATCATAGATCTATTGAAATTTTGACTTTGGTTATTAAATAAATTTAATGATAAAATATTTATTAAAATGTAATAGCTGTTCTTATGAGTTTGATAGTTGGTTCAGCACATCAAACGAATATAATAGACTTAAAAAATTAAAATTATTAAATTGTGATACATGTGGATCAGACAAAATTGAAAAATCTTTAATGTCTCCTAATCTGACTAATACGAAGAAAAATATTACAACTGAAAAGAGTTTAAAATCAAAAGAACTTAAAAAAACACTTAAGGAATATCAAAAATTTATTAAAAAAAACTTTGAGTTTGTTGGTGATAATTTTACCTATGAGGCTAGATCAATTCATTATAGCAAAAGAAAAACAAAAAAGGGAATTTATGGTAACGCATCTTTAAAAGATGTTAAGGAACTAAAAGACGAAGGTATAGAAACTGAAATGATGCCATGGATAGAGGATAAAGAAAATTAAGATCTGTGAAATTTTGATATGTAATTTATTGATTTGTCATTAGAGATGCTCCATTTGTCAAAAATTGGATTAAATTTTATACCATCAATTTTTTTTAAATTAAGCAAATTTTTTTTGCATATCTTCTCAAGTATTTCAGGTTTAACAAATTTATTCCAATCATGTGTTCCAATTGGAAGCCATCTAAGAACATATTCAGCTCCTATTATAGCAAATAAATAAGATTTTAACGTCTGGTTTAAAGTAGCAATAAACATAATTCCCGATTTTTTTAAAAATTTAGTACTTTCTTTAATAAAGAAATCTACATTTTCCACATGTTCAACAATTTCCATGTTTAAAATTACATCAAATTTTTTATTAAGAACAAAATTTTCAGGACTTGCGTTGAAATATTTTATGGGAAGTTTACTTTTTTTTAAATGATACTTAGCAATTTCTATATTTTTTTTTGATGCATCAATACCAACAACTTTAGCTCCTAATCTAGACATTGGTTCAGACAATAATCCTCCACCACATCCAATATCAAGAATATTTAGTCCCTTTAGAGGTTTTTCTTTAATATTTATATTAAAATCATTTATTATATTTTCTTTGATATATTTTATTCTGATTGGATTAAATTTATGCAAAGGTTTGAATTTACCTTCCGGATTCCACCATTCTTCAGCAATTTTTGTAAATTTTTCTACTTCTTTTTTATTTATTGTATTTGTTTTCATTCGTTGTTGACATTATATTCAAGATGTATTTTATCAACATATTTAAGTTATTAAATTAAAATTTATTCAATGAAAATTGTAGTATTAAAATTTGGCGGAACATCAGTGGGCTCTATCGAAAGAATAAGAAAAGCTGCAAAAATAATAATTAGTTATGTAAAAAAAAAATATAAAGTAATAGTTTTATCATCAGCTATGAGTACCGTTACTAATGATTTGGTAAAGAAATCAAAAAAAATAAGTAAAAATTTCCCCCATGCAGAGTACGATGTTTTAGTGTCTGCTGGAGAACAAATGTCTTGTCCATTAATTGCGGGCGAATTAATTGAAAAAGGTTTTAAATCGAGATCTTGGATGTCTTGGCAGGTTCCAATATTAACTGAGGGTAAGCATAAGTTTTCAAGAATAAGTAAAATCTATAAAAAAGAAATTTTAAAATATTTAAAATCAGGTGGAATCCCTATTGTTGCAGGATTTCAGGGGATTAATTCGAAAAATAGAATTACCACTATTGGAAGAGGAGGAACTGATGCAAGTGCAATAATGTTTGCTAAATTTTTTAATTCAGAAAAATGTATAATTTATACAGATGTTGATGGAGTTTATACTACAGATCCTAACAAACTAAAATCAGCAAAAAAATTAAAAGTTATATCTTATGAAGAAATGCTTGAAATGACATCTCTTGGAGCAAAAGTAATGCAGCCACACTCTGTACAAGATGCAAGGCTTAACAGAGTAGATATTGAAATAAAATCATCTTTTGTTAACAAAAGTGGTACTTTAATTACGAAGAAAAAAAATATTATTAATAATGCTAGCAATAAGATAATAACAGGAATTTCATCTACACAAAATGATGCAAAAGTTACACTGGTAGGAGTTAAGGACAGACCAGGTATAGCAGCCTCAATATTTAAACCACTTTCTCAAAATTCAATTAATGTTGATATGGTTGTTCAAAATATATCTGCAAATGGAATTGAAACTGACTTGACTTTTACAATTAAATTGGATGACCTAAATAAAACAAAAAAAATAATTAATGAAAATAAAAATATTAATTTTAAGAAATTAATTTTTGATAAAAATGTTTCAAAAGTGTCAATAATAGGCGTTGGTATGATAACAACACCAGGAGTAACATATCGAATGTTTCAGTCTTTGGCTAACTATAAAATTAATATACAAGTGATATCAACTTCAGAGATAAAAATTTCAGTCTTAATAAATAAAAAAAATGTTAAAAAAGCAATTAAAGCTTTACATAGTGAATTTAATTTAGATAAGTAAAATTTTAAAATGAGCTTAAGACCTTTTAGAGATATAAAGAGGAAAAAAACAAAAGAGATACATTTAGGTAAAGTTAAAATAGGTGGAGAAAATCCTATATCTGTGCAGTCAATGACCAATACTTTAACTACCAATGTAGGTGAAACTATAAAGCAAATTAATGAAATTTCAGAAGCTGGAGCTGATATAGTTAGAGTATCTTGTCCAGATTCAGATTCAACAACGGCACTTAAAGAAATAACAAGACACGTCAGTGTACCAATTGTAGCTGACATTCACTTTCATTACAAAAGGGCAATAGAAGCAGCTGAAAATGGAGCCAAATGTTTAAGAATAAATCCAGGAAATATCGGAGATAAAAGTAGAATAAAAGAAGTTGTTTCTGCTGCAAAAAATAATGAATGCGCAATAAGAATAGGTGTAAATGCAGGATCTTTAGAGCAAGATATATTAGAAAAGTATAAAGAACCGTGTCCAGAGGCTCTAGAAGAAAGTGCTTTAAGAAATATAAGTATTATTGAGGATCAAGATTTTTTTAATTTTAAAGTTAGTGTAAAATCTTCTGATGTTTTCTTATCAATAGCTGCTTATAGACTTTTATCTATGAAGACCAATTATCCATTGCATCTTGGAATTACAGAGGCAGGGAGTTTTTTACCAGGAAGCATTAAATCTTCCATAGGTTTTGGCGCCTTATTGCTTGAAGGCATAGGTGATACGATTAGAGTATCATTATCTGATAATCCAGTAGAGGAAGTAAAAGTAGGAAATGAAATTTTAAAATCATTAAATTTGAGGAATCGTGGAGTTAAAATAATATCTTGTCCGTCTTGTGCAAGACAAGCATTTAAAGTTATTGATATTGTAAGGGCCTTAGAGGAAAAATTATCTTACATTAAAACACCAATAACTCTTTCAATTATTGGCTGTGTTGTTAATGGACCAGGTGAGGCCGCCCAAACAGACATTGGTATTACAGGCGGCGGAAAAGGCAGTAATATGCTATATTTAAATGGTATACAAACAGAAAAGGTAAATTCAAAAGAAATAATAAATACAGTTGTTAGACTTGTAGAGGAAAAAGCAAGAGAAATTGAAAATAATACTTAATGTTTCCTATAAAAAAAGTAAAAAATTTAATAGAAAAGCACGAAGATTTAGAAAAAGAACTTTCTTCTGGACAAATGGACAAAAAGTTCTTTGCAGAAAAATCAAAAGAGTATTCTGAATTAAATGAAATAATTGAAGCAGCAAAAGAATATTTAAATTATGAAAATAATTATAAAGATTTAGAGAAAATATTAGAAGATCAAAATATAGAGTTAGAATTAAAAGATCTGGCATCTAATGAGCTTATTAACTTAAAAAAAAAACATGAATCTAATGAGAAACATTTAAAATTATTTTTATTGCCAAAAGATGAGGCTGATACAAAAAATGCAATAATTGAAATAAGAGCTGGCACAGGAGGTTTAGAGGCAAGTTTATTTGCTTCAGATTTGTTTAAGATGTATGAAAAAGTAAGTAATAAAAAAAAGTGGCTTTTAGAAATAATATCAATTTCCAAAAGTGAAGCCGGAGGCTTAAAAGAAGTTATTGCATCAATTAAAGGTAAAAATATTTACTCTTCCTTGAAATATGAGAGCGGGGTACATAGAGTTCAGCGTGTTCCAGATACCGAAACTCAAGGCAGGGTTCATACTTCAGCCGCTACAGTAGCCGTACTACCTGAGGCAGAAGATGTAGATGTTAAAATTGAAGATAAAGATTTAAGAATAGATGTATTCAGAAGTAGTGGACCAGGAGGGCAGAGCGTTAATACAACAGACTCAGCAGTTAGAATAACTCATATTCCGACAGGAATTGTGGTGAGTCAACAAGACGAAAAATCTCAAATTAGAAATAAAGAGAAAGGTTTGAAAATTCTAAGATCTAGAATATATGAATTAGAAAGACAAAAAAGAGATATGGTCCGATCTCAAGACAGAAAAAGCAAAATAGGAACTGGTGACAGATCGGAAAGAATTAGAACCTATAACTTTCCCCAAGGTAGAGTTACTGACCATAGAATAAATTTAACTTTGCATAAATTAGAGGAATTTATGCAGGGTGAGATTTTTGATGAAATGATTGAAAATTTAAGTTTACAAGCTCAACAAAATGAACTTGATAAATTAAACTAATATGAATTATCAAAAAATAATAGATAGAGGTTTTTCTTTGGTTAGAAAAAACAAAATTGAGAATGCACATTTAGATAGTCAGTTAATTTTGTCAAAAATTCTAAAAAAAAAAAAGGAAGATATTTTGATAAATTTAAATAAAATTATAAATAAAAAATCAATTAAAGAATTTAATTTTTTATTGTCAAAACGACTAAAAAATGAGCCAATTGCATACATCTTAGGTTCAAAAGAATTTTGGAAAAGTAAATTTTTAGTAAATAGGTCTGTTTTAATTCCAAGGCCTGAAACTGAACATTTGGTTGAAGAAATTTTAAAAATAATAAAAAGAAATGAGTCAAAAAAAATATTAGATGTTGGTACTGGATCTGGCTGTATAATTATTTCGATCTTAAAAGAAAGACCCAAGTGCCGTGTTACAGCGGTTGATATATCAGTAAAAGCTTTAAATGTTGCAAAAAGTAATGCAAAAATGCATCACTTAGAAAATAAAATTAAATTTGTCAATATCGATATTGACAAATTCCAATCTTCTAAATATGATTTAATTGTAACCAATCCCCCCTATATAAAACTAGGTGATTTTAAAAGGTTGGGAGATAATATTAAGCTTTATGAACCAAAATTAGCACTTGATGGTGGTTCGGATGGCTATAAAGAAATTAAGAAAATTATTTATAAAAGCTCAAAATTATTAAAATATAATGGAAAGTTGGTTATAGAAATCGGCGATAAGCAAAAAAATCGCACAACTTTGGAACTAAAAAAAAATGGTTTTTTTATTAATAAAATATGCAAAGATCTGTCTGGTAAATGCAGAGTTTTAATTGCAACTAAAACTTTTAAATGAATAATTTCAGAAATAATAACAGAAGAGTTAGATTTAAATCTGGCGCAGATAGAAATTTTAGAAAACGAAACGGCAATGGGCATAAAAATAATGGAGATTTTAGTTCAAATCATGAATTTAGAAGAAAAAATCCTGGAAAAAATAACCAAAATGCCTCTAAGTTAGTTTTGAAATACCAGGATCTAGCCAGAGAAGCTTTATCTAATGGAGATAAAATTTTATCAGAAAATTATTTACAACATGCTGACCATTTTTCTAGAATAATAGCCGCTCAAGAAACTGCAAAAGATAATTATAATCAAGAGAAAAATTTACATCAAAAAAATGTTGAGGATAAAAAATCTTCAACAGATTCAGAAAATAAGGATAACGAGAGTCGAACGATTTCGTCTGATTAGTTCAATTGAGATATTATTTCAGATTTAAGAACATCAATTTTTATTTTTGAAACTTCAAAATCCTTTCTTTCTTGACCTTTTAAAATTTTACCTGAGGGCAATTTAAGTTTTTGAGAATTTATTTTTTTTCCATTTCTAATTACTTCATAATGCAAATGAGGTCCTGTTGATAATCCAGTTGATCCAACATACCCAATAATTTGTCCCTGTTTTACTCTAACACCTTTTTTTATTCCATTTCCAAATTTTGATAAATGAGCATATACAGTTTGATACATAGAGTTATGTTTGATTTTTACACAGTTACCTCCACCACCACACCATTGTGCCCTTGTAATTACTCCGTCACCCGATGCCATAATAGGTGTACCTTTAGGAGCAGCAAAGTCTGTTCCTAAATGCATCTTGTTATAACCTAAAATTGGATGTTTTCTTTTACCAAATGAAGATGATAATCTTGCCCCATTTATTGGAGTTTTCATTAGAGTTTTTCTAACACTTTTTCCATTCTCATCAAAATAGTCAACTTTATTTTTTTTATATTCATATCGATAAAGTTGTAAATCGTTATTCTGTAATTTTAAATTAGCAAAAATAATATCTCCTGTATCAATTATTTTTCCAGAAGAATCAATAAATTCTTCATAAATAATTTGAAAATTGTCATTTTTCCAAACATCTCTTTGAAAATCAACTTGAAAACCATATAATCTTGCAAATTCTAAAATTATATTTGGTTTAATGTCTAGCTTTTCTGCGCTGCTGTATAAGCTACTTGTAATTGTGGTCTCTTTATATACTACTTTTTTGGTAAAATTTTTTTCAATTAATTTAGATTTAAATGTATTTGTATTTTCAATTCTTGAAAATAGCATTTCGTTTTTTTTGTTTGTTTCAATTTTAAACTCATTCAATATTGAACCTTTCAGTCTATCAATTTTAAAAAATATTTTTTGTCCAGTTTTTAAAATTTTTAATGATTGATTTTTTTTTATATTATCGAGAAATATTTTTTGCTCATTATTATCAATTTTAATATTTTTTATTATACTTTCGTATGTATCGCCTGATTTTACAATATAATTAACTGATTTATATCTGGATTTTAAATTTGAGGTAATTTTTTTTAAAGTCTTATGTAAATAGATATTGCTTAAACTTTTCTTAAAATTCGAAACTTGTTTTTGTCTGTTTTTATTATAATAATCTTGACTTAATAATGTTATTAAAATTAATAATATTAACCAAATAAAGATTGAATACTCTTTTAGTTTTTTTTCTAATTTGCGCATTGGCTTTTAAATACGTTCTAAAATTACTGATTTTTATGGCTTTTTAAAACATATTTTATTTATCTAATACCTTGATTTATTAATTTTTTCTAATATAAGCGTCACACTCAACATATAAAAAATGTTAATTATTGGGCTTAATAACCCAATTAGCTATTTAATTTGTTAATATTTTAAGAAGAGAAGTGTGGACGGTTAAGGTTACCAAAATTTGTCGTACACACTTCAACATTACATAAATATTATTCTTAGTATTTATGTAGAAGC
>MDSV01010215.1_pt1 | contig 23641 bp, 26 predicted proteins | sample 810851 | NCBI WGS metagenome assembly MDSV01 (sample SAMN05326640, study PRJNA326480) | marine metagenome | isolation source: seawater | place: Atlantic Ocean: North East | collected 2012 | reverse complement strand
TGTATATTATGATTCTACCAGCTTTTGGTATTATCTCTCATATCGTATCAACTTTCTCTCGTAAGCCAATTTTTGGTTATTTAGGAATGGCTTATGCGATGGTATCTATTGGCTTTGTCGGCTTTATCGTATGGGCGCACCACATGTACACAACAGGCATCAGTGTCGATATGCGTGCATATTTTACAGCTGCAACTTTAATTATTGCTGTGCCTACAGGGATCAAAATTTTCTCATGGATTGCCACAATGTGGGGCGGTTCGATCGAATTTAAAACACCTATGCTTTGGGCTATTGGCTTTATTTTCCTTTTCACTGTGGGTGGTGTAACAGGGGTTGTGTTGGCCAATGCGGGTATGGATGTTGTTCTCCATGACACCTACTATGTTGTGGCGCATTTCCATTATGTTTTATCACTTGGTGCGGTCTTTGCTTTATTCGCAGGTTTTTACTACTGGATTGGTAAAATGTCAGGCCGTCAATATCCTGAGCTTTTAGGTAAGATTCATTTCTGGATCACGTTTTTTGGTGTGAACTTAATCTTCTTCCCTCAGCATTTCTTAGGTCTTCAGGGTATGCCACGTCGTTATATTGATTATCCAGATGCCTATGCAGGTTGGAATATGGTGTCATCTTTTGGTGGTTATCTAACAGGTGTAAGCGTTATCTTATTCGTGTTCATTGTGTTCTACACATTGATGTTTGGGAAACGTGTTGGTGCTAACTACTGGAACGTCGATAAAGATGTGATGACTTTAGAGTGGACAGTAAGTTCTCCACCACCGTTCCACCAGTTCGATGAACAACCAACGGTAAAATAATTAAAAGCCCCGCCTCAAAGCGGGGTTTTTTCTTGACATAAATTATTGCTTCGGGCATAGCTACTTTCATGTCTATACCGCTCATAAAGTTACATTTTGTTCGCCATATACGCGTTGAGGATAATGGTGTTGTGTACGGCCCGACGGTTGATTTCCAGCAGACAAATTTATGTGAATTAATGCCATGCGCAGATAAGTTGCCTTCGCCTGATAGGTCGTTATGGTTTTCCTCTGATTACGCCCGTGCTATGCATACAGCGTTGTCACTGCTCTCTCTTAAGAAAGCAGTGCAACGGCCAAAAATTAGGCAGATGATATCCATGCGTGAACACTGCCTTAAACCTTTTGAAGGATATCGTTGGGATGATCTATGGACAGATGAAGAGCTGCAGCCATGGTTTAAAGATCCGTGGACGGTTCAGCCATCTTATAAAGGTATCGAAGGTGGAGAAACTTTAGAGGCTTTCCAGCAACGTGTATCTGAGGGTATTAACAAAGTCATAGACGTGTTGGCGGTTAATCCAGACGGCAAAAACGAAGCAGTGATTATCTGTCATGGCGGTGTCTTGCAGATGGCACGTTATTTAGCAGGGCGTACGACTCGTCAAACTTATTTAGAGCCTTATCCAAATAACCTTGAAATCTTGACGCTTGAGATATAGTCTCTGACGGCAATGAACATAGTTTCTAAAATCAGTAATGATGACACACGCATTAAAGACTATTTCGACCTGTTAAAACCACGGGTGATGAGCCTTGTTATTTTTACAGGTATATGCGGTATGCTACTCGCCCCTGGTGTATTCTCAATGCATCCTTTGGTGGCGGCTATTGCCATTTTATCGCTAAGTTTTGGTGCAGGGGCCGCTGGTGCCTTTAATATGTGGTATGACCGAGATATTGATGCGCAAATGAAGCGTACAAAAAACCGCCCTATTCCTTCGGGTAAAGTCCCATCTGCTGAAGCATTAGGCTTTGCTGTAGTGGTGAGTTTATTCTCAGTAATGCTCATGGGAATGGCGACAAATTGGGTGGCAGCTGGCTTACTTGCGTTTGCTAATTTCTTTTATTCAGTGATTTATACAATGTGGTTGAAGCGTTCTACCTCACAAAATATTGTGATCGGTGGCGCAGCGGGTGCATTCCCACCGATGATTGGTTGGGCGGCTGTCACTGGTGATGTAACGCTTTACCCTGTATTGTTATTTTTGATTATCTTTATGTGGACGCCGCCGCATTTTTGGGCGTTGGCTTTGTATTCCAATGATGATTTCACAAAGGCTAAACTGCCGATGCTACCTGTGACGCATGGGGCGGCGCATACAAAATGGCAGATGCTTATATATACGCTTGTTTTAACGGCTATTACTTTATTGCCGTTTGTACTCGGTTATGCGGGTCTTATATATGGGATTACAGCGCTCATCCTGAACGGCTTTTTTATTTTGAGCAATGTCAATGTACTGAAAGAAAAACAAGGGTTTAAGCAAGCCAAGCTGATGTTCGCTTATTCCATTTTCTATCTCTTTGCTATTTTCGGTGCTTTGGTGATCGATCATTTTGTTTAAGTGGACAAATCTTTCCTTTGTGATTAAATAGGTCTATGTCGATACGTTGTTTTGTCTTATTGATCGTTGCCTTTGCTTTCACCATGACTTCTATGGTGCCGAAAGGCTTTATGAGTAGCGTCGATGAAAATGGTAAAATTGCCATTGTTATTTGTTCAGGCGTTAGTCAAAAAACAATCTATATTGACCAAGAACAAGCCCCTGAGGAGGGGAATAAAGGTAGTGCTGATGCTGATGACGAACAACAGCCAGATAGCTGTCCAGCAACAATTGTCTCACATCAGCAGCTTCTAACACCAGTTGCTACACTTTTTGTACCATTATCAGAGCCTTTCGAGATATTTGATCCTTCCTTTGATAGCGTGATAATTCAAAAAACCACGACTATCGCACATAGCCGTGCGCCGCCTCTCTTCGCTTAATTTTATTTTTTGAAAAATTAAACGAAGAAGGATTATTTACATGAATAACAATATTAAAACGATCGCTCATTGTGGCGTGGGGTTTGGCGGTCATTTAGCAATGTGCTTTACGGCTGCTGCGGCGACACCGTTTGTGGCGGCTGCCGTAGGTTTAGCGATTACACCAGTGGCTGGTATGGCGGTTGGCTTAGGTCTAGCAACAACCATCTTTGTAGCTTGTGGGGGCTATAAAAAACCTGCAGCCTCAGCAGGCTTTGTGGCACTCGGTTTGGCGGCCTTTGTGACACATTGCATGTTTTTTATGGGGAACGATATGAGTGACATGTCTTTATTTGAGGCGATCGCTAATGCTAGTCGTTGTTTTACGCCACAATAAAATTGCAAAAACCATAAAAACTCTTTAAGGAAAAGATATGTCTGTAAATATTTTAGAAAGACCCGTCACTGAACCAAAAGAAGCTGCAACCATCTATATATGGGACATGGAGATGGACGCTCAAACACAGGCAGCTATTGACAAAATCCTTGATTACATTGCGCGTCATAATATATCACCAAATATTCAGGTACAGGGTAACCTTGTGACGGCTGTTTCCACGATTATTGAGCAGTTTAGTGCGCAATTACCTAGCTATATGAAGGCCGAGCAAGATATGTTTTTTAATCACATGATCCGCTGGATTGCCGATTACGCAAAAGAGACTAATTTACGCAATTTAGATGTTACCTTTAGCTTTAAGCAACAAGGGGTGGCGTCATGAGTTTACCCGCAGTTCTTTATAAAGATCGCTTAGAAATTGGCTTTACCCATAGTAATCAAGGCAATGGTTCAAAAGCACGCCAGCTTGTTGATCTTAATGGTTCGCACCGTGCTAGCCAATATACAATGGGCGGCACGGTTAATTCTAAGGTCAATGATGCAGGGCTTATGGCCTTAATTGGCAATGTCAAAACATTGGTTTTAGAAGCATCAGCGATTGAAAATGAGGCGGATATTTGGGCCAATGATAATGATGTACGCCTTGATATTCAATTATTAGAAACTTTTGGCGCGGACATCGTCAATGTTCAAGATTTTGCCCAAAGTATCTTGGCTGCCGAGACAATTATTGAAGGGCCGTTACCTGTTGAGCAAGTAGAAACATTGTCCAAGTTGATTGTTGATATGGCCGAACTTCGCCAGATGGTTTTACATGCTGATACGCCAACATTAAAAGCCGCTATGCAAGTGCGTGCTAGCATCCTAATAGAGGAAGTGCTGGATGCTCTGGAAGTAGGCGGTGATGACCAGTCCATACAGATGAACGCTATTTTATCACCCGCTGTTATTTTGGCGACAATGCAGCTTATGACAGTTACAGCTCAGCATTTTGGCGTTGGCGCGCAGTTTAGCCAGCGCTTTGAGGCAGTTCAAAAAACGGCTGTTTTGCGTCAGTCTATAGAAGTGGCTGCGCAGCAACAACAGCAATCAATGTCTATGGTAATGGAGACTTTGCAACAAGTGTTACAAAATCCTGAATTGGATGAGCAGAGGCGTGTCACAATTGAGTCTACTATAGAAGCGTTAATGAGTGTCCAAGAAGGCCAAAAATCTTTATCTCCCACATTATTAGAAAAAGTACAAAAATTGGTCGCCATAGAGGGTATGGCCCCTGTCATCAATACATTTATTCAAGCGACGATGACACTTAATGAGGTGAGTACGACAGCAATATCCCAAGGTGTACAAATATCGAATATCAGCCCAATTGTCTCGGCCATTGTTAAGCAAAGCGTTTCTAATGAAATCTCAGCAAGACCTATGCCTGAAGCAGTGCGTTATGCGCAAAAAGCCTCACCAATTTCAGCTGATAATGTAATCCGCTCTGCACCGATTAATTTTTCAAAAATAGTTCCGATGACAAGCGCACCAATAAATATTTCACCTCTTGTGATGCAATTGAAAGAAGCGTTGCCAGCCCTCCCTGAGCGCCCAACGGCTAGCGATAAAGCCTTGTTTGTTTATGTAGAAAAACTGGCGCAAACACCGCCCCCATCACCAAAAGAGATCGACCAAATTATTGTTGAGATTGAAGCACGCTTGCCTGATGATCTACCACAAGAGGAGCGAGATGCCATTACTAAGCTAGTCGAAGAAATTAAAGGGCAGCCTAATCTAGACCCTGATAAACCAGACGAACAAAAGTTAAAAGAACCTTTACCAGAAAAGCTGGATGATTTTGAAGCTGCACCAGAGCCAATAAAACCAGACTGCGGACCAATATGTAATTGTTTTCCAAAACCAAAAGCCATGAGTTCGGATCAGATTGCCGAGCTAAATGCTGCAGTTAATAAGAATAGTGATGCAAATAGAAGAACATCTTTTAACGAAGATGGCAGCGTCACAATCACAATACGTCAAGGGGATGGTAGTGTCGTGACCCAAAGCTACACCGCAGAAGAGATAGCTAGAGACGCTGAAGCTGTTGCGACTGAGGTAAAAAATATAGAAAATAAGGGCTGGTCTAAGAAGACAACAACAGCAAAAGAGCTAGAAGATATTGTAAATCGTAGATCTTCTTATGGGCCGGGCCATGTGCATCACGCAGGTTGCGGTTGTGTACCAGACTTTTCAAAAGCAAATGGCAAAGATGGCGATGATGCGGGTTTAAAAGTAGTTGAGGCGACAATCACTGTTGCTGATCTGGGTAACGGAAAACCAAATACCGAATTAGACAATACTCTTGGCAAAAGGAAAAATGTCGATATGGCGGCCTTATTTGCACCAGCCTTGACATAATCTTGAAAACTGTTTATTAAAATGAGTAAAATAAGGAGATATAAGAGTGACTGATTTAGTAATGCCCCGTATTGATGCGATTATCCCTGTTACCTCGGATGTGGCAGCCGCCGCAAAGAATATTTATACGCATCCTGCTTTACCTGCAGGTATGACAGCGCAACTTTTGCAAGTAACGAAAGATATTCATTGGCGTCGATTAGATGACCCGTCAAACCCTTTGATTAAAGAAGATTCACAAGGTCGTAAACTTATGTACATGCTATGGGGTCATCCAAATCCAGAACACACATTGGATCCTGATTTTATGGTAGCAATGATTTGCCCTTTGGTAAGAGTGAATAATGACACCAAATGGGGCTTTAAGCCTGAAACGATTATCCGTGGCAGCAAGATAGATTTTATTGCTGTTGGTGGGATGTCTTGTTGTGCAGGGTCTCTTCAATTGCATTGGTCACAAATAACTGAGCAAGGAAATGTTGATGAAGCGCGCATTCCTGTAAGCGGTTTGCCACATCCTGAAGAAGCAAATTGGTTAAAGGGTCGTGTTCGTGTTGCTACAAATGATCAAGGGCGTGCAGCGCTTCACCATTTGGCGACAGATATGCTTCATCACCGCATGCCAAATGACCAGCGTTTTGCGTATAATTGCGGCCACAAAGCAGATTACACCGCTTATGCGAATGGCCTCGGTACACCTAAATTGGGGTAAGCCTTTTTCAAATGCAGTATTAAAATGTTCGGTCTATCAATACGGCCATGGTCATGCACCTATACCTGTGATGAAGTAGATTAGAACCTGTTCGGGATAAACTCACGACCTAATGTGCCGTCAAAGCCTTCATGTACATCCCATTCTTTAGGGAAGAAGTGTTTTAACTTCTCTATGTCACCGCTATCATAGCTTAGCCAGTAAGTTCTCTTAGTTCTTTTTTCATTTTTTCTCGTTACTTAATTGAAATTATAGGTTGAGATTACATCATTTTAATCTTAGTTTCTATTAAAAGGTAGCCCTATGAGTATATTGTTTATCGATAATATAAATTTTCATTCTAAGAATTTTCCAGAATTGTTTAGAACAATTAATATGTGTAACTACACTTATCGGTATCATTTTAGTAAATATGATAAGTTAAAGACGGCCTATGGTAACTATAAGAGCCATGCTAGACAGCTTAGTAAATATAAAAATAAAATTAACAAACAACCGCTTTCATATTGGCTGGATAATGATATTGACGGCTTGAATCTCTTTTCTTTTGCAAAAGCTGAGGTGCTGCTCCGCGCCATATCAAAAAAAGCGTGGTATGATCAGTGTACAGATAATAATGATACTATAGTTTTTCAGAAGCTCTTAAAAAGCGATGCTGATCTTTTGGTAGATGGGCTGGCTGCTGCCTGTTTATGGTTAGAATACTGGGAAGAGTTTTTTAAAAAAAATCACGCAAAATATAAGTATTTATTTATTTTTTCTAATTCATATATTTACACAAAGACAGCAGCACTAATGGCCGATAGATTTGACATTACTGTCTATGTGATGGAGCATTTCTTCACAGGAAAAGATTATTATATTGAACAGACAACACAATCAATTCAGTCGGCTAATCCGCTTTCTTTGCCTGTACCAGAGGATACGAAGATAAATGAAATACAAGTTAACAGGATGTTTGTGGATAGTCAGAATAGAAATGTAAAAAAAGAGAATATGGCTTATAGATCTTTTTTTGACAATAAATCTAAGACAGTACTTCTTGTATGTCAGGTCTCTAATGATTTTTCTTTGATTGAGAGCCATGCCGATTCTTTGGGGAGCATCTATTTTTATAAGAGTGCGATTAAAGAAATTCTGGAAAAGACCACATATAACATTTTGATTAAAACCCACCCTTATGAAGCCCGTAAATTAGCGTTAAAGGATAAGATTACTTATAATGAATTGACGAATTATAGAATTAATTTACCGGATCATTTAGTGAGTAGAGTTGAAATCACAGATAGGTATCCTTTTGAAGCAATGTTGAAACAGTCCGATTGTGTCCTGTCATTATGCTCTCAGGCAGGACTTGAAGCGCTATGGCATAAAAAGCCAGTTTTAATTCATAAGAATGCTTTTTATTCTTCAAAAGGTTTTACTAAAGAATTTTCTTCTGTCGATGATATCGTTAATATACTCAATACATCAGAAAGATTAGCGTTGTCAGACACTGAGAATAAAGCTTTTTATGCGTTTATGACTCATGCGAAAAACCTTCTTTATTCCGCACAAACGGCTGAATTAAAATTTCTACCTTTATTTGAAAACGCAGCCGTAGGAAAGAGAGGTGAGAATCTTCTGGGTAAAGCCTCTTTTTTGAACAGTTTTTATGTTTACAGAAAAATTTCTTATATATTGCCTACAAGAAAAATAAAAAAACTTCTAAAAGACCCAAGGGGTTTCTTTAGAGATGCCCATTTGAATAAGAAAAAGAATGCAAGTTAAAAGAAAAGAAAAGTTAAGAGCGCAAATTATTTTGAGCGATTCAATCCAGAAAATATGGGGAGCGTTATTCTATGAATATGCGTATGTTAATGCAAATGTCTCTGTGCTGGTAAATTGGGAAAAATTAGAAATTAATAGAGAGACTATAGCAATAGGGTCTTTCGATTCCTTTGTTTGTGCGTGTATAAAACATAATTCTCTAGAAAGCGTTTTTATATCGGAAGCAGACTTTGCTGATAAAAGCGTTATAGGTTTTACAGACGGACCAAGTGTAGAGGATATTGTTTTTGTGAAAGAAAAACTTAGTTCGTTGCCGGATGTTTTAAATGTATTGTTGCCAGTGAGTTATGCGAAAATTTGGGAAGCTTTTATGTTTTATAGGCAGCTTCCTAAGATCATTAATATATTTGATAAGCGTTCCAACATCATTCCGGAGTGGTTTGAGAGAAAAATTCGTTCCTTTAATATCGCACTGAATTATTTTGAGATTGAAGAATTGAGTGAATTACAGCCGAAAACTACGTATTATAGAGATTACAAAAGAACTATTGATTATTATGACACTGTCTTGTTAAAGAAGCATAGCATTAGTTATTTAAGCAATAATAAGAAAGAGCATTTTTCGTCGTCGACTATAAAGGGTAAGCTATTAAATATAAGTAAGTTTTTGGAAGAGTATGTCTGATATAAATATCGTTTGTTTTGATCCTAGCTATTTGTTTTCAGACCTTGTTAAGCGGTTTGAAGGTAGAGGCTGTGTATTTTCAGAGTTCCCTTTGGCGTCAGCAAAAACCTATGTTTGGATGCGTCCTCAAGAATATGTGGCTTATCTTGATTTCATTGAAGGTATTGAACCTGAAGATGTCACGAGCAAATTTGTTTCTGCGATCAACAAGATAGAAAATCAGATAACATTAGATAAGCTAAAGAAACGCTCTGTTGTGATTCACCACGGCATATGTCCCGACCCTATTTATCAATTTGATGCGTATAACAGCACGATAAAATTAAGTGATGTAGCAAGAGTTGTTGGCGTGTGTCCTTTTGACGACTGTTATAGGCAAATGTCAAACATAGGGAATAAAAATAATTTCTCATTTTGCCCGATTGGTTACGATCATGAAGTCTTTTCAGAGGAGTACATAAAAGATAAAAAAAATAGTGATAAAGAGAATGTGTTAAATATTGGTTTTGTCGGGCGTGCTTATGGGACGACTGATGAGAGCCTTTTAAATAGCAGTATAAAAGCATCGCCAAAAGGGTATATTAAAGGGGGGGATCATCTTTTGAATTTGTCCCTGAGATTAAAAGCCCTTGATGTGAAATTCAAGATACATATTTTAGGTCAAAACTGGGAAGAACAGGTTAAATTATTTGATACCTATGGTATTGATTGCCACTATTATCAAAGAGATAAGGATATTAAATATACAGATTATCCGAAAATATACGCAGGATTTGACTTATTAATTGTGACGAGTCGTGGAGAAAGTGGCCCTGTGCCTGTTCTTGAAGCACTGAGTTTGGGTGTGCCTGTGGTGGGGTGTGAGAACGCAGGGATGGTGAAATATGTGGCTACTATTACATCAGGTTGTCATACGTATAAATATGATACAAAGTGGCATATTGCGGAAATAGAAAAATTAACTGAGCATATTTTACGGCTACGCCAAAAACCTTTAGCCTTAAGAGATAAATTAATGCTACGAAAAGATATTGAGCAATACACAACAATTAATTGGATAAACACTATAATGAAGTATTCTGAGGGGCTGACTTGAAGACACCTGTATTTATACATATCCCTAAGACAGCGGGGAAATCTGTTAGGAAAGCTTTAGAGGATGTTCCTAATCTTATCGATATAAAACATTCAACAATTGATATTCAAAGGAAGCAATATAGAAAGAGAGGGAAGGAATTTCCTGAAGATATTTTTTCATTTTGCTTCGTGAGAAATCCTTATAAAAGATTAATGTCTTCTTTTTATCATTTATCTGAAGTGAGTGATGTTGCGCAAACTAGTTTCACACAAAACAGGCGAAAGCTGCGTGAAGAATATAAACTAAACTTCCAGAACTTTGTTATGGACAAGGGCTTTGAAAAATATGATTTCGGCCATTTTAAACATCAAACAAGATGGCTATTAGATGAAAATGGATTGGAAGTAGTTGATTCTATTGGACGTTTCGAATATTTGCAACAAGACTTCTCTAAGTTGTATTTCTATTTATCGGGAAAAAGTGGAGTAATACTTCCTAAAATAAATAAAACAATATCTAAGAATTACAGTGATGACTTTTTGACTTCTTGGGATGAAAAGATGCTGTCATTAGTGGCTGGTTATTATAAAAAAGATTTTGAGTATCTAGGTTATTCTTATGATATTAAGGATGCGGCATCCCTACCTAAAGGGGATATTTATGATACTTTGTAATGGCTGTTCTAAAACAGGTACCCATATTTTGACTATATATGCCAAGGCAATTGGGCTTAGTCAAGTTGGGGGCACGCTAATTAAAAGACACCCTAAAGCCACGCTAAAAACTACGAGTATAAAACTAATTAAAGACATAATGGCGCATGATAATGGACATTTCATGCACTGCCATGTTTCTTATACAAATAATTTACGCCAGAGACTGATAGTTGGAGAGCACAAGATGATTCACATCATTAGGCATCCTAGAAATGTGGCTGTGAGTTGGATGCGACATAGAAACAAACAAAACCCAGACATCGAAGTTTCAACGGATAGCTTAAAAGAGCTAATCCAAGGAAAGATGTTTAATATGAGTGTCCCGGATCATTATAAGGGATTTCTTAAGTGGGTGCATACGCCAGAGGTACTAACAGTAAGGTTTGAGGATGTATTTGAAAATTCAGATAAGGTATTTTCTCAAATGTCTGCTTTTATTGGTATTGATGGTTGCCCTAAGCCTGAGGATGTTTTTGGACATGGAGTTACAAATAATGATAAAAAAAGCACGTGGCAAGAATGGTGGGATGAAGATGTTGATTTTGTTTGGCGTGAGGCTGGGGGTATAGAATTAGAGGGAGCTCTTGGGTACTAATAAGCTGGTGCACCCGACAAACAGGATTGGCTCGCAAGCTCGCCGCGTCTGCATCATACTCTTTTTTTTATATGCTCGCATGCACGCTTGCTCGCCTTAATGAATGATTGGCCGTCGAACCTTTTTTCGGTTCGAATGCTTATCAACCATCAATAATAAAAAGCCCCCTTGCGGAGGCATGTTATTATTGGCGCACCCGACAGGATTCGAACCTGTGGCCTCTGGTACCGGAAACCAACGCTCTATCCAGCTGAGCTACGGGTGCAGTTAATCTTCTTCTCATTAGTACGCATTGTGCTGCGGACTGTCAATAAAGATAGAAGGCTTTAAATTCCAGATGCGCAGTGGCATAAATCTTGCTATAATTGATCCATGTGGTTATTCGGTAAAAAAGATAAAGACAAGAAAAAATCAGGACAAGAGCCTGCCTTGACGGGTAAGGAAGCGGCTGTTGAAAAGGCTATGGCGCAATTTCGCCAGACACGCCAAGAGCTTGGGCCAGAGACTGTTGAGGCGATGGAACGTGCGATGCGCTTAGAACAAGTCAAAAATCAAATCAAAGATGCCATAGATAATAAAGAAGGCAGCAATCGTGAGGCTGTGTTAACTCTTCTGGCAGAGATGAAAGAAAAGCAAAAATAACCAATTTTGCACTGCACATTGTACAGACTTTTTTATTAACCATTTCATGGTATATTTAATAAAAATTTTTGGAGTAATAATTTATGCCTGTATACCAAGCCCCCCTCAATGATATGCGTTTTGTCTTAAAAGACGTTCTTGATGTCGAGCAATTAAGCAAATTGCCCGGTTATGAAGAAGCAGGTGTTGACCTTATTGATGCGGTTATGGAAGAGGGCGCAAAAATTTGCCAAGATGTTTTGTTCCCGCTCAATATGTCTGGCGATCAAGAAGGCTGCACGCGCCATGATGATGGCTCGGTAACCACACCTAAAGGTTTCAAAGAAGCCTATCAAACATTTATCCAAGGTGGCTGGACGGGGATTTCGGCTGATCCAGAATATGGCGGATCAGGTATGCCAGTGCTTGTGAACACAGTTATGCAAGAAATGATCTGCTCGTCTAATATGAGTTTTGGGATGTATCCAGGGCTTTCGCAAGGTGCTTATGAGGCGATCCATCTTTACGGTACGGAAGAACAAAAAGCACTATATTTGCCGAAAATTGTATCGGGTGAATGGTCAGGCACAATGAATTTGACCGAACCACATTGTGGGACAGATTTAGGATTGATCCGCACAAAAGCCGATGATAATAAAGACGGCTCTTATGCAATTTCAGGGTCTAAAATATATATTTCGGCAGGCGAGCACGATATGGTCGAAAATATTGTGCATCTGGTATTGGCGAGGCTGCCCGATGCACCAGAAGGCGTGAAGGGTATATCGCTTTTCGTTGTGCCGAAGTTTTTACCAAAAGAAGATGGTTCTTTAGGCGCGCGCAATAAACTTATTTGTGGTTCAATCGAGCATAAAATGGGCATTCATGCCAACTCCACCTGTGTGATGAATTTTGATGGCGCGCAAGGCTGGCTCGTAGGTGAACCGCACAAAGGTCTACGCGCAATGTTTGCGATGATGAATGCTGCACGTCTTGGTGTGGCCATGCAAGGGTTAGGTATTGCCGAAGTGGCCTATCAGAACGGTTTGGCTTATGCGAAGGATCGTTTGCAAATGCGCTCACTCGACGGCACAAAATTCCCAGATAAGCCAGCCGACCCGATTATTGTGCACCCAGATGTGCGCCGTATGTTGCTGACCAGTAAATCAATTATTGAAGGCTGCCGTGCGTTGTCTTTTTGGACGAGTATGAATCTTGATATCTCATTAAAGAGCGAAAATGAAACTGAGAAGCAGGCTGCCGATGATCTTGTGGCCTTAATGACTCCAATTTTAAAAGCCTATCAAACAGATATGGGCTTGGAAATTGCCTCTCATGCAGTGCAAGTTCATGGCGGTGCTGGCTTTATTCAAGAATATGGTGTCGAGCAATATATGCGTGATGCGCGTATTGCGATGATCTATGAAGGCACAAACGGTATCCAAGCGCTTGATCTTGTGGGCCGTAAAATGGGTCAGCATATGGGTCGTTTGCTGCGCCGCTTCTTCCATCCAGTCAATGATTTTATTGAAGCGCATCAGGCTGATGCAGAAATGGCTGAATTTGTAATGCCACTCGCTAAAGCCTTTATGAAACTACAACAAGCCACCGCAACTGTTGCACAAAAAGGTCTCAAGAATCCTTTAGAAGCAGGTGCGGCATCTTCTGATTATCTACGGATGTTCGCACTAACGGCACTCGCTTATATGTGGGCAAGAATGGCAAAAGTGGCGCAGCAAAAATTACAATCTGGTGAAGGCGATAAAGAATTTTATGATGCTAAAATCAAAACCGCACAATTTTTTATGAGCCGTGTGCTGCCTGAGGCCGATGCACGATTTAAGATGTTAATGGCTGGTGCTGATACGATGATGGCACTCAAAGCAGAACAGTTCTAAGGAGTAAATAATGATCTCAGAATCTCTTATCAATCAAGTTAGACAAAAAATGCAATTTGCGGGTATTAAGGATAAGCGCATTGTCTTTGAAATTGAGGATGAAGGTAAAATCCTTATCAATACCCATGAAGTGCCGTATGAGATTGAGGAAACCGAGACCGATGATTACGATGTAAAAATGCGCGCTAAATTATCAGTTTTTGAGGGTATCCTCACAGGGACGCAAGACCCTAATATGGCGTTTATGATGGGCAAGTTGAAAGTCGATGGCTCAACGGGCTTGGCGATGAAATTGGCGTCAGTCTTAGAAGATTAAAAGTTATTCAACTTTTTTAGCAGAGATCATAACCGATCCTAATTCTTTGTTAGCAGGTCGCCATACAGTTGTATTCATATCATCATTTAAAATAGAAGGGTGCGGCACATAAAAGGTAATAAGCTCATTTTCTATTTTTGTAATGGGCATATAAAAACTTTGCCAGCCTTCTGGTGTAGTTGAAAGATATTGGCCGTGTTTCTTAAGACCTATCTTTATATCGTCATTTTCAAAAAGAACACCACCTATAGCTTCATTTTCAGTGCCTTTAAATAGCGTTATAGGCTCAATCTTACTGTTCATTTCATTATTAAAAGAAAAATAATGTGCTGTGTTTGGTTTTTGTTGCTCTGATATGCTTAAAACGTAAGTTTCAGCCTGTGCAGCCGTTGTAATAAATAACAATAATAAAAACAAATAACGCATATTACAAATCTATCATGGAAAATTTATATAGCCCAGTTTTTAGATTTTCTGCGGCTATCATTTGGATGTATTTCAATATGTGGATCAATAAGCCTGCAATCCATAGATTATCCGAACAAGTCGGGTAAATGGCGTTAGATGTTATAATGACATTTATACATGATCCCGCTATCATCATTTTATGAATCTCATTTTCCGTGTTTTATATGTTTTTATCCTGAGTCTGTTTAAGCCGAAATTGCGGTTACCAGAAGAAGAGGCGCATCTTGATTTAACTGTTTTGCCGAATGATTTGGATAGTAACTTCCATATGAATAATGGGCGCTATTTGACAATTATGGATTTGGGGCGGTTGGATATGATCTTACGCTCTGGCTTTTTAAAAGTGATGCGTGAAGAAAAGGCTGTGCCTATTCTGGCTTCTGCTACAATCCGATACCGCTTATCGCTTGATCCTTGGATGTCCTATCGATTGAGTTCAAAGATTATATGGTGGGATGAAAAATGGCTGTATATCGAGCAGCGTTTTATCCTTAACAAGGGTGACAAGGCGGGTGCTGTCGCCGCTATTGCTTTGGTAAAGGGTAATTTCTATAGCCGCCGTGATAAGGCGGTATTGCCGACGACTCAGATCATTCAATCTATTCACCCTGAGCCCCTGACGATCCCAGAATGCCCAGCTCATTTAAAAAAATGGATTGAAACTGACCAAGAAATGCGAGAGGTTACTAAGTTATGAAGATAGCTTCTTGGAATATTAACTCTGTGCGGTTGCGCGCACCGATCGTATTAGATTTTTTAAACTCCCATCAACCTGATGTGTTGTGCTTACAAGAAACAAAAACACCAGATGAGCATTTCCCGCATGATGCCTTTAAAGGCACACCGTATAAGCATATCCACATGCATGGTATGAAGGGCTATAATGGGGTAGCGATACTCTCAAAAATACCATTTACGAAACAAGATATCCATCACCGTGCTTGCAAGGAAGATTGTCGGCATATTGCCGTCACCCTTGAACCTAAAGGGTATGGTAAGCCAGTAACAATCCATAATTTATATATCCCAGCCGGTGGGGATGAGCCTGATCGTGCGCTGAATGAAAAATTTGACCATAAGCTGAATTTTGTCGAAGAGCTGACGGATTGGTTTCCAAAGCATCATAAGAAAGATGAGGCCGTAATTGCGGTAGGCGATTTTAATATTGCACCCTTGGAACATGATGTCTGGTCACATAAGCAGTTACTCAAAGTCGTATCGCATACACCGATTGAGGTCGAGAAATTAACAGAGATGCAAAAGGCGATGAATTGGATTGATACAGCGCGTCATTTTGTCCCAGAGGATCAAAAGTTGTATAGCTGGTGGTCTTATCGTTCTAAAGACTGGTTAGCGTCAAACCGAGGCCGCCGCTTGGATCATATTTGGGTAACGCCCATTTTGAAAGAAAACTTGAAGAGCCATAATATTTATACTGACCCACGTGGTTGGGATAGGCCATCCGATCACGTGCCGATTATCACAGAATTTTCATTTTAAGGGGTTGTCCTCGCTTTGTAAAAAGCGTATCCCAAACTATGATTTCAAAAACTTTATCCAATAACTGGCCGCTGTTTTTCGGTATTTTGCTTATTATGATCGCAAATGGTCTGCAAGGTACATTACTAGGTGTGCGTGCAGGCATTGAAGGGTTTTCTACCCTGACCATTGGTGTCTTGATGTCCTTTTATTATTTGGGCTTTTTGGGTGGGTATTTCTTTGTCCCCAAATTAGTGTTGAGGGTCGGCCATATTCGTGTGTTTGCAGCCCTTGCTTCTTTAGCATCGACGGCGGTCTTATTGCACGGTCTTTTTCCTGTGCCTTGGTTGTGGCTTTTGGCACGGGCTGTAACAGGGTTTTGTTATGCAGGTCTCTATATCGTAATTGAAAGCTGGCTTAATCAGGCTGCTGATAATAAAAGCCGAGGGTCTATATTGGCGCTTTACCTATTGGCCAGCCATGGTGGGATGATGTTGGGGCAATTCTTATTGAATATCACTGACCCAGCGCAATTAGAATTATTTGTTTTGACCTCGGTCATTGTGTCCTTAGCGTTGTTGCCTATTTCATTAAGCCAGCGCCCAGCCCCTGTTATTGAAACGCCAGACCCTATTTCATTAAAGACACTTTATAAAACATCGCCTTTGGGTGTGGTTGGTATGTTCTTTAATGGCTTCGGCAGCGGCACAATTTATGGTTTAGCACCTGTTTTTGCGGCGATGGTTGGTATGAGCATTCCGCAAATATCATTATTCATGGCAAGCTTTGTTTTTGGTGGTATTACCTTAACCGTGCCGATTGGTTGGCTATCCGATCATATAAGCCGTAGTTTTGTGATGGTCAGCGTGTCTATTCTGGTCGCTATTTCTGCAAGCATATGTTTTTTTATTGGCATAGAAAGTTTCCCAATTTTGTTGCTTGCGACCACATTGCTTGGCGGCTTGTGTTTTTCAACTTATGGGTTAAGCATTGCTTATACCAATGATCGTTTGAAGCCCAGTCAAATGCTCTCGGCCAGTTCCTCAATGATTTTAGTCAATGGGGTGGGTGCTTGTTTTGGTCCGGTTTTGGTATCATTAGTGATGAGTCAGTTTGGCTCAACCAGTTTCTTCCCAGCTATTGCCATGATTTTCTTGGGTATTGCACTCTTTGGTTTATACCGTGTCAAAGTTGGCAAGAAAGTTACTTTAGAAAACCAAACGGACTCATTTTTGGTGCCCGTGCGGACATCGTCTGTCCTTATGCGTCTCGTTAAAGAAGAAATTGAATAATTGCCTTGACCTTTTTGGCCAAATTTCATTAATGTTGCAGCACACAAGATAAGAATTTTAATAAGGAAGAAATTAATGGGTATCTCAAAACTTGCAATAGGTAAAAATCCACCAGAAGAAGTCAATGTTGTCATTGAAAATCCAATGGGCGGTGAGCCAATTAAATATGAAATCGACAAAGAAACAGGCATGGTTTTTGTCGATCGTTTTTTGCATACATCAATGTATTACCCAGGTAATTACGGCTTTATACCGCATACTTTATCAGGTGATGGCGACCCTGTTGATTGTCTTGTCATAGGCCAAACATCAGTTATGCCAGGGGCTGTTATCCCTGTAAAACCAATTGGTGTATTGCTCATGGAAGATGATGGCGGTGTTGATGAGAAAATTATTGCCTCTCCAGCACCAAAGCTTCACCCTTATTATGATGATATTCAAGATATTGAAGATCTACGCCCTATTTTACGTGAGAAGATTGAGCATTTCTTCGCTCATTACAAAGATCTCGAGAAAAATAAATGGTCTAAGATACTAGGCTGGGGTGATAAGGAAAAAGCAAAAGCACTTATTTTAGAGGGCATTGAGCGTGCTAAAGGCGACAAAGCCGCTTGACCCAATTAAAGGTCACAGCCTTAGGCCAGCAAGGCGACGGGTTAGCACTTTATCAAGACAAAAAAGTCTTTGTTGATGGTGGCTTACCTGATGAGACGCTAGAGGTTTCGTTAACACCTCAGCCTGATGGCCAGAGCTTCCGTGGTTCTATTAATAATATTATTGAGGCGTCTCCCCACCGTGCAACGCCACCTTGTCCGCATTATAATCAATGTGGTGGGTGTCAGCTCCAGCATATGTCTGAAAGCTTTTATCGTTCTTGGAAACAAGAGATGGTCATGGCTTCGCTCTCATTTAATGATCTCACACCAGAGTATATAGAAGAGCCTATTTTTATTTCGGCACAAACCCGCCGCCGTGCGAGTTTCAAGGTCATAAAACAGCATGGTAAGGCGGTGATTGGCTATCATCAAAAACGTTCACACTATATTACGGCGATTACAGAATGCTTGGTGCTTGATCCTGCGCTATTAGAAGCCAAAGACTCTTTACAGCCCTATCTGGATGAGTTGGTGCAAGATAAAAACGGTATCGATTTATTCCTGCAAAAGATCGGTGCGCAAATAGATTGCGTGATAACAGGTCAAATAGGGGCGGCTAAGGAGCCTGATTTAGATGTTAAGTTGACCGTGGCCGAGATCATTCATAATACCCCGATTACCCGCATAAGTTGGCGTAAGAAAGAGCGTGCAGAGCCTGAATTACTGATTGAAAAGGCTCCGATCCGAACATTGATGGGGCCGTTAAGTGTGGCGTTACCACCTTTGGCATTTTTGCAACCGTCTCAACAAGGGGCGGATGCATTAATTTCTAAAGTATTAGCGGCTCTGCCAGATACGCCTTTAAATATTGCAGATTTATTCTCAGGCAACGGCACTTTTACGGGTGCCTTATTGCAAGCGGGGCATGAGGTGATGGCCTATGAGGGCGATGAAGCAGCGGTCAATGCGCTACGCAAAGCGGGACACAGTAAAACCGAACGTCGTGATCTATTTAAAGAACCCTTATCGGTGACAGAAGTTAATCGTTTTGAGGTGATCGTGCTCGACCCACCGCGAGCGGGGGCAAAAACGCAATGTGAAATCTTGGCTAACTCAGATGTGCCGCTGATTATCTATGTTTCTTGTAGTCCTGTTAGCTTTGCCCGAGATGCCGCAAAACTCGTGGAGGGCGGCTATGACTTCACCCGCTTTGGCATGGTCGATCAATTCATATGGTCAACCCACACAGAAATAGTCGGCGTTTTCAGGAAAAGCTGAATTTAAACTTGCATTTTAAAAGCTACGGGTATAGGGTACGGCTCTATTCAGTTGATTGAGGCTGAATTTTCTTACATTTGGTGGCGCGGGATGGAGCAGCCCGGTAGCTCGTCAGGCTCATAACCTGAAGGTCGTAGGTTCAAATCCTACTCCCGCAACCAATTTTTTACTTTATATTTCAATTATTTAAGTCGATGGCACCGAAAGGCGCTTTTCTGTTTTTAGCCCCAAGGGACACTCACGGGACAGTAGGAAACAAACAACTACAATCACTTACGATAAAGTGTCCCTTTTATTGTCCCATGCCTTTGTATGCAAAGGCTAAGCCACTGTATCCCCTGTATATTTTCATGCTACAAGCATAAGAGTTGCAATCTTTTGTGACTGATGGCTTGATGCATGTACTTGTTTTGTTCTATTTTGAATTATGGCGACGATTGAGAAAAGAGAGTTAAGCGGCGGCGCGACATCCTACCGCGCCAGAGTACGGATCAAAGGGCATCCGCAGGAAATTGCGACCTTTGAGCGCCTGACAGATGCCAGGCGCTGGGTGCAACAGACGGAAGCGGCGATTCGGGAGGGCCGGTATTTCAAAACCAGCCAGGCACGCAAATTCACGCTGTCCGATGCTATAAAACGTTACCGCGAGGAAATTCTGAGCCACAAGAAAGCCAGCAATAAAAACGTAACCAATTATCTGGATTACTGGGATCAGGAACTTGGCGCCTATGCTCTGGCGGATATTACCCCCGCCCTGATCGTGAGCGCGCGGAATAAATTTGTTGGCAGCAAAAGCAGATACGGGCGCACGCGCGGGCCGACAACGGCCAACCGTTACGTGTCGGCACTCAGCCATGTATTCACTATAGCGATTAATGATTGGGAATGGCTGGAAATTCATCCGGTGCGCAAAATATCAAAGCTGAAACAGCCACGGGGCCGGGTACGGTTCTTATCTGATGATGAACGGAAGAAGCTGCTGAAAGCCTGCAAGAGTAGTGAAAACCCGCATTTGTATAAGATCGTCGTAATGGCGCTCAGCACAGGCGCACGAAAAATGGAAATTGTCGGCTTGAAATGGAAGGATATCGATCTGGAGCGCGGCACAATCATTTTGCACGAAACCAAGAACGGGGAGCGGCGTGTTATTCCGTTGGCCGGTTATGCGCACCAGATTATGAAGGCGCATTATAAAAAGCGGGATAAGAAATGTGAGTATGTGTTTCCGTCCCAATCCAAATGCCAGCCGATTGATATCCGCACCGCGTGGGAGAATGCGCTGATCAATGCCAAAATTACAGATTTCCGTTTTCATGATCTGCGCCACAGCGCCGCATCCTATCTGGCGATGAATGGTGCAACGCTGGCAGAGATTGCGGAAGTGTTGGGGCACAAAACGCTGCAGATGGTCAAACGCTACGCACATTTGTCGGAGGCTCACACGCATAAAGTGGTCGCCAGCATGAATGATAAGATTTTTGGGGAGGCAAAATGACGGCGCAGATATTTGATAAAATGAAAGAAGATTATGAATCCAGCGATCATGACCTTGGTGTTTTTATCCGCTCCTTGAAAACGGTGGCCTATGTCATGAAAAAGAAACATGGCACCGATATAGACTGGTTGTTTGAAGGTGCGCTTCATCATCTAAGAGCCAAGACAAAAACCTATATCGACGATAAGCGGATTGGCCTGCTGGCGGCGCTTCTGGTTGGTTATGGCAGCAGCTTTAATCAGGTGATGCAGGCGCTGGGGGAATGGCTGGATATCAGTGACACCAAAATCAAGAACGCCTATTACAGCGTTAACAAGGAATACAAACTTCCTAAAAACGAGAGCAATCTTGATTGTCCGGCGTTCATTAAAAAGGCAGAACTTATGCCTTATATTATGACGATCCAAAATGACCGGCCTTTTCCCAAACGGTATAAAAAAGCATATGATGCTTTTATAAAGGCCCGCCATCAGGCGGAGGCTGTGCATATTGAACATATCCTCCGCATGCTAACGGAGACCAGAAATCTTCAGGTCTCTTTCGCAGATGTCGAGGAGCGTCAAGACATTATCAAGGATATCAATCAGTCATATTTATTGTGACCGGTTATTTTTAATCCGGCATGCTGGATTAAATTAGCCTCATACCACTTCATTATAAAACCGTTCAGGCTTTCTCCATGTCGTGCAATTCAGCGCGGCACTCACCAATAAAGGAGAAAGCAAAATGTCCGAAACACTTGAAATATCACCGCCCCTGCAGCGGCGGTTTATCCCGCTCACCGAATGGCCGAAACATCACAGCTGGCCACCTATCGGGGGATTGCGCCACCTGGTCTTTTATGCCGAAGAGAACGGCTTTGATAAAGTCATTCGCCGTGCAGGCCGCCGCGTTCTGATTGATGAACAGGCCTTCTTCCAATGGCTCGACGAGCAGAACGGGGGCCGGAAATGAGCGAACAACTTTTCTTTTCGCAGGAAGAACTGGCTCAGCGCTGGCTGATTTCCAAACGGACGCTGGAGCGTTGGCGCTGGCTGGGTACTGGTCCGCGTTATCATAAAATCGGCGGCCGGGTGATTTACAAGCGCGACGATATCGAGGCGTTTGAGGATACGCGGCAATTTCCACCTCAAAGAGCGGGAGGTGTATTATGATTATCGATAAAATAAATAAAGCTGCCCGCATTCTGGGCATGAGTCCTGATCTGTCTTGCGCTGGTGGTGATAAAAAGCTCTTCGGCATTATTCATGAAGGCAATATTAAAGCCGTTCCCGTTGCCGATAGTCCTTTTGCTCCGATAGAAGAGCCAGTTTTGACCATTGCCTGCTATCCGGAATACGCCGCCGGTATATACAAAAACGCACCACGGCCTGTCTGGCTTTATGATCGGATTGAAGATATTCGTGATATGCGCCTGCCAAAATCAACGAATCCGGGCTGGATCATTCTTGTGGCGCATATGGATGATTTTGTTCCGGCGAATATGTTGGCCGACCGCTGGACGGATGACTATGAAGTCTCAGTCATGATCGCTGATGAAAAGCAGCTGAACAGTATATTCGCCGCCAATCGCAAGCCAGTATTTTAAGGAGGATATAATTATGCCCCTTAAAACTTTGGATTATAACGATCCCGATTTACCGTCCCGTGATGAGATCAAGGCTGCGATGTTGGTGCGGCTGCCGGAGGTGTTGCGGCATCTGTTCCCGAACGGCAGACAGCAGAAACGAGAGTTCCAAATAGGCAGTTTGCAGGGTGAAAAAGGCCAGAGCCTTAAAATTACTATGAGCGGTGATAAAGCCGGGCTATGGCATGATTTTGATAGCGGCCACGGCGGCGATATTTTCGACCTGTGGGCGGCGGTGAAAGGACTGGATACGCAGCTGGATTTTCCGGCGGTGTTGCGATCCTGTGCGGACTGGCTGGGAATCTCGCCGGTTATGCCGTCCGTATCACCGGAGCGCAGAGAATGGATATACACAGATGTATCCGGAAAATCGCTGGTCACCGTCAAACGCACAGACGGAGCAGACGGCAAAAAGACTTTTTTGCCCTATGATCATGTTACCGGAAAGCATTCCATGCCGGAGATCAGGCCGCTCTATAATCTGCCCGGCATCGCCATCGCCGACCCAGTTATTATTACAGAAGGTGAAAAATGCGCGCAGGTGCTGATTGATCTCGGCATTCCGGCCACGACCGTCATGGGCGGTGCAAATTTTGATCCGGCAAAAACAGATTTCAGCCCACTGGCTGGCAAGGACATTATCATCTGGCCGGACAATGATAAGGCCGGGCAAGATTACGTCGAGCATCTGAAAACCGGACTGCAATCCATAAAGCCCAGAAGCCTGCGGGTCATCATCCCGCCCGCCGATAAGCCGGAGAAATGGGATGCCGCCAATGCGGTGCAGGACGGCCTTAACATTCAGGCCTTTTTGAATTCTGTACCACAATCAAAAATCCATCTGCAACGCTACGAAGCCTTCTCGCTGGCAGAGCTGATCGCCGATAAAAGCCCGATGCCGGATGATCTGATCGCCCCGCGTCTGCTCACGCCATCAGGAATGCTGGTGATTGGCGGCGCCCCTAAATCGGGCAAGAGTGATTTTACTCTCTCGCTGCTGACCCATATGGCCGCCGGGCAGCCGTTTCTGAAATTCACACCGCCCAGGCCATTGCGAGTGTTCGTGCTGCAGGCAGAAATCCAGTATGATTATCTGCGCGAGCGTCTGCAGAAAATGGGGTTATCAGAGGACGCCATTCAAAAAGCTGGGCAAAATATCCATATCACGCCGCAATTAAAGCTCCTGCTAAATGATGATGGGTTGGAGATCATTAAAGATCTAATCCATGAGAAATTTCCGGATGCGCCGCCAGATATTATCGTCATCGATCCGATCCTGGTGACGCCTATCTTCGCTTCGCTCACCAAGGGCGATGCGCCGCGCGAAAGGCTGCGCATCGCGTTTATGGCGGCGATCTATGCGGTCGGCATTCTCATGCTTTTCGGTTTCGCCGGAAACGCCATGCTGCACCATCTCGGCGTTAC
>MDSV01198299.1_pt1 | contig 23646 bp, 22 predicted proteins | sample 810851 | NCBI WGS metagenome assembly MDSV01 (sample SAMN05326640, study PRJNA326480) | marine metagenome | isolation source: seawater | place: Atlantic Ocean: North East | collected 2012 | reverse complement strand
CCCGCCGATCGCGGCAAGCCAGTGCTCCAGGTGACCATCGATATCGGGCCCGGGATCGATGATGCCCACCTCGTCGCGGCCAACGAGATAACCGTTCGTGCCGAAAAAGGTGAACGGCGAGGGGTTGTTCGCCGTCAACCGCGCAATGCCTTCCGCAAGCGCCACGGCGCGTCCATAGGCCGGATCGAATTCGGGTACGCCCATTCGCATTTCCTTCAACTTCTGCCCTGCCTGTCTGACACCATGCGCGCAAAATGCAAGGCCAGAGCGCCGGCCCGAAGATCGGATTGAACTTCCTGAAAGCATGATGCATGGATTCGACCAGTGCGAGCGCCTCCGAGCCTCCGAACGGAGGCATGGCGCTCAATAACGCCAATTCCTGTCGCCGGCGAGAATCTCGTCAGGCGGACAGATTTAGACGTTGAGACCGGGCGCGAGCTTTGCTAAGAGGCTTTGCGCACCGCCGGCCCCGGCCCGCGGGCCCATGCTGGGGTGTAGCCAAGCGGTAAGGCACCGGTTTTTGGTATCGGCATGCGCTGGTTCGAATCCAGCCACCCCAGCCAAATCTATCTTCATGCCTATGAAGCATAAGAGTGCACGAAATGGCCGTTTTTCGTGCACCCCCGAGTCAAGAGATTTCTCGAGATCTTCATAATTTCTTCGAAACGCCGCTAAAATCAGATACTTGCAACTCAACTGGTCCAAGCTTCAACGAAGATTGGAATTCTGTCATATGAAGACTTGATGATGTGGACGCCGCCGACCTCGCAACTGCGTGTATTGTGCTTAGAAAGAGTGGAACTGGGAAGGAGTATCGAAATGCACATACAAACAATAGGCCTCGATCTTGCGAAGAGCGTCTTCCAGGCCCACGGCGTGGATGACGCCGGCAATACTGTTCTGGCGAAGAAGCTGCATCGCAAGCAGATGATACCCTTCTTCTCCAAACTCGCACCGTGTCTGATCGGAGTGGAGGCGTGTGGAGCGGCGCATTATTGGGCACGGACGCTCATCGCCATGGGGCATGAGATTCTAATAATGCCGCCTTCTTATGTCAAGGGATATGTGAAGCGGGGTAAGAGTGACGCCCTGGATGCCGAGGCTATCTGCGAGGCCGTGCAACGTCCGACGATGCGGTTCGTGCCGGTCAAGACCGTCGAACAGCAGGGCATTTTGATGGCGCATCGCACCAGAGCGTTGCTTGTGCGCCAGCGTACGATGGCAGCAAACGCATTGCGTGCGCACTTGGCCGAGTTCGGATTCGTCGCCAACCCGGGTGTCGCCAATCTGGTGAAACTGGCGGATCAAGCCTTCACCGATGAGGTTCTGCCTGCCTACGCCCACCGGGCCCTCGAAATCCTGATCCGGCGAATGGCGGAGCTGACTGAAGAGATCGGAGAGCTCGATCAGGAATTGCGTACATGGCATGAAGGAAGTGACGTCAACCGAAGGCTCGCCGCCATCCCTGGCATCGGCGTCATCACAGCAAGCGCCATCGCCGCGACGGTGACAGACACCGATCAGTTTCAATCAGGTCGGCAATTCGCGGCATGGCTCGGTCTCACGCCGCAGCAGCAATCCACGGGCGGGAAAAACCGGCTCGGTGGCATATCAAAACAGGGCGACCGATACTTGCGACGGTTGCTGGTTGTCGGTGCGACAGCGGTCATGAGACATGCGAAACGAAAACCGACACCTCTGACGGACTGGGTGAGCAGGTTGTTGGAGAAAAAGCCGTTCAGGCTCGTTTCCGTCGCCCTTGCGAACAAACTTGCCCGTATCGCATGGACGCTTCTCAAACGAGGACAGATTTACAGACCTTACGGATTGTCCGCCTGACAGTGAACAACCAAACCGAATTGGCAATGGCAGTCAATGATGCGTAACGATCGAGCCAATGGCGAGGCAAACCCGTCTGATTCAATGCACTTCAAAAGTGCGCCAACTTGATCAGGGACCTCGCCGGCGGATTTCCATCAGGGCCAGCGGCAAAATCAACTCCGCACAAACAGGCCGGACATATGAAAGCAACCGATCTACGCAAAACGATAAAAAGTCCTTGCCATAGGCGGCGTCCACATATGAATCACAGCTTGGCTCCTAGCCCCATTCTCGTGAAGACGCCGAAGCCAAAAGCGTCCGGGGCAAAGCATCCTGACATGCCCAACCGCGTCTATGCGCCCGGAATTCCCTATGTGCGGCATCTGGGAACGGCAGCTTAGCGCCCCCATTGCGGCCGTACCGGTTCACTTGACGTTGACCTCAAACCTGTCATTCGAGTCCGGCTTCTGCTCGAACGCTATGTTGAAGTCATCCTTCATCAGCTGCAATCCGGCCGCGTGGGCCTCACTAAAACCCGATTGCGCGCAGCAGCAGGAAACATGCGGCGGACATAAGCGCTGCGGCGGGCACTGTGATCACCCAGGCTGCGATGATCGTGATGAAGTGGGAGCGACGGACGAGTTTGCGACGGGCGCGTTTGCGCGTTTCAGGCTTTCAGGGTTCCCCAGTTTTCCGCCGATCCGGCGTCGCGGATCGGCGTTGTGGCCATGCCCGAACACATGGCCGACGCTCGCCGGGCTGTGCCCGGCTCGCGAAAACCATGGCAGAACCATGTACCTGAGCAGCGACAAGTGTTCGGGTTTCCCGAACAACATATCGCGCTATTCTCTCTATTGGCTGACTGATCCGCAGTGGAAACGCATGGATCGGGCGTGGTGTCGCACGTCCGCGAGGAGGACACGCCATGGCTAGAACTAATTGGTAGACGCCAGCGGCTCACGGGCATGCAAAGACCTTCGTGCTTCCGGTCTCGCCTGGGAGTATCTTCGTCGCAATGACGAGTCTCAAAGAGATTTTCAGCGTCTGATCCGGACCGGGCGTTCGGACGGGAGTGAGCTCAAAAACTTCGTACGACGGTGGGGATTGCGGTTTCCCGCACGATCCACTGTTCTGGTCCCCCCGGTTTCAGCCGCAGGCCGTCAAACTGGTGCCGGCCGGACCGGACGAGGCTACCGGCCAGCCGGCCATCGTTCTCGCCCATCTCGACGGCCTCGAACTGCGTCGCGCCGCCGACGCCTGGCACGGTATTTGACGGACGGATGGCGTCGAACACCAGTTCTGGCTGTCCGAATCCTTGCCTGATGCGACGGCATTCTACATCATCGCTCTTCCGATGGACGAATTCCTCGAATTGCGCGCCCATGCCGCACGCCGCTTCTCTGCGGCAGAAAACCGGGGCAGGACTTCAGGAATATTCCCGATCAACTCCGTCTTCGGGAACCTCCTAGATCCTGCCTCAGCGAGGCTCGGTACGAAAAGAGGCGGCTCGCAGGATTTCATCCGACAGCTCAGGGTTGCCTTCCCGTACAGCGCGCGACAGGATGATCGCGCCGACGAGCGTCGTCAGGGTGGCAATCGCCGCCTCGCGGCTATGGCTCTCGCTCGCGGGGAACACACCCTCGATCAGCTCTATGTAACGCTCAAGCCCATCTGCGTAGGCCTGCTGTGCTCCAGCAACAGAGCGCCCCACGTCAACGGGTAGACTGCCAGTCGGGCAACCTCCCCCGGGATCGTCGCGGTGTTCGGCCGAAAGGTAGTTTGCCAGCCGATCTGCCATGGGCTTCGTGTCACCCGCAGCATCGTCTCTGGAGATTTCGCTCAAGGCCTTGTCGAACGCGTACCGGACCGTTTCAGCTGCAAGATCGGCTTTTGATCCGAAGTGATTGTAGAAGCCGCCATGCGTGAATCCGGCGGCCTTGGTTAGGTCCGCGACGGAGACGTTGTCGAAGCCATGCACTTTGAAGAGTTGCGTCGCAGTCTCGAGGATCTTCCTCCTGTTCTCTGCCGCCACTTCCTTGGTCACTCGCATCACGTACTCCCATGAGACTTGACAATGATGTCATGCATCATCATTATTTTTGATGTCATGTGACATTATTAAAGGCATGGGATTGCACATTGCAAGCGAACAAGGAGTGACCATGAAGGCTGTCGTTCAGAACGCCCTGGGGGAACCGGCTGATGTGCTGAAGCCCATGGATATCGAAGACTACAACGAGCTCGGCCCAGGGGAAGCCCTGGTCGACGTCACGCTTGCACCTGTCCATCATGGAGATCTGCAGATGATCCGAACGCAACCAGACATCCTAGAGGATGTCGGCTATGTTCGGCGCGGTTCTGAGGCTGTCGGCATCGTTCGCGCCCTTGGCTCGGAGGCCGAAAGTCAGGGCAATCTCCAGATCGGCGATCGGGTTATCGGGTTTCCGGCCGCCGGATCCTGGGCGAAGAGCGTCGTGATCCCAGCTGTGGCGGCTATCCCTGTCCCGCGGAACCTCAGCGATGAAATCGCAGCGCAGCTCATGATCAATTATGTCACCGCGCGCATGATCCTGCGCGGTTTGCGCAAGTCGGCTAGCGAGGAGGTGCTGCGCGATGGTGTGGTGCTCGTCACCGGAGCCGGCTCGGTCGTTGCGCGTCTGCTGCTGCATCTGCTGGCCAAGGAAGGCCTCGCGCCAATCGGTCTCTCACGCAGCAAGGCGAGCGCGACGCGTGGCATGGCAGAGCTGAACGGTGCACAAATCGCCGCGAGCGAGGACGTGGACTGGCAGGCGCAGGTCACGTCCCTGGCCTGCGGAAAGAAGATCGTTGGCGTTCTCGATTGCGTTTCCGGTTCACTGGTCCGGGAGTACGCATCGCTGTTGTCTGATGAAGCGGCCATCGTCATCTACGGCGCTCTTGGCGGCACCAGTCTCGGTATCGGTGCGCCGGAAATTGTCGGCCGTCAGTTCATCATCCGCGGAGTGGTGTTCACGAGATGGTTCTCCGAACTCTCTCGCGAGGATCAGGCCGAGGACATTCGATCGGCATTCGACCTCGCCTCCGAAATGCCGTCCCTTTTCAAAACTGGAGGTGTTTTCGGTCTGGCCGAGGTTCAGGAGGCAATTGCGGCCGTGGAGGCACCGAACCGCGACGGCTTCATCTTCTTCAGGCCATAGCATCAGGCGTTGCATGCCGGCCGGTCGAAAGGACCGGGCCTGCAGAAGGGATGAACTCGCCTGCCGGCGCAAAATCCACCCGATCGGCTGACGGTGAGTATAGCACTACAGGAGAAGCATCATGAAAATTGGAATCTTAGGAGCAGGAACGGTCGGCACCACCCTTGGAACGCACCTTGCGGCGGCGGGCCACCAAATCCTGATCACGAATGGCCGCGAGACGGAAAGCCTCGCTGAAACTGTGAGAGGGCTTGATCAGCCTCTCGAACCGGTCACGGTCGATGACCTTCTCGATCAGGCCGAGATGATCCTTCTGGCCGTGCCTTGGCGGAACGTCCGAGACGTTCTGCGCAAGGATATCGATTGGGGCGGGCGTATCGTCGTCGATGCCACGAACATCATCCTGAGCATCATCCCCGATATTCAGATCGATAACCTTGAAGGCGATTCCGGAAGCGAGATCGTTGCACGGTTGGCGCCCTCCGCTCGCGTCGTCAAAGCGTTCAATACGCTTCCTTTTGAAACGATGTTCGCACCGGTGCCGACAGGTTTCAGACGTGTCCTGTTCGTCGCTGGCGACGACCCGGACGCCGTCTCGGCTGTGTCAGGTCTGATCGAGCAGATCGGCTTTCAATCCGTAGCGATCGGTCCGCTCGCGACCGCAGGTCGGCAAATGGAAATTGGCGGCACGTTCAGCAGGCTTGAGCTGTTTGCAACTGATGCGGCATGACAACTCTCCGGGAGACTCTCCTTCTATTACCTGGATCGGCAGCCATCTCCCATGATAGATTTGAAACGGAAACAACATGATATCGCTGACCGCCGAAGAAACGGCCAACATCGCGACGATCGATGCCTTCATCGCCGCGTGGAATGCGAAAGACAACGCCAAGGCCATAGCCTATCTCGCGGATGATTTCAGGTTCACTTTCGGGAAGATCGGGAGGACACCAGATTTCAGCCAGCCAGACTTTGCAGTCATGATGGACCGCGCGACCAGCGTTGACATGACCGTTACGCCCGGCACGACGTGGGCGCGCGGACCGGTAGTCAGCCACGAACGGGTGGATGACATCCAGTTTCGAGATGGAACGAAAGCCGAAGGCAAGTTCATTGCCATCTTCACGCTCCGTGATGGCAGGATCGTCGATTTTATCGACTTTGAGTCCTGATAGAACGGCCTCTCAGCGATCCTGATATTGCGACAATACTGCCACACCTGGCCAATGACATCGAAGCAACCCATGCCTTTCTAGCTTAGCGAGTCTTCATGATTTTCAATGCGTCGTTTTGGTCACAAAACTTTGTTCCGAAGCTGCGAATAGCGTGCAGTTTTTTCCTGCTCTTCTCCCCTATTTCCTGACCCGCACTTGCAATTTCTGTATATGCTGACAATATACAGAAATGGTTGCATGGGACAAAATCATTGGCTTCGACTGGGACGACGGCAACGCGCGCAAGAGCGCTGATAAGCACGCCGTCAGCCAGATGGAAGCCGAGCAGGTGTTCTTCAACGAACCCCTGCTGACGGCTCCCGATGTGAAGCACAGCAGTTCCGAGCGGCGCGTCCATGCCCTCGGGCGTACCGATGACGGGAGGCTGCTGCACATCACCTTCACGCTTCGGGAGGATGGGAAGAAACTGCGGGTGATTTCAGCCCGCGATATGAGCCGCAAGGAGCGGAGTTATTATGAAGAAGGCATCTGACAAGATCCCGAAGTTCGCGAACGAGGCTGAGGAACGGGCTTTCTGGGAAAGCCATGACTCCAGCGAGCATATCGATTGGAGCAATGCCGAAAAGGTGCGGCTTCCAAATCTGAAGGCTTCTTCGACATCAATTTCGTTGCGACTGCCCAATACCCTTCTGGAGCGAATCAAGGTTGCGGCTGCCAAGCGTGATGTTCCGTATCAATCGCTCATCAAGGTCTGGCTTGCCGAGAAGCTCGATACGACCGGTCCGCAACGCTGATCGCAACCACATGGAAAGGGACGGTCACACGCGTAGGCGGACCGGTCCCGATCGGAGACTCAAACAGCGATCGCGCCTGGAACACCGTCAATATCGGCAGCAAGCGCTTCCTCAATTTCCGCAAGCTGGCGTCGCGAGGCGCTGACGATACCGTTCTCGCGGCATCGTCAACTTAACGGATCGTGAATCTCGATGTGCAAATTGGCATAGGGGTGCGACGCCGACCGGCACGATAAGTCGTTGAAATAATTAAAACGTGTGGGGTCCCGGTACCGCGCCGAATGACAAGAACCGTGAGCCTGACCCGCGACGCCCATTGGGATCTACCTGACATCTGCGATTAGAAAACATCCTGGGACACGTTTGTTCTGCGTTCCCTGAAAAGCCGCGCCGCTCTCGAAGCGCGAGTTATGCGGTTACGCTGCAACGAGCTGGACACCGGCACAGCAAAATAACACGGCAATAGTTCCAAGGTTCCTGCGTGCCGCGCATATGAATTGCCGCTTATCCAAGAAGCAGGACATGGTCCGCTCCGTCGATGGGAGCCCGCACGGGGCCCGCTGATGCGGCAACATTATTGCCGTCCAGAACGGCATTCCAGGCGCCCGGGCCGGGTTGCCCTGCATTGTCCACGCGGATGCTGAGCCGGGTTTTATCGACTGTCACGACGGCCTCGAAATCCGGCCATTCAGCCGGAATCGAAGGATCGATGATCAGGAAACCGCCCTCGCGCCGGATACCGAGAATACCCTCGATGCCCGCGCGGTACATCCAGCCGCCAGAGCCGGTGTACCACGTCCAGCCGCCCCGGCCGACATGCGGGGCGACGGAATAGACGTCGGCGGCGACGACGTAGGGCTCGACCTTGTAGCGGTCGGCTTCGGCAGGTGTCTGCGCATGGTTTATGGGATTGAGCAGCGTGAACAGGTCGTGCGCCTTGTCGCCCGCGCCGGATTTGGCGAAGGCCATGATCGCCCACATGGCCGCGTGACTGTACTGGCCACCATTTTCGCGCAGGCCCGGCGGATAGCCCTTGATATAGCCGGGATCGCGTGGCCCATCGTCGAAGGGCGGGGTGAACAGCAGCGCCAGCCCGTCGTCACGGCGGATGAGATGTTTTTCGAGCGAAGCCATGGCGGTGGCGGCACGTGCCGGATCGCCGGCGCCGGACAGGACGGACCAGGACTGCGCGATGGAATCGATCCGGCACTCGTGATTGTCGCTGGCGCCGAGCCATGTGCCGTCATCGAAGGTTGCACGGGCATACCATTCGCCATCCCAGGCATGGGTTTCGATGGCCTCGCGCAGCGTTTCCGCATGGGCGCGCCAGCGATGGCCGCGTTGCGGATCGCGGTGTTCGGCGAGCGGAGCGCAGAGATCGATGGCGGCCAGCAGCAGCCAGCCGAGCCAGACGCTCTCGCCCCTGCCGTCTTCGCCGACCCGGTTCATGCCGTCATTCCAGTCGCCCGTGCCCATCAGCGGCAGGCCGTGTTCTCCGGTCAAGGCGATGCATTGATCGAGGCCGCGCGCCATATGTTCGAAAAGCGTGGCCGTTTCGGCAGCGATCGTCGGATGGAAGAAGGCATCGTGCTGTCCGGGTTCAAGCGGCGGGCCTTCGAGGAAGGGCACGGCAACGTCCAGAATCGCCTCGTCACCGCTTGTCTTGACATAGGTCGCGGCCGCGAATGCGAGCCAGACCCGGTCATCGGATATGCGGGTTCTGACCCCCTGGCCGGACTGCGGCAACCACCAATGCTGAACGTCCCCCTCGGCGAACTGTCGCGAGGCGGCGCGCAGAATATGGTGCCTGGTCTCTTCGGGCCGGGCAAGGGTCAATGCCATGCCATCCTGAAGCTGGTCGCGGAAGCCATAGGCGCCGCTCGCCTGATAGAAGGCGGAGCGCGCCCGGATACGGCAGGCGACCGTCTGGTAGAGAAGCCAGCCGTTCAGCATGATATCCATCGCCCGGTCCGGCGTTCTGACCTGGACGGTCTGCAAAAGGTCGCTCCAGTGGTCGGTGACCTCCTTCAGGACTGCGTCAAGATCGGCTTCGCGATAACGCTTCAGGAGATCGCGGGCCTCGTCCGCGGAGCCGCTCTCGCCAAGGAACGAAACGATTTCCATCGTTTCGCCGGGACTTAAGACAATCGTCCGCTGCAGGGCGGCGCAGGGATCGAGACCAGCACCGGCGGCACCTGAAAGCGGCGTGTCGAGAAAGAGCGCCTGCGGCGCGGCTGCGTTGCCGCGACGTCCGAGGAATTCGCTGCGATCAGCCGTCCATGATGTCTGTTCACCGCCGAGATCGACAAAAGCCACACGACCGGGGAAGCCCGCGCTCCATGGGTTGCGTGCGAACAGCGCGCCGGTTTCAGGGTCGATCCCGGTGATCAGGAACGCCGCGGTGGCGCTGCGCGCGCCGCCGAGCACAAGTTCGGCGTAGCTCGTCACCGTCAGCCGGCGTGGCCGTTTGGTCATGTTGCTGAGCGTCAGGCGCGAAATCTTGATCGGATCGGCCAGCGGTACATATTGCAGGAGTTCGGTCGCAATCCCGTTTTCCTCGTGTTCGAACCGGCTGTAGCCGAAGCCGTGGCGGGCGATATAGGCGCCTTTGCGCCGGATCGGTTGCGCGGTCGCGCTGAAAAGTTCGCCCGTGTCCTCGTCGCGTATATAGAGCGTTTCGCCGGCGGGGTCGGTGACGGGGTCGTTCGACCATGGCGTCAGCTGATTTTCACGGCTGTTTTCCGCCCATGTGTAGCCGTTTCCTTCCGCCGAGACCTGAAAGCCGAAGCCGGAATTGGCGATCACGTTGATCCAGGGGGCGGGCGTGACGGCGCCCGCTTCGAGAACCGTCACATATTCCCGGCCATCCTTGTCGAAACCGCCAAGGCCGTTGAAGAATTCGAGGGCGGGACGTGGATGGGGCGCTGCATTCGCCATTGGCGCCTGCTTCGGTGCTGACGGCAACGCCTGCGACGGAGGCAGCGCCGTCAGATCCGGATATTGCTCGGCGATCGGGCCGCGCCGGGCATTCAGTTTCACGCGGGCGACCGAATGAAGCTGCGCGTGCGCCTCCGCGCTCATCAGGTCCGCACGAAGCACGAAGACGGAACCATGCGCCAGTTCGATCCCGGGGCGTGGCCGCGACTGGCTGCTGCGATGCGCCGCCTCGATGGCGATCTGCAGGTCCTGGGTGTAGGAGGAGGCACGTGCGTTGATGATGACCAGATCGACGGCAAGGCTCTTCATCCGCCAGTATTCATGCGCCCGCAGCAATTGATGGACCTGCGCCATGTCCTGCGGGTCGTCAATGCTGAGCAGCACGATGGGAAAATCACCGGAAATGCCCAGATGCCACAAGCCGGATTGCGGCCCGGCGCCGTGCTCGATTTCGGCTCCGGATGCGCGGTAACGCGGGTCGGCATAGATGATCGGCGCGGCCAGCCGCTGAAAATCAGCCGCCTCGCCGGATTTGACGTCAAGATGGCGAAGCTGAACCTGCGCCTGTGTCCATGCCAGTGTCCGGGCGCGTTCGAAGGCGCTGCGGTCGAGATGCCTGTCGATCAGGTCGACGAGGTCGGCCCGGGTCGATGCGACGACCGTCCAGAAGGCGACGCGGGCAACCTTGCCGGGGGCGATCGTCACGCGCTGGCGGATAGCGAAAACCGGATCAAGCACTGTGCCGACCGTGTTTGAAAGCGGCGTGTCGGTGTCCATGGCGGCAGCGGTGGCGGCCGTGCGCCCGCGCCCGATAAACCGGGCCCTGTCGGTCTCGAATTGCGGGTCGGCCGCGATCTTGCCTTCAACCACGGCGAAATGGGCGGCCCAGATGCGGGATTCGTCCGGCGTGCGCGGGCGACGGGTCGCGATCAGCGCGCCGTATTCGGCGGAATATTCGGTCTGGACGAACATCTTGGAAAATGCCGGATGGGCGGTGTCCGCGGAAACCGGGGCGAGAACCAGCTCGGCATAGGAGGTGATTTCGATCTCGCGCGCGCGCCTGCTGCGGTTGGAGATGGAAACGCGACGGACCTCGCAATCGTCCTCGCCGGAAACCATGACATCCATTGTCGTGGTCAGCCCACCCTGAATAGACAGGAAACGCGCACGATCCTCATCGAAGACGACATCGCCATTTTCGCTGTCGCGGCCCAGAGGCCGGGCGCCGGCGGACCAGACGGCGCCAGTGTGAACATCGCGTATGAAAATGGGCGATCCGTCGCCATCGCGCGTGGCGTCCTCGTGCCAGCGGGTGATGGCAAGGCCCCGCCAGCGGCTGTAGCCAGCCCCGTTGGCCGTCAGCATCACCGCATAGCGGCCGTTCGAAAGCAGGTGCGTCACCGGGGGGCCGGCGGCAGACTCGGCAATCCGGCGCGACGTATCGGGACCAAGCGAGGATCTGACGGGTGAGAGCGGTGCTTCACCGACCCTTTTATGATCATTCGCCACAATGCGCGGAATCCGCTCCTGCAGCAGCAGTTCGCAGGCCCGGATCATCGGTTCGCGGTGGAAACGTTCACGCATGATCCCGTCACGGAGCGTGTTGACGATCGCGACAATCGTCATGCCCTGATGGTGGGCCATGCTCGTTCGCACGATCGCGACCTCGTCCTTTTCGGGAAGTCGGGTGCGGGTGAAGTCCAGCGCCTCGTAGAAACCATAGGAGCCAAGCGCGCCAAGTGCGGCGAGCCGGGTGTAGTTGGCACAGGCGCCGGCGGGATCGATCATTGTGGCGAGACCGGTCGCATAGGGCGCGATGACGGCATTTTCGGAAAGGCCGCGCTTCAGACCGAGACCGGGAACGCCGAAGTTCGAATACTGGTAGGTCAATTCCGTGTCACGGGCATTGTAGGCGGATTCGGAAATGCCCCATGGTGTGCCGAGCGTTTCCGCATAGGCTTGCTGGCGGCTGACCACCAGCCGGTTCGTCTGCGCGAGCAGGCTGCCCTCCGGCGCGCGCATGATCAGGGGCGGCATCAGATATTCGAACATCGAACCCGACCACGAGACCAGCGCCGAAGTGCCGGAAAGCGGCGTTGCCGGGCGACCGAGCAGGAACCAGTGCCGGGTTTCGACATCGCCCTTGGCGATGGCAAACAGACTTGCCAGCCGTGCTTCGGAGGCCAGCAGGTCGTAGCAGTTCACATCGAGACTGTTGTCGGCGAGCGAGTAGCCGATCGACAGGAGCTTGCGCTCGGGATCGAGAAGGAAAGCGAAATCCATTGCCAGCGCCATTGCCCGGGCTTGGGAGGCAATCGCCGTCAGGCGAAGCTCCAGGCCGTTATCGCCCAGGCGGTCGCGCGTTTCCTCGGCAATCCGTTTCTTCAAAGCGTCGAGCCAGAAGATGAGATCGGAACATGCAGCCTCGCGGTTCTTCGGGACCATCTCCCGCGCAATGGCGGCGGCCTTGTCGGCGAGCCGCATCAGCATGGGCGCGACCGTTTCAAAGGACTGCGAACCGTTCAGCCGGGCCTCGATGTCGTCAAGCACAGGCGTGAGGTGCCCGTCACCCTGCTGGCCGCTTCCGGTAATTGCGTCAAACGCCTGCCGGGCGAGCGCCAGATTGTCTTTCAACCCTGTCCGGATATCCGGCACGTCATCCGCCTCTGCCCACATCTCGCAGGCATTGGCGAGGGCGATCAGGTGCCCGGCGAGGTTGCCGCTGTCGACAGAGGAGACATAGGCGGGATCGAGAACGCGCATGTCGTCTGTCGCATACCAGTTGAAAAGATGACCTCGGTGTTTCGGGAGTGCCGTCATCGTCTTCAGCGTGGCCTCGAGCCTTTCGACGGTCTCGGCCTTGCCGGCCCAGCCGAAATCGCGGGCCGCGACGGCGGAGAGGAGATAGAGCCCGATATTGGTCGGAGATGTCCGCCGGGCGATGACGGGTTTCGGATCCTCCTGAAAATTATCGGGCGGCAGCATATTGCTTTCGGGCGTCACGAAGGTCTCGAAGAAGCGCCATGTCCGGCGGGCGATCAGCCGCAGTTGGTGCGCGTCCCGATCAGAGATGGCGGGGCCAGCGCCCCTGGCAGGTGGCCGGCTGATCCAGAGGGCAATCGCGGGCGCCAGGAGCCACAGAAGCGCGAACGGGAGAACGAGGGGGACGGACGACGCGGTCAGCAGGCATGCCGATACGGCGATGGCGAGGCCGATCAGGGTGCCCGGCGCCATGCGGCGATAGAAGCCGGCGGCATCCAGACGCGGGCTCCCCTGTGACTGGGCGGATGTGGTCCATTCGAGAAGGTGGCGACGGGTCCGGTAGAGCCGCGTCAGCGTTCTTGCGATGGCATCCGTCATCCGCCATGCCCGATCCGGAAGGAAAGCGAGATCAAGGCATGTTCGCAGGGCAGCAAGGCGCAGATCCGCGCCAAGCGCGGCAACATGGCTGCGCATATGAATGTCGCCGCTTCGTGGTGTGAGGGCGAAGAGAATGGGGAGAAAGGCGGGGATCGCCATGGCGGCGACGAGCAGCGCGGTCGCCGTCAGCGCAGCGGGCATCGGCATCAGCCAGGCGAGACCGAAGCCCAGCATCGTCAGCGGCGCTGCCAGCGAGCGTTTCAGATTGTCGATCATCATGCCGCGGCCGACAGCGGGAGCCGAGCCGTTATTCCGCTCCTGTCCGGTCAGCCATGGCAGAAGCTGCCAGTCGCCGCGCGTCCAGCGGTGCTGGCGCCTTGCGTCGACGTCATAGCGGGCGGGAAATTCCTCGATGACCTCGACATCGGACGCCAGTCCGGCGCGCGCGAATGCGCCCTCGAATAGGTCGTGGCTCAGCATCGTATTGTCGGGTACGCGACCGGACAGCGCGCTTTCGAACGCGTCGATATCATAGATGCCCTTGCCGGTATAAGCGCCCACGCCGAAAAGATCCTGATAGACATTCGAGGCCGCCGCCGCGTAAGGGTCGATGCCGCCCGGCGCGGAGAAGACGCGCTGATACAGGGAGCCTTCGCGGCCAACCGGCAGCGACGGCGTCACGCGCGGCTGGAGAATTCCGTATCCGTCGACGATCCGCCGTTCCGCTTCGCTGAAGCGCGGGCGGTTGAGCGGATGCGCCATCTTGCCGATCAGGCGGTGCGCTGCATCGCGCGGCAGGCGCGTGTCGGCATCGAGCGTGATGACGTAGCGTACATCGGCCGGCACTTTGGGCGGAGAGCCCGCAACCGGCGCGAAACTCGTGTCGTCGGCTCCGCGCAGCAGGCGGTTGAGTTCATGAAGCTTGCCGCGCTTGCGTTCCCAGCCCATCCACCTGCCTTCTTCGGCATTGAACAGGCGGCGGCGGTGCAGGAGCAGGAAACGGTCGCCGCCATTGACCGGTTCATGGTGTTGGTTCAGGCGGGCGATCGCATCGGCGGCCACGGCCAGCAGTCGTTCATCCGCTTCGACGACTTCATCATCGGCATCGATTCCGTCCGTCACAAGCGCAAAGACGAGATCGCCGCCGGCGCCGGAGAGATGATGGACTTCAAGGCGTTCGACCTGTTCCAGAATATCCGTTTCGCTGGTCAGGAGCGTGGGTATGGCGACGAGCGTGCGCAGCGTCGGCGGCACGCCCTGCCTGAGGGAGAGGCCGGGCAGTATGGTCGCGCCGAAACACCAGCTCATCGCCCGGTTGACGATGGCCGTCGCCACCTCGGTGGCAGGCAGAAATGCGAGGGCGGCGAACATCACCAGCCAACCGGTCTCAAGGCCCGTCCGCGACAATAGCATCAGCGACAAGGCCATCAGCAGCGCCGTGACGATCAGGCTGGCTCCAACATAGCCGCCAATTCCGAGCCGGATATTGAGGCGGCCGAGCCACAGGCGAACGGGAGGGCGAAACCCGATCGCGCGTTCGAGCGCGGGCCGGCCTTCGGAAATCAGGTGATAGCCCGGGTCGGCGGAGCGCGCCGCCTCGATCGCGTCGCTTTGATCCGAAGACGATAGCCGAGCCGCATCGAGTGCTTTCCCGGTGACGTCCAGCTCGGTGAGCGACGATCCGCGCGAAAGCTGCTCGATCGCCTTTCGGTAGAGATCGCGGGTCGGGAAGTCCATGTCTGCGAAATGGCTCGCGGCCCGCATCCGCGCGTCAACCAGGCTGACGCTTTCGAACATCTCCGTCCAGTCGATGTCGGAAATCAGCCTTATGCTTGTGACTATATTGCGTATGGTGACATTCGATGCGCCCTGTCTTTGCTGGGAATGCTGGACGACTTCCTCGATCGACGACCCTTGCTGGGCCAGCTTTTCCTCCAGCCATGCCAGCGCCGGCGTTGTCGAGGGGTCCCTGTTTCGCAACTGCTTGGCAAGATGCGCGGCGAAACGCTCGGGCAGGGGAGCCGCTGATCGCGCTGCAATGTTCGCGCTGAAAGCAGCCTCTTCGGCCCCCGGATCAAGGAGCCTCGCGCTCAGCGCCGACGCTTCGGCCCGCGCCGCGTCGCCGGCGGTGATCTGGTCGGCCAGCCGCCGCAGATTCTCGACGAGGACAAACCGCAATGTGATCGCCACTGCCCACAATTCGCCGATGGTCAGCGGCTGAACCTGCTGATAGGCCGTCAGAAACCGTTTCAGCTTGTCCCTGTCGAACAGGCTGTCGGTGTGTGCGACAAAGGCCCAGGCCAGTTCCAGAACCCTTGGATAGCCGGCGAACGGGCCATCAGCCAGCTTCGGCAATTGCCGATAATAGCCGGGCGGAAGGTCATTTCTGATCTCCTGGATCTGTTCTTCGACCAGATGATAGTTGTCGAGCAACCATTCGGCCGCCGGCACCACTTCCCGCCCGTTCTTCAGCTCGGCGATGCTCGCCCGGTATGCGGACAAGAGGACAGCGGCATTGCCGCTGAGCCTTTTGTGCAGCGACATGACGGCAGGCGCCTTGCCTGACACCGGCTGGGCTGCCGCAAGGCTGATCGCGTGCTGTTCCAGCCGTTCGGTGCTGAAAAGCTCCTGTCTGACGGGAGCGCGGTCGCTCCAGAGCGGCGATGCGATGCGGGCGCCCGGGAATTTGAGGTTTATTTTCAAGACGTGCCTTTTCTGCCCGGCGTGAACGGCGTTCACGCGTGAGCTTTTGTTACGTCGCCGACGCGGTCCTCCGGTTATCCGGCCTGACAGTGCAAACTTCACGGGATGATGCGATGCTGCGGTGTGTGTCTTCCAGACGTTGTCGTCAGGCAGACATGCCCGATGTTCCGTCGCCATTTCCGGTCGGTCAGGCGAAGTCGGCCGCCGTCATCACGTACATGGCCTTGCGGCCCTTGGCGTATAGTTTGCGGGCCGCAGCGTAGATCCTGGATCGTGCCGCATCGAAGGCGGCGAGGTAGTTCGCTTCGCCATCTTCGGGATATTTGAGCGCATCGGCCCTGACAAAGAACATCACCTCGAACATGCCGTCATGGCCGGTGAAACGGACGCGGTGGCCGGTTTTGTCGTAGCTGCGGCTCTGGTTGGGGAAGTCGAGTGCCATAATTCGGAATCCTTGAAAAAAGGCAGGGCGGGTTCAGCCCTTCGGCTTGCCGCGAACCTTGTTGCTGTTTCCGGCGTCCCGGACCTGCGAGCCGAGAACCGGCGCTGTTGGGGCGGCCGCATTTTTCTTTTTTGGTTCTCTGATTTCGCGACTGCTGCGCTTTTGGCTTTGGCCATGCAGACCTCCATTCGGGAAAGGTTATGCCAGGCGGCGGGCCCGACAACCTGGTTTAGCCCGGACAGTTTTTGCGGCAATGAGACCAACCCCGGTTCCGCTGCGCAAGACCGAAGATTCGATCAGCTCACGAGGGTGCTGGCGCAGGCCGAGGCCGCGGAGCGGTCGGCGGTGGTGTTGCCCGGCATCGTCGCCCAGCCGCCAGCTTCTATGAACTGCCGCTGGTTGTAGGAACTGGTCATCGCCTTCAGGTCGGCCAACTGTTGAGCTGAATCCGGTGCGGATCTGAACCGTTCCACGCAGATGACGGTCGCCAGCTCGGAGCGGGAGAGATTACCGGCTTCCGCCACGAGGTCTCGAGATGTGCCGCCCGTGACCCAGCCGCCCCAGGTGAAGCCGACAATCATCGTGACCACGGCGGTTGCGGCGCATGCCCAGACGAGCGTCGATTTTGCTGGATGATAGGCTGCCCATCGCTGGCCGATGGACGGATTGCCGTTGGTTGCTGCTGCCATGATATCGATTCCTTCCGATTTCGGGTCGTTTGAGTGTGGGGCGGCGGTAGCGATTCTCTGCTGCCTTGGCGCGGTGTGTGCCGAAGTCTCGCCATGCATTCGGAAAATGCCGCTTTTTCGGGCATCGAACGCCATCACCGCGTCAAATCATGACGCGAACGGAGATGGATTTACGAAAGGCAATCTTATGAGTGGTCGTATCTATCTGACAATTTATATATATGTATGAATTCGTGAATTGATAGGTTTATTTTAAAATAGATTTCGAAAAATATTTTCAATATCTGTAATTATTATTTTGATATTTCTTGTTTTTTGCAACCTAAGAGGCACATATAAACGTCATCGAACTTGTTTGCTGAACTTTATTTTTGAACCTCGCGCTCCGGTGAATTTCCATCAACGTCGACTTTATCGTCCGGTCGCAACCTTCGGACGCATCGGACAATCCTCTCTGACTGATTGAAAGGAAATCGTCATGAGCACTGGTACAGTGAAGTTGTTCAACGCCGCCAGGGGTTCCGATTTTGTCGAGGCAGAGGACGGTTGTGCAGATGTGTTCGTTCATATCTCCGCCGCCGAGAACCTCAAGGCAACATACGCATCGACCTTGCTTCGTGGCCACGGCTGTGCGGACACGAAAGATTGAGACGGACAGGCAGGTCGGAATTGCGTCCGACCCGTCTTGCATTCAGCGCCGCGCGCACCTGGTTGCGATACCTGCGGCATGCTGGTCTCGTGCACTTGCTGGCGCCCAACCGAAACTGGAAAATCCATGGAACGCAGCATCGAGAACGCCGCCGCAATCGAACGCAACGATCGTTTCTGGACGGCCGCGCTCGCGCCATACCGGCGCCCGAGCACGGTGCGCAGCACGGTCGAGATCGCTATCACGGCGCTGCCATTCGTCGCGCTCTGGGTGTTGACGGGGCTCGCCGTGGTGAATGGCATATGGTGGGGGCTGCTGCTGACCGTTCCGGCGGCCGGCTTTCTCGTGCGGCTCTTCATCCTGCAGCATGATTGCGGCCATGGCGCGCTGTTCGGCCGGCGCGGTCTCGATGACTGGATCGGCCGCGTCATCGGCGTGTTCACGCTCACCCCTTACGATTACTGGCGCCGGACCCACGCGGTCCACCACGCCACGACCGGCAATCTCGACAAGCGCGGCATCGGCGATGTCGATACGCTGACCGTGCGCGAATATCGCGCGCTGTCCCGCTTCGGACGGCTGCGTTACCGGCTCTACCGGCATCCGGCGGTGATGTTCGGTCTTGGCCCGGCATGGCTGTTCATCTGCCAGTACCGGCTGCCGCTCGGCCTGATGCGCGCGGGAATGGAACCGTGGACATCCACCATCGCCACCAGCATTGGCGCCGCCTTGCCGGTTGCCCTGCTGATGTGGCTGATGGGGCCGCTATCCTTCCTGATGGTGCAAGTACCGATCACGCTGATGGCAGCAACGGCCGGGGTCTGGCTGTTCTACATCCAGCATCAGTTCGAGGAGACTGAGTGGGCAGAGGCGAAGGACTGGAATTTCCAGAGCGCCGCGCTTCACGGCAGCTCGCATTATGACTTGCCGCTGCCGCTGCGCTGGATCACCGGCAATATCGGCATCCACCATGTCCACCACCTCGCCGCGAAGGTGCCGTTCTACCGGCTGCCGGAGGTCCTGCGGGACTATCCCGAATTGCGCGGGATCGGCCGCATCACGCTGCTCGAGAGCCTGCGTTGCGTAAACCTCGTTTTGTGGGACGATGAAACCCGCCGCCTGGTCTCCTTCCGGCAGTCACGCCCGACGGTGTAATCGCACGGGCGAACCGGGCGCATGGCAGTGCGTAGTCTTCACAGTTCGACGACGTCGACCGCGACATTCATTGCCAGAAATGCGTCCGTCGCGCCGGTGAAGCCGCCGGAAATCGGGGTGGTCTGGGCGATGTCCCGCGCGACGGCCACGGGGATGAGGTTGGCGCCGCCCATGCTGCGGTTGGTCGGATCGAAGGTGATCCAGCCGGCGCCGGGAAGAAATACGTCCACCCATGCGTGCGTGGTCCCACTGTCGCCCGATCCTGTAAGCATCCGGGTGGGATTGTGGAGATAGCCCGACACGATCCGTGCGCCAAATCCCAGCAGGCGAACCGCCTCGGCGAACAGCACAGCGAAGTCGCGACAGGTGCCGGACCTCATTGTCAGCGTCTCGACCGGCGTTTGCGTGCCCTCCGCCTCCCGGCTCAGATACATATGCTGGTTCGCAATGCCGGCACTGATATCCTTCAGCAGGGACAGCGTATCGGTCCCGTATCCGCCAACGAAGCCGCGGGCCCAGCGATCGAGCGTTTTGAAGCGGTCGGGATATTGCTGATCGCGAAGCGCGCCGAGGTCTTTCCACGCATTCTGTTCGTAGAAGAAGGGATAGGTGATCGCGGATGCGGCGATGTTGAAGACAGGCCAGTTTGCCGCCCGGAGATCGACGACCGCTGCGCTGTCGATGGCAAGGTTCGCCGTCGGCTCTGCGAAAGTGGCCATTGCGATCGAATTTCCGAACACATCGGTCGACCAGTTCAGCATGGCCGCGGGAAAAACATGGATGTCGTGGCTGACGAGCAGGAGATCGTGGCTCTCGCGCGGGCGGATGGTCAGCCTGTGGGGAGCGAGAAGCACCGGATAGCGATAGCTATAGGTTGTCCGGTGCCTGATACTGAGTTTGGTCATGTCGCTCTGCGCGCCTCATCCTTTGTCGTCCTCGGGAGGGCTGCCGGCGGTACCGCCCTTGTCAGGCCGTTTCCGCAGACGGGCGTCATGCCGTCCCGAACGCGGCGACGGCCGTTCGTCCGGATCAGTTCCGGTCAGGCTCTTGAAACTCCGCGGCGCTGCGATAGAAATGTTCGGCGTGCTGGTAGTCGTTTTCCGCGCCGACGCGGTCGCCCGCCGAAACCTTGAGGGCGGCGAAGGCGAGGTGTTGGCGGTATTTTTCCAACAGGCCCTTTCGCGATGCCGCGGTATTGCGGTCGGGCCGTTGCCTGGTATTTTGTTTTTCCATGTATAAGCCGACCCGGGGATCGCTCCTGATTGGTGAAAATGCGGTTAGTCGATCTGATCGGCGACGACCCTGCGCAATTCAGCGCGGCTGAGGACCTGTTGCCTCTCAGGCTTGGGCGGTCGCGGTCGATCGGCAAATCTTGCCGGTGTCGGCGGTCTTCTCGAAATGGTTTTCATGGGGCCTACACGCAGGAGTAAGGGCTCGACTGCGGCCATTGAACGTCACGGATTGAAAGAAGAGGTGCGCCTGCCGTCAGCAGGACGCGAAGGGATTACACGATTTGAACGATATAACGCCATTGTGGCTGTATTGCGTTCCGATGCCGTCAACCCGGCAGGACGATCCGGGCGCCGCCGGTATCGAGGACGGCCGTTTCGAGACTTGCGATCCGCTCTCTGTGCCACCCCTATCTCGCGGGGCGGGAGGTGTGGAAAACGTCATCCCAGAACCGCGATGTCACGCCGAAATTACAAGCGTCGTTCGCATGATGCACTGCATGGTTGCGCTTGAGCTTGTAGAGATAGCCGGAATGCGCCGGATGCCGATGGTGTACCAGGTGATGCACGCTCACATACCAGAGATATCCGGACATCAGCCCCGACGTGGTGATACCTGCCATCGCAAAACCGGTCAGAAAAAAAAGCGGCAAGAATACCAGGCCGAGGAACAGGGCGACACTGAGCCATGTTGGCGTTCCGACCAGTGCAAGAACCTCCCTGTGATGGCGTTCATGCATATCCCTGATCCAGGGCAGATGATGCAACACGAAGCGATGCAGAAGATATTCAAGCAGCGTCCAAAGCGCGAGGCTACCCAGAAATGTCGCGATGTCGGCGATAGCCCAATGGCCACCCGCATACATGGGGGCAGCCACGCCCAATATTGCGATCAGCACTGGATAGGCGACGAAATCAGCAAAATAGCCCATTCTCGAAAGCAGCATATCAAGTTCCTCGCGGCCCGGTCTCCACGGTTGCGGAGCCGGCCTGCCCCGCTTCCCGTCGCAAAAGGAAGCTGCGGTTGATGCAACCTATCACTTCGCCTTTTGCTGGGACACTAAAAAACAGTCTTTTGGAAATACCGATTTTGCAACCAGATGGGAGAGATCGTGAGGCAGGCCATGTCGATTTGATCGGTCATTGCCGTTTGGATATTATGTTATCTAATGTCTATACTTTCGGCTTTCAATCTTTCGTCGTGATTTATCTTAGAATCTGTTCAAGAAAGCGGATATCGTGCGAGACTTATTGTCATAATCTTGATCATAGCGGTTCGGATGAAGGCGAGGTTCGTTGCCGAAAACCGCTCGAAATCCTTTGCCAACCTGCGGTTTATACCGAGCCATGCCACCGTTCGTTCGACAATCCAGCGCTTCGGCAGTACCTGAAATCCAGCTTGATTTCGTTTGACGATCTCTATGGGTCGCGGGCTTGCCTGTTCGATCTTGGGCCCCTGATAGCCGCCCTCGCCGCAGATTTTCTCGATGAAGGAAAAGCGGTTGGCGAGTTTGTCGAAAACAAGAACTGCTCCGTTGCGATCCGGAATGCCCGCCGAATGGAAATCCACCTTGAAACGCATGCTCAACTTGTCGAGCAGAATGTGGCGCTGGCGGCTCTTGTTCTTCTTGCCCGCATCATAACCGATATCACGACGGGCGTCCGAGCCGAACTTGACCGACTGATTGTCAATGATGGTTTGGTCTTCATGTCCTTCCAGTTGCCGCGTCCGGCAGCAGATCGCGTTAAGAATGCACCGCCACATCCCGTCTCGGCAGAACCGTTTGAAATAGTGATGAACCGTGCTTTTCGGCGGAAAATCACGCGGCAGCAACGCCCATTGGCAACCCGATTGCAGCAGGTAGAAGAGGGCGTCCAGCACGTCCAGCAATGATGTCTTGCGCCTTCGGCCCCGCCGCGGCTGCGATGGTATAAACGGCGCGATCATGTTCCATTCACGATCCGACAGGTCACTTGCGTCGCGCCGGCGGCGTCTGTCATGGTGACGACGGGTGAAGGGGGCCAGGCCATTCGGTCTCTCCGTATTTGTCGTAAAATACAAAGAATTCGATTGCCGCCTTCACTCAACCTCAAGTCAGAATCATCATTCTTGGGCAGACACTAAGTCTTTCTCCAAGTTGACGTTTTCGCACGTGCACCGTCGCGAAAATTATGGGCCGATGGTCCTAATCCCTTCAAGACCTGATGCTGTCCATCAACACGGGCCGTGTCGCGCCCATACCCGGCCGAAGGTTCGGACGGCAGCTTTGCGCTTCCATTTCTGTCGTTAGGCCTGGCTGTGAATTCTCCGGAAGCCGTCATTCGCGTTGTGCAAGAAAGATGTCTAATTTCGAGGAGAGGCGGTCTGTCGGCTTTCGGTAATAGGCACAGTGCAACAGAATCTCGCGAAGCGGTTCGACTGGCCTAGCAAAACTTCTGCTGAAAAAATATACCTGTGGCATGACCGATGCCAAGAAACGTTCAGAGCAACATCTTATCGACCAACAGGGCGAGCATCTCCTGCGTGCAAAGCTACCGCAGCATTGGGTCTTACGTGAGTATCGGCCTGACTACGGACTGGATTTCACCATCGAACTCTTCAAAACTGGAGAAAAGGAAGAGGGACGTCCTAGGACCTACTAGACCCTGGGAGAGCACGTGTTTGTCCAGCTCAAGACCGTTGCGTCGCCAAGGCCAGCACCTCTGTCAGTGTATGAGCGGGGAAATGTTGAAAAGGCTGTCGAACTGTTGGACCGATCGCAGAAGATCGCAAGTATCGACACCTATCGGTTTCAGCTTGAAACCTCGGAGTTGGTGACCGTAGAGCGAATGGGTATCGGTGTGCCAGTGTTGCTGGTGATCGCGGATTTGACTGCGAAACGATGCTCATTCGTTTGTTTGAACGATTACATCGATAAGATCTTGGTGCCTCGACATGAGGATTATCGAGTGAAAGCCAGCCGCATGATCCATGTACCAGTCAGGAACGAGATTGGCAGCGAATTCGGACAGGTTTCGATGGCGGTGGTATGCAAAACGGCCTAAGCTACTCGCGGCCTTTCAGCGCTTTACATATCAGTTCTCAGAATTGCGATGGGCAGAAGATGGAGACTGGCGAACGCTCGCAAACTATTTTGCTCGCCGTATCGCGGCCTATGATTTTTGGGATGATACGGAAATGTGCCGTCTCATTCCGTACCTAGGCATGGGGTTGCGCAGGTTCATGGAAAGTGGGCAGCCGGGATATTTTCCGGTACAGAAAGATGTGGATACGGACTTGTTAAGAGCCCACTACGAGAAACTGGATGTCTTTGAACTTTGGCGTCAGCTTTCACTTTTACCAAAGACGTACGATGTTGATTTTCACTGAGAACTGACCCGGTAAGGCCCGATTTTTTCACCGAGAACTGACCCATGTTTAAACCCACCCCTGCGTGATTTCGGCGGGGGACGACGGAGTGATAGACATGGCGTTGTTGAGCGTTATCAGGCGCTGGCATTTTCGTGATCAGCTTT
>MDSV01030781.1_pt1 | contig 23657 bp, 22 predicted proteins | sample 810851 | NCBI WGS metagenome assembly MDSV01 (sample SAMN05326640, study PRJNA326480) | marine metagenome | isolation source: seawater | place: Atlantic Ocean: North East | collected 2012 | reverse complement strand
ATCAATTGAAGTGAAAAAGGTAAAAAATCAAAAACTTCATGTCGGTGCAGCAATAGGAACAAATAAAGAGGATCTTGATAGAGCTAGGTCATTAGTTTTTAATGGAGCAGATATCATTGTAATAGATACAGCTCACGGACATAGTGAAAAGGTAATTAAAACTTTATCTAAAATAAAAAAAATAATAAAAAATATACCAGTTTGTGTAGGTAATATTGCTACAGCAGAAGCTGCAAAAAAACTTTATAATAGTGGCGCGGACATAATTAAAGTTGGAATCGGACCTGGATCAATTTGTACAACACGAATGGTAGCAGGGATAGGTGTACCTCAAATATCAGCAATTATGGAGGTTAAAAAAGCTCTTAATAAAAAAAATATCAAAATAATCTCTGATGGAGGAATAAAATTTTCTGGAGATATTGCAAAAGCGTTAGCAGCAGGAGCAGATGCGATAATGATGGGTTCAATTTTTGCAGGAACAGATGAAAGTCCTGGAAAAAAATTTAAAATTAAGGGAAAAATTTACAAACAGTACAGAGGCATGGGTTCAATAGGAGCTATGTCCGCTGGATCTGCTAATAGATATTTTCAAGAAAACTTAAAAGATAAGTCAAAATTTGTTCCTGAGGGAGTAGAGGGAAGGGTAGAATACAAAGGCAAAGTATCAAAAATAATTTATCAACTGCAAGGTGGCTTGAGATCATCAATGGGATATATTGGAGCCAAAAATTTAAAGGAAATTAACAAAAAAGCTAATTTTATAAAGATTACAAAAGCTGGATTTTATGAGAGCATGGTTCACAGTGTTGAAATGACTCAAAAAACAATTAACTATAAATTATGAACAAAAAACTTCTTATACTATTGACTTTTATTTATGTAATTCCCAATTTTTTGTTAGCAAAGACAAATTATTTCGAAGAGGGTGTAGATTTATTTAATAAAAAAAAATTCAATGAGGCTAAATTTAAATTTGAACAAGATATTGTTTTTAATCCAAAAAGTGAATTATCTTATTTATATCTTTCAAAAATTTTTAATAAACAAAATAAAAAAAAATTAGAGGAACAGAATTTAAATGCAGTAGTATTATTAAACCCAAAAAACGAAGAAGCTATTTATCAACTCGCAAAATTAAAATTGTCCTCCTCTGATTATAAAAAAAGTAAAGAATTAAATAAGAAATTGAAACTAATTTGTAATACATTTTGCAGTAAAAGTGATCAACTAAAAATTGAAATTGAAAATTTATCTAAAAAATAGATGAGATTTCAAACTGATAAAAATAAGATTTTAATAATCGATTTTGGTTCTCAAGTAACAAAATTAATCGCAAGAAGAATAAGAGAGATTGGGGTATATTCAGAGATTATTACCCCAGAAAAACTTAACAAAATGAAAAAGTATGAAAAAGTTAAAGGCATTATATTTTCCGGAGGCCCATCTTCTGTCACATCAAAAAATTTTCAAAGAGTACCTAAAAAAATATTTAAAAAACATATACCCATATTAGGTATATGTTATGGCTTACAGTTAATCGCAAAAATATTTGGAGGTAAAATCAAACCTTCAAAAAAGAGACGAGAGTTTGGGAGAGCTGAACTTATAAAAAAAAAGGAATCATTATTAACAAAAAATTTTTTCAAATCAAAAAAAATTGTATGGATGAGTCATGAAGATGCCGTTGTAAGACTACCTAAAAATTTTGAGAGAATAGCGTCAACAAAAGATTCAAATTTGACGATTATAGAGAATAAGAAAAAAAAAATTTATGGAGTACAGTTTCATCCAGAAGTAACACACACTGAAAATGGTATCAAAATCTTTAGAAATTTTGCTTTCTTAATTTGTAAAATTAAAAAAGAGTGGAATGTTTCTGATCAAAAAAAAAGATTAATAGATGAAATCAAACATACAGTAAAAAGAGATAAAGTTATATGTGCATTGTCTGGAGGAGTAGATAGCAGTGTTGTAGCTTTAATTATCAATAAAGCTATCAAAAAAAATCTTATATGTATAATGGTTGATACAGGTTTAATGAGAAAAAACGAGTTTAAATATAGCTATAAAGTTTTTAAGAGTAAGTACAAATTAAATGTAAAATTAATTAACTCTTCTCAACTTTTTTTAAAAAAATTAAAAAATATTTCTGATCCTGAAAAAAAAAGAAAGATAATAGGAAATTTATTTATTAAAATTTTTGAGAAAGAATCAAAGAAATATAAAAATTTAAAATTTTTGGCTCAAGGAACACTTTATCCAGATATTATAGAAAGCAGGTCATCTTCGGGAAGTAAAACGTCAAAAATAAAATCTCATCACAATGTCGGAGGCTTACCAAAAAAGATGAATTTAAAATTAATTGAACCTTTAAAAGAATTTTTTAAGGATGAGGTCAGAATTTTAGGTAAATCTTTAGGTTTAAGTAAAAATATTAATTTTAAACATCCATTTCCTGGTCCAGGTCTTGGAATAAGAATAATAGGAAATATTACGAAGGAAAGAGTAAAGGTTCTTCAAGAGGCTGATTATATTTATATAAATGAATTACGTAAATACGGATTGTACCAAAAAATCTGGCAAGCATATGCAGCTTTATTGCCCATAAGAACTGTTGGAGTAATGGGGGACTCGAGAACATACGAAAATATTTGTTTATTGAGAGCTGTAACGTCAGAGGACGGAATGACGGCAGATTATTATAATTTTCCAAAAAATTTTTTAGATAGTATATCTAATAAAATAATAAACAATGTTAGAGGAATTAACAGAGTTGTTTATGATATTACTTCGAAACCACCTAGTACAATAGAATTAGAATAATGGATAAAAAAATTAAAAAAATTATATCAAAAAAGAAAAGTTCGAAAATTGTTTGTTTAACTGCTTATTCAAAAAATATTGCAAAAATTTTAGATAAATATGTAGATATTGTTTTAGTAGGAGACTCACTTGCAAATGTTTTATATGCTCATAAAAATACTCATAAAATAGATTTAGAAATTATAATTCAACATGCCTTAAGCGTAAAAATGGGAGTTCAAAAATCATTATTAGTAGTCGATATGCCAAAAGGTAGTTACGATAATGTTAAAGCTGCGGAACAAAACGCAAAATTGATTATTAAAAAAACTAAATGTAATGCTGTTAAAATAGAAAATAACAAAAATAATTATAAAATAATTAATCATTTAGTGAAAAAAAATATTTCAGTGATGGGGCATATCGGCTATACACCGCAATTCAAAAGTAAATTTAGAATACAAGGGCAATCACACCTTGAAAAAAAAAAACTTTTAGATGAAGCAAAAAAAATTGAACGAGCTGGAGCATTCTCAATTGTTTTAGAGTGTTTATCTCCAACTTCAGCTAAATTAATTACAAAAAAATTAAATATACCTACCATCGGTATAGGATCCTCCTCCAATTGTGATGGTCAAATATTAGTGACAGATGATATGCTAGGTATAAGTGGATTTTATCCAAAATTTGTAAAAAAGTATGTTTACCTTGATAGAATAATTGAAAAAGCTGTTAAAAAATATACTAGAGATGTAAAATTAAAAAAATTTCCAACAAAAAAAAATTTTTTAAATGGAACAAAATTTAGATAAAAAACTAGAACTTAAAGATAAAATAGTAAATTTCTACAATTCAAACAAAGTAAAAATTTATATTTTAATTTTTTTAATATTAATGTCTATTTTTTCATTGATATTTGTAAATTATAAAAGCCAAAAAAATAATTATCTTATTGCAGAAAAATTTATACAAGCAGGTCTTTATTTATCCTCTAACCAAATCGACAAAGCAACTTTAATCTACGAGGAAATTGTGAAGAGTAAAAATAAATTTTATTCAATCCTTGCTTTAAATACAATAATCGAGAAAGATTTAATTTTAGATAAAAAAAAGATAAGTAATTATTTCACAGATTTAGAAAAAAATATTAATTCTAAAGACCAAAAAGATTTACTTATTTTTAAAAAGGCGCTTTATTTAATTAAAGAGTCAGACTTTCAAAAAGGAACAAATTTATTAAAAAAAATATCTGAAACAGATTCATCTTTAAAGAAAATTGCTGAAGAAATACTTCAAAATTAAATAAATGAAATTATTTTACCTTTTAGTAATTTTATTATTTTTAAGCAGTTGTTCTTTCGATAGCAAAACAGGAATATGGAATAGCGAAGATAAAATTTTAAAGGAACTAGAGGGTACTTTTAAAGATTTTAAAAAAGTTGCTATAGAAGAGGTAATTTTTAACGAGACTATAATATTTAAAGGGACCTTAAAAGATAAAATTTCTAAACCCAAAAAAAACAAAATTTGGAATGATATTTACTTTAATCCTAATAATAATTTTGGTAACTACAAATATAATAATTTAAATCACTCGTCGTTTAAAAGCATAAAACTTACTAAAAATTTACCTGATATTTACAAAATATATGACGGACAAAATTTAATAATTAACGATGACCAAGGAAATATCATTGTATTTTCCATTATTGAAAATAGAGTAATTACAAAATTCAATTTTTATAAAAAAAAATTTAAAAAAATTAAAAAAAAAATTAATTTTATTGTTGAGAATAAGCTAATTTTTGTGACTGATAATCTAGGCTACGCTTATGTATTTAACTATCAAAATAATAAAATCTTATGGGCCAAAAATTACAAAATCCCCTTTAGTTCTAACTTAAAAATTTTAGGAAATAAATTATTAGCTTCAAATCAAGAGAATAAATTATACATACTAAATAAAAATAATGGTGATTTATTAAGATCAATACCAACAGAGGAAACTTCTATTAAAAGCAAATTTACTAACAATTTATCTACTAACAATAAAGATAGACTGTTTTTCTTAAATTCTTTCGGTTCGCTATATTCTATTGATATGAATACTATGCGTGTTTCATGGTTTAATAATTTTAATAAGTCTTTTGACTTATCGCCATCCGATCTATTTTCGGGAAAAGAAATTGTTAATATTAATAAAGAAATTATTTTGTCCTCAAATTTTTATACATATTTAATTAATTCAGAAACTGGATCGATTATTAAAAAATTTAATTTTTCTTTATCAACAAAGCCAATTATAAATAATAATATAGGTTTTTTTTTAACTAAGAATAATTTTTTAATAGCAATAGATTTAGTTGCAAAAAATATTCTCTATTCTTATGACATAACCAAAATCAAGGAATTAAATATTGAAAAAAATAAGAGTGATATCTATAAACGAATTATGATCTTAAACAGTGAAATTTTTATTTTTCTAAATAACTCTAAAATTTTAAATTTCAGTATTGATGGTCAATTTAAAAATGTAAAAAAATTGCCTTCAAAAATCTTTTCTCTTCCTATTTCTATTCAAGACTCAATTTTATATTTAAATAATAAAAATAAATTAGTTATTGTAAATTAATTATTTGATTTTCCACTTAATAAAGATAATTGTTTAAATCTTATATTAGCTAAATTATCCTCTGGTTTAATAGGATATTCTCCAGTAAAATAATGATCACTAAACTGAGGATATGTAGAATTTCTTTTCTGACCTATTAAAGCTTTATAAAGACCTTCGATGCTCAAAAATTTCAGAGAAGTAGCACTTATATACTTACACATTTCATTATTGCTTTTTTCGTGAGCCAGTAACTCTGTTTTAGTCGGCATATCTACTCCATAAAAATCTGGATACTTAATTTCAGGACAAGCAATTCTTACATGAACTTCCTTAGCACCCTTTTCTAAGAGCATCTTTACTATTTTGTGACATGTAGTACCTCTTACTAGTGAGTCATCAATAAGAATAATAGACTTATTTTTAACAATTGTTTTTGTTGTGCTTAATTTTAACTTAACTCCTAAGCTTCTGATATTTTGTGTTGGTTCAATAAAAGTTCTTCCAACATAATGATTTCTAATTAAACCAAGCTCAAATTTTTTCTTAGAAGACTCTGCAAACCCTAAAGCTGCGGGTACTCCTGAGTCAGGAACGGGGACTACTAAATCAGCATTTATGTCTGCCTCTTTAGCCAATTCAGAGCCTAAGTTTTTTCTATATTCGTAAGCACATTTATCACGAATAAGACTATCAGGCCTGGCAAAATATATATATTCAAAGATGCAAGGTCTTGATTTTTGCTTTGGAAACGGCTTGAAAGACTTAAGAACTTCATTCTCAATAACAATAATTTCACCATTATCAACCTCTCTAACAAAACTTGCACCAATAATATCTAGTGCACAGGTTTCGGAGGCAAATATATAAGAATTTTTTAATTTTCCTATAACTAAAGGTCTGATGCCAAAAGGATCTCTTACACCAACTAATTTTTTATTAGTCATCATTACAAGAGAATAACCACCCTGTATTTTAAAAAGAGCGTCAATCAATTTATCTACAAATTTGTTTCTCTTTGATTTAGCAATTAACTGCACAATTGTTTCAGTATCGCTTGTAGTTCTGAAGATTGCACCGTCTTTAACAAGTTCCTCCCTTAATAACAGAGCATTCGTTAAATTACCATTATGGGCAACACTTAATCCTCCTAAATGTAAGTCTGCAAAAAAGGGTTGAATATTTCTCAAAGAAGTTTCACCAGTTGTAGAATATCTATTATGTCCTATCGCAAAATTTCCCGGTAGTTTTTTTAATGTTTCTAAGTCAGCAAAGTGATCACCAACAAGGCCTTGTCTCTTTTCAGAGTGGTAATTTTTTCCGTCGTAAGAGACTATTCCACAACCTTCTTGGCCTCGATGTTGTAATGCATGGAGACCTAAAGCAACCATAGCTGAGGCATCAGGATGATTAGATATACCAAAAACACCACATTCTTCTCTTAACTTATCTGAATTAAATTTTCTCAATTTTTTCCTTGGTATTTATAAAATCTTCTTGTGATGGAAATTCTTCAATTAGAATTTTACTTCCCTTATTTATAAAATCAAAAGAAATTGCATCTTCCGCTGATATACCCCAATTTTCATAATGATAAAACCAATTAAAAATAGAAAATAAACAAACAGTTACAACATAACCTTTAAAAACACCAAACAGTAGTCCGAAGCTCTTATCTATAGAACCCACACCTGTCCATGTAACTGCTTTACCTAAAGATTTTCCTATTAAAATTGTTATAAATAAAGTTAAAGCAAAAATTGTCACTCCCAAACCCACGTTATTAATAAATTCTGACTCAATATAATCTCCAACAGTAGGCTGAAATTTAGGAACTAAAATAATTGTGACAATGGTGGAAATAATCCACTTCATAAAAGAAATTAAACTTAATGAAAAACCTTTTAAGAAACATTGAATTACACAATAAATCATTATTAATAAGAAAAATATATCAAATAAATTTATTGTACTAAAAATATTTTCAAAAAAATTGGTAATCATTAAATCAATTTATTTCTTTATTAAAAGGTTTAAAAATTTGTATCAGCTTGGGCAATAATGTCAAAACTGATAGCATTGCAAGCAACATAGCTAGGCCAGTGAAAACCCCAAAGTAAATTGTAGGAATAAAATTTGACAAAACTAAAATTGAAAAACCAAATACAATTGTTATAGAGGTATTTAAGATAGCAATACCTACAGTATTATGACATCTATCAATTGTTTTATTATAGTCATTTATCTTTTTGAACTCTTCTTTAAATCTATAGATATAGTGAATACTATTGTCCACAGCTATACCAATAGTAATTGCAGCAATTGTTATTGTCATCATATCCAAAGGTATTCCTAGCAAGCCAATTATTCCTAAAATAAAAAAAGCAGCTAAAAAATTTGGAACAACGCCAATTAGTGAAATACCTATATTTCTAAATAAAATAAAAAACATCAAAAAAATACCTAACATTACTATTCCTAAAGTTAATATTTGAGATTTAAATAAACTTTGAAGTAAATTATTGAACAATATCAGAACTCCTGCCATTCTATATTCATTTTTATTCAAGCCTACCTTGTTACTTAAATCAGACTCAATTTTTTTTAATAGTTCGTTTCTTCTTAAATTTTCAAGAGAGTCTTTTATTCTTAGGCTTATTCTTGCTTCATCTTTTTCGACAGATATATAAGGTGAGATAATTTCTTTTTTAATTTCCTCAGGAATTTTACTGTATAAAACAGCTATTTCTAAACTTTGTAATTCTTTATTATTTAAATCTTCAGCTACTCTTAAAATTGATCCAAAAGATAATACTTTGCCAACTTCTGGAAGAGAGTCTACATAATCATGCACTTTAAGAATTTTATCCATTTTATCTCTTGTAAACCAGTACTTAGCCTTATCTTCAGCACCATTTTCATCACCCCAATCCTCAAACTCGTCATCTTTATCTTTAGAAATTTCTTTCTTTTTTGGAAATTTTAGGATTATATTTAGTGGAGTGGTTCCACCAAGATCATTGTCAATTTTTTTCATACCTTTATAAATTTCTGTCTCTTTATCAAAATAATTTATAAAACTATTTTCAACTTCTAATTTAAAAATACCAAATACACTAAATAAAATTATTATAATTGTAGCACCGAAAATTAAAAAATTATTTTTCTTTGCAAAAGAAGCTAACCAAGAAGTAAAAAGGGACTTTTCAGTATCTTGAAAATTTATTTCATCCTCAGAGGAGAATAAATTTAAAAGTGATGGTAGCAATAAAAATGTTACTGATATTGATATTATTAAACCAAGTGTCATCATCCAACCAAAATCAATTATAGGTTTTATTCCACTAAAAACTAATGATAGAAAAGCACATATAGTCGTAAGCACAGTATAAAGAATTGGAAGCATCATCTTCTTACTAGACTCAAATACTGCCTCAGATTTTGAAATATTTGAAAATTCTTTTTTAAACTGTAAAAACCTCACAGTAAGGTGGATGTTCATTGCCATATTAAGTATAAGCATTAAAGCTATAAAGTTTGAAGAAATAACCGTTACTTTCCAACCTAAAATTCCCAAAAGACCAATCATTAAGATTACAGAAGTAGAGCAACCAAGTAGAGGCATTATTACCCATTTAATATTTTTAAATATAAACCACAGCGTTAAAATAATGAAAATGAAAACACCAATTCCAAAAACTACAATATCTTTTTTTATAAAACTCATCATATCGTCAGCAATCATAGGAATTCCACCTAAATAAATTTTGGCGTTATCTCCGTATTTACCTATAACATCTCTGATCTCTGATATATTTTGGTGATTTCTTATATTGTATAAATTTTTATAATCTTCATACTCTTTGAGAAATTCTTTATAATTTTCTCTCTCTTCTTTTGATAAACCTAAATCATTTATTTGATTGTAATATTTATCTTTTACATCAACATATTCTGCTAATCTTTTATCTTTTTTTAAATAAACAACTATTCCAGATGTTTTCCCGTCCTCGCTTATCACATAATTTTTATAAATTGGACTATTTATGATTTCCTCAAACCCTTTTTTTCTGTCAATTTCTGGATAAGCTAAGGTCTTATAATTCTTAAGCCTTTCCATTAACCCTTCGTCAGTGCTCTTCAGCAAAGGTACGTCTATTATTGTAATTACACTATCAACCCAGGTTAATTTTTCAATTTTTGATTTTAATAGTTGTAAATTAAGAATTGTCTCTTTTTCTGTAAAACTCGAAACAGGGGTATATGTTAAAATAAGAAAATCCTTAGACCCATAAGTTTTGTTAACTTCTCTTAAATATTTTAAGTCAGGATCCCCCTCTAATAATAATGCATCTGATGACGCATCTAGATTGAAATTTTTTGAATGATAAAGAGATAAGCCAATAATTATAATTAAAAATAATAAAGTAATTTTTGAAAAATCTGTTATTATTTTTTTATAAATTAAGCTAAACATCAGGCTTTTCAGATATAACCTAATTTTACTATAACTAAAGCGAAATTAAGGTCAATTTTTTGATAAATCTTTGAATTTAGTATAAATTCCCTCAAACCCTACTTTAATTGTTCCTGTTGGCCCATGCCTTTGTTTTCCTATAATAATATCCGCTAAACCGTTAACATCATTCATTTTTGATTGCCACTCTGCGTGTTCAATTGATCCTAATTTTGGCTGTTTTCTTTCTAAGTAGTACTCTTCCCTGTAAACAAACATTACAACGTCTGCGTCTTGTTCGATTGATCCCGATTCTCTTAAATCTGCTAGTTGAGGCTGTTTATCATCTCTTTGTTCTACCGCTCTAGATAACTGAGAAAGGGCTAAAATCGGCACTGAAAGTTCTTTAGCTAAGGCTTTTAAGCCTTGAGTAATTTCTGAAATTTCTTGCACTCTATTATCATTTTTGTTTGAATTAGACCTCATCAATTGAATATAGTCTACAACAATTAAACTTAATCCAGATAATCTTTTTATTCTTCTAGCTCTGTTACTTAGTGTTGCTATTGTAATTGCGGGAGTTTCATCAATATATAAGGGTAGATTATAAATATTTCGTGAAGCTTCAATATATCTATTTATTTCTTCTTCTGTGACTTTACCTCTTCTTATATCATCTGATTTTATTCTGGCCTGTTCAGATAAAATTCTTGTTGAGAGTTGTTCAGAGGACATCTCAAGAGAAAAAAATGCAACAGATGATTTTTCTTGTCTTTTAAGAATATTTTGAGCAGCGTTATAAGCCATATTTGTTGCTAAAGCAGTTTTACCCATAGAAGGTCTTCCAGCAAGAATTATTAAGTCCGATTTGTGCAAACCACCCAATTTTTGATCTAGTTCTGTTAATCCAGACGGGACTCCAACAATACCTTGGTCGTTTTGCATTGCCAACGTCGCCATTTCAATTGTTTGGTCCAAAGCTTTATTAAACTTAATTAATGATTGGGAAAAACTTCCTCTCTCTGCTAAATCATATAATGATCTTTCAGTATTTTCGATAATGTTTTCAGCGTTTTGATCTTGTGAACTTGCATTTAATGTATCCGAGCTTAATTGATCGGAAATTTGAATAAGTTCTCTTCTGAGATACATTTCATGAATAATTTTAGCATAATCATTAGCTTGTTTTATAGATCCAGAAAACCTAGTAAGTTTGACTAAATATTCTGTTCCACCTACTTCGTTAAGTATATTTTCTTTTTCAAAAAAATTTTTTAAAGTAATGGGGTTAGCAATCATTCCCTTACTATTTAAGTTTTCTATTACTTCATATATTTTTACATGGGATGGGTCATAAAAAATTTTTGGCTCGATAACATTTGAAATTTCGTCTATGATATCATTATTGACTAAAATGGATCCTAGTAAAGCTTGTTCGGCCTCTAAATTTGCTGGTTGTTTATTTTTGGCATTTTCAGCTACAGATTTGATTTCGCTCATTTGAATATAGTAAGTGATAAAAAATTGTATTAAAGATAAAACTTACACACTATTTTTTGCGATCTGTGGAAAAGTTAATTTGACTTTATTTTGTCTATCTTGATTGTAATGTTAGCTTTTACTTCAGGGTGAAAATTAATAACCGCGTTATATGATCCAATTTTGTTCAACTCATCTTTCAAATCTATAAGAGAAGGAGGAACTTCTACCTCAGTTTTTTCTTTAATTAAGTTAGAGATTTGTTTTGGTTTAATTGATCCATAAAGATCTCCATTTTCTTTACATTCTTGAAAAAAAATAAAAGTTTTTTTGTTTATTATTTTAAATATTTTTTCAAATTTACTTTTTGTCTCATTATTTTTCTTTATTAATTCATCTTTCTTTTTATTAACTAGTTCTAAATTTTGTTTATTTGATCTTAAAGCTTTGCCTTTTTTAAGAAGAAAATTTCTTCCAAAACCATTTTTTACGGTTACTGTCTCACCAATTTTTCCTAAATTAATTATATTTTCTAACAAAATAACTTCCATTTTAAACCAGCCCTAAAACTTTAGCTCTTTTTATTTCACGGGTAAGCTTTTTTTGTTTGCTAAATGAAACTGAAGTAATTTTTGAAGATAAAATTTTACCATTATCTGAAATATACTTTTTTAATAAACTTATATTTTTATAATCAACTCGTGGAGCATCCTTGGATGAAAGAGGACATCTTTTAGAAAATTTACTATCATTCTTTTGAAAAAGACTTAATTTGTTTAAAGAATTAGAATTTTTCTTCTGGAATTTTTTATTTTTTCTTTTCATCTAGTTTTTTATTTTTGTTAAAATATTCAACATCTGTCTCAAGTTGTTTATATTTCACAGTTAAATATCTAATTACGGAACTATCAATCTTCATTTTTTTCTCTATCTCCTCTAAAGTTTTCCCATTACCCTCGAATTTATAATGAATAAAAAAACCTTTTTTGTATTTTTTTATTTTTTTAGCTAAATTGATTAATCCCCAATCTTCAATTTTAACAACTTTTCCTGAAGAATTATTTATTATATCATTATACTTATTCTTAAGATCTCTTAAATCTTTTTCTGGTAGGTCTTGTTTTGCAACCAAAGTATTTTCGTAGAAAGCCATTAATAATCAGTTTTAATATAGTTTAATTATTGTTTATAAACACGGGTTTATACTATATTAGATAATTTAAGCAATACTAATTTATGCAATTAAACATTACTTATTTGAATTAATGAACGCATTATTATTTCCAGGACAAGGTTCCCAGATGGTAGGAATGGGATCTGAATTTTATAATAATTTTGCACTAGTAAAAAAAATATTTAAAGAGGCAGACGAAAAGCTTAATTTTCCTATATCAAAAATGATTTTGGAAGGACCAGAAGAAAAATTACAGTTGACAGCAAATACTCAGCCAGCAATTTTAACTGTGAGCTTTTCCATTTACAAAGTTCTTAAAGAAGAATTTAATTTTAACTTTTCAAATTTCAAATTTTTTGCAGGACACTCTCTTGGTGAATACAGTGCACTTGTATCTTCTGAGTCACTAGATTTTCATGATGCTTTATATTTGCTTTACGAAAGAGGAAAAGCTATGCAAGAAGCTGTTCCTATAGGAAAAGGAAGCATGATTGCTGTTCTAGGTTTAGATTTAATTGAATTAAATAAATTTTTACAAGAGTACAAAAGAGGAACTTGTGAAGTAGCTAATGATAATGCAAATGGTCAAATTATAATTAGTGGTGATAAGGAAAGTGTAGATTTTTTTTCTGAAATTCTAAAAAAAAATAAAATAAAATTTATACCACTAAAAGTAAGCGCTCCATTTCACTGTTCACTCATGAAGCCAGCTGCCCAAAAAATGGAAAGAAAGATAGATAATATAAATTTCCGAAATCCTAAAATTAAAATTATTAATAATGTAACAGCAAATGAGGAGGCTGAGGCTAACATTATTAAAAAGCTATTAGTTGATCAAATATGTTCAACAGTAAGATGGAGAGAGAGTATTATTAAAATGTCAGAAAAAGGTGTGGAAAATTTTATTGAAGTTGGGCCAGGAAAAGCTCTAGTCGGTATGGTTAAAAGAACAATAAAAGAAAAAAAAGTTAATTGCTTTTCAATTAATTCAATAGCTGATATTAAAAATATTGAAAATGAATTTAAAAAATAAAAAAGTGCTAATTACAGGAGCTACAGGTGGCATAGGTAAAAGCATTGTAAAAAAATTTACTGAACTTGAAGCAAACATTGTTGCTAGTGGGACTAATGATAATAAATTAAATAACTTAAAAAATAATTTTCCAAAAATTGACATCTTAAAATTCAAACTTGAAGATCATGATAAAATTGAACACTTTATCAATGAAGCGGTAGAAAAACTTGAGGGGATAGATATATTAATTAATAATGCTGGCATAACTTTGGATAATATTTCTATAAGGTTAACAGAGGAAAATTGGAAAAAAGTTTTAGATATTAATCTCACTTCAAGTTTTTTGATGTGTAAATATGCGATTAAAAAAATGTTAAAAAATAAATATGGAAAAATAGTAAATATTACCTCAATAGTAGGTCATACAGGAAATTTGGGACAAGCCAACTATGCAGCTTCTAAAGCAGGAATCGTCGCTTTTTCAAAATCTCTGGCTATAGAATATGCAAAAAAAAATATTAACGTCAATTGTATTTCGCCAGGATTTATTAAAACTGAAATGACTGATAAAATTGATGAGGAATTTAAAAAGATTTTAATTGGCAAAATACCTTCTGGAGATCTAGGCACCGGCGAAGACGTTTCGAATTGCGTTGCTTTTTTAGCATCTGATTTAGCAAGATATATTAATGGTGAAACTATACATGTTAATGGTGGGATGTATATGGCTTGACAATTACACCTAATAATTTATTAAGAATTAAATAAACACGAAAGGAATTCATGTCAGAAGATATTAAAGGAAAAATAAAAAAGATTGTTGCAGATCACTTAGGTATAGAAGAAGAAAAAGTTACCGAAGAAGCAAGCTTTATAGATGATTTAGGAGCTGATAGTTTAGATACCGTAGAATTGGTAATGGCTTTCGAGGAGGAGTTTGGTTCAGAGATTTCTGATAGTGAAGCAGAAAAAATTCTAACAGTTGGCGATGCAATTAAATTTATTGAGAGCAAAAGTAGTTAATAAACTTATAAAAATAAAATTTATTTAATGGCTCCTTTTGGAGATAATATAATGGTAATTTTATCTTCTCCATCTGGAGTAGGTAAGACTACAATTACAAAAAAACTTCAACAAAAATATCAAAATCTAAAAATTTCAATATCTCACACAACCAGACCTCCGAGATCAAATGAAATAGATGGAGTAGATTATAATTTTGTCTCTATAAAAAAATTTGAAAGTCTTATTAAAAATGATGAATTTTATGAATATGCAAAAATTTTTGAAAATTATTACGGAACTTTAAAAAAAAATGTAGATTCTAATTTAAAAACAAATGATATTTTATTTGACATAGATTGGCAGGGAACAAAGCAGTTATCTAGGTTTAAAAATTTAAATTTAATTAAAATATATCTTATTACAGACAGTAAAGCAGAATTAAAAAAAAGATTATTAAAAAGAGATCAAAATACTGCTGAAGAAGTAGAGAAAAGATTAAAATCGTTTGATGAAGATGTCAAACATTGGAAAGATTATGACTACGTGTTAATAAATAAAAATCTCGAGACTTGTTTTAAACAAATCGAGCAAATTATATTAATTCACAAGAGTAATACTTTTACTTCCCCTCATATAGCTGGGTAATCTTGTAAAAAATTTCTGGACTTATTTTTTCAGGTCTCAAGTTAAGATTTAATTCAGGTAATTTATTTAACTTTCTTGTATTTAAAATTTCTTTTATTTTTTTTTTTACTATTTTTCTTCTACTAGAAAAAAGGATATTTGTGATTTTTTCTAAATTTGAAATATCTTTTATATCAAAAATTTTCGTCTTAGCCTTAAAATGGATTACCATTGAAGTTACTTTAGGTTTTGGAAAAAAACAATTTGGAGAGACCAAAAATTTTGAGATAAAATTTAATTTTAAGTTAGTTAAGATCGATAATCTGCCATAATTTTTTGAAGGAAATTTTCCTATAATTTTTTCACCTAATTCTTTTTGAAACATGAAAATTAAATTATTAAATTTTTTATTAAATTTATCATTTTTTAAAATTTTGACTAAAATTTGAGAAGATATATTATAAGGTAAATTTCCAATAATATCTGTCTTATCGTAAATTAAATTTTTAAAATCTAATTTAAGCACATCTTCATTTATAATCTCAATTTTATTATTCTTATATTTTTCTTTAAGATATTTGGCTAATAAAAAATCCTTTTCTATTAATATCAGAGAATTAGGTTTTTTTTTTATGATTTCGTCTGTTAATGCACCCTTACCAGGACCAATTTCAATTATATTACTACCTTTAATATCTATTAAATTTATAATTTTTTTAATAATATTTTTTTCAATTAAAAAGTTTTGTCCTAAGGATTTCTTTAAATATTTCATCTATTTAAACTCTGAATATATTTAAAACATTTAATTAAGCTTTCAGGATTTGATTTTTTTTTTAAAATCTTATCTTTTGCTACCCCATGATCTGGAGACAATCTTATATATCTTAATCCAACGGTTAAATTAATAGCATCAAATTTAAAAATAGATTTAAATGGAGATAAAACTTGATCATGATACATACCTACAATAATGTCGAATTTTTTATAATCTTCTATAAAAATTGTGTCCGAAGAAAAAGGACCTTCCAAAAACATTCCAGATTGTTTGAGTTTCTTTATTGCTGGTATAATAATTTTTTTTTCTTCAGAATCTTTTTTTAACTCCCCATTATGTGGATTAAGCCCTAATACAGCAATTTTTGGTTTTCGTTTAAATTTTTTATTGTACCAATCATTAATTACATTAATCTTGTTTAAAATTAAGTTTTTACTTATTTTTTTGGAAATAAATTTTATATCCAGATGAGTAGTCAACGGACTAACCATTAAATTCTTATTTTTGATAATCATTACCTCTCTATCTTTTTTAACATTCGATTTAGAAGCTAGAAATTCTGTAACTCCGATCTTTCTTTTACTGATTAAATTTTTATCAATAGGACAATTAATTATTCCAGCTACATCTTTTTTTAATCCTAAAATATGAGCTAAATTTAACGATTGTAAGATATATTTTGAAGATGATTTTTTTAAGACTTTAAAAGGATTTTTAAAGTTTACTTTTACATCTATCACTTTTAATTTGTTTTGTGGCACGGAGTCTTTGAAGCTATCAACTTTTATAAGATTTATTTTATATTTTAATTTTTTAAATTGTTCATTGAACAAGTCAAAACTACCTATTAAAAAAATATTCTTTTTAATTTTATTAGGTAATCTTTTCCAAGATTTATAAATTATCTCAGTATTTATGCTATTTGGATCACCTCCAACTAATATTATTTTCTTTTTCATTTGTATTCTATTAAATAATTATTTCTAAGTTTAGACAAGTGGCTTCTAGAGTACAAATTTAACATTTCATTTTTTTTTTGTTTTATAAGGCTCTTTTTTAATTCATCCTTATTATAATTAATATTTTTTGAAATTCTTTCAGAATTTACTTTTAAAAATAAAATACTATTTGCTTTTATAATCGGATCACTTACTTGACCAGGTTTTAAATCCTTTATTGAATTAATAATTTCCTTAGAAAGAGTTTTAATATTAATCCAGCCCACATTCCCTTTTTCAGAAGAAGAATTCGAGACACTTAGTTTTAAAGCTGTGTTATCGAAACCACTATTTGCAATCTCCTTTATAATTTTTTTTATAAGTATGTCGTTTGTTACCTCCTCACTTTGATATATTTCTATCTCTGATAAATTTACCTCTTTAATTTGGTTGTCAGAATTTAAAATTCTTTTTATTTCGTTGTTTAAAAACACTTCATCAATTTCAATTTTATTAGAATATTTTAAAAAAATAAATTGTTGCCATTTAACTTCTGTCTTTATATCTTTAACCCATAAATCAAAATCTAAACCATTTTTAGAAAATTCTTTTTTTAATTTTTGTAGATCGTTGCCTGATACTTGGTTTAAAATATCATTTACTCTATTGATATTTAATGTGATATTAATATTTTCTAATTCTATTTCTTTAAGCTTTAGGAAAATAAGATTTTCTAAAATTTGACTTTTAAGATTATCAATATTAGCTTGGGTGATTTCATTACCAGCAACTACTAACGTACTTAAAATTTTATTTTTTATTTCAAAGCTAGTTATTATCTTTTTATCAACTTTAACAACTATAGAATTCTGTACATCAGTTTTAAGATTATCAGTCAAAAGTATAATCAAAAAAAAAGAGTAAAATAAAAAAAGATATTTTTTCATTAATCAAATTTTGGACTATCTAGATTTCCGAATGGTACAAGGGTAATTTTAAACATTAAAGAGTCTTCCGGTTCTAGTTCTGAATCCTTATAAAATTCTCTACGGTAAACTAATCCTGCTCTTAAACAATCATTTATGTATTCATAGCTTAAATTATAGAATTCTGATGAATTAGTAATCAAATTTCTTTTTGTTTTAAAAGTTAAAAGACCTTTATCTTTATTTCTTAAATTTAATTCAGTTTTGAAATAATCTTGATCACCAACATGCTTATTTTCAGTTAAATAATCGAAATTAATGTCTAGAGGACCATAATTGTATTTAGCACCGAATTCATTATAGTTGAAATCATTATAATTTTGGTCGATAGAAAAATTATAGCTTAAATTAAAATTATCAGAGAAATTTATGCTAGTAGATCCAACTAGATCGGATAATTTTTCATTTAAGCTGCTTTTATCAGCCATTTTTTTATTTTCTTTCTCACTAATTATTTGAGCAATTGAGAAATCAAACTTATTAATATTATCATTTTTGATTTCATAGTCGAAGCCCACAGTTCCCGTAACACCTGTTTCATAATTATTCATGTTAGAAATTCTATTCATACTAAATGCATTTGAAGGAGTGAGTCTTGAGCTATCAGACTCTTTCCTCATGCTTCCCGGGGCGTATCTTAGTAAAAATTTCGGCGTTAACGAATGTTTAGTGCTATCTATTAATTTTTCAAACCCAATCTCTGATAAAAAACCAATTGATCCAAAAATTTCACTAGTAGGATTATCTTTATATATATCAACATTTTTACTCTCATAATTTATGTTTTTAATGTTTGCCAAAATTTTATTATTTATTAATTTATCAAAAACAAAACTATCGGACTCAAAATTAATATCATTTATTAAAAAATTGGTTAATTTGTTCGTATCATAATTATGAACTTTATAATTAGTCTGTAATTCGAAATTTCCTAGATTCTCTTTGTAAAATAAATTCTTGTCTAATGTGAATTCTGGTAAAATATATTCATATTTGTCTTCATAATCACTTTTTAAAGTTTCATAAACACTAGCTTTAAAACCAAAAAATTGATCTTCTCTCTCTTGTGAAAAATTAATTGAGTTTTCAAGATTCTCAGTGTTATAATCAACTAAATTTGAGTCGATTTTATATAATTTCAAATATTTATTGTTAGAGACTTCTTGAATATTTAATTCAAGAGTGCTTTCATAATTGTTTTCATCATTAAAGTTTTTTACTAATTTGGAAAAGAAATGGGATTTTTCGCCAGCCGCCTTTGAAGAACTAGTTTTTTTGTATCCCTCTGTAAATCCAAAATCTGCTAATAAGTTTGAGTTTTTAAAAGCTTGATGATACTCACCTAGAAACAAAGGGTTTTCAGTTACATAAAATCTATTAGTCAAAGTTAAATTTTTATCATTACCTAAATTAACAAAATATGGGATAGCTACTCCACTTCCTAAATTTTTTGAGTCGTATAATGTAGGAATTAAAAACCCTGACCTTCTTTTAACTGATGGATCTGGATGAGATAATCTTGGAAAATAGAATATTGGAAAATCGTACACTTTGACTGTCGCGTTTTTATAATAAATAGTTTTTTTAATTTTATCGTGTAACATTTTTTTTGATTGTATTGACCATGGTGGACAACCATCATTTTTTCTATTTTGACAAATCGTAAAAACACTTTTTTCAAAAGAATTTCTTTTTTTATTTATACTTACTGTATTAGAAAAAATTCTTGGGTCATTATTTGGATTAATCTTAAAACTATCGTCATTAAAAAACGCTTTTGAGTCAGTACCTAAAATTTCCTTTTTTTTAGTGTCAATATACACTTGAGAAAATTCATACTTATTTTTCTTGTTATCAATTATTTCAATAGACCCAATTGATTTAAATAAACTATCATTTAGAGAGTATTCAAAATTTTTAAGATTTATTTTATTACCATCTTGATCTTCTAAAGTTGATTCCTTATCAGAATTAATAATTTTTTTTTTATTATCTACGAACAAATCCTCACCTTCGAGAATATATTTTTCAATTGTGCTTACTTTTGTTTTACCAATAGTTCTTAAGGTTTCATCTTTTTCATTATATTCTGCATACTCTGCAAGCATAATATTATTCTTTTCATCTACAACAGATATGTTTTTTCTTAAGATTAAGAATCCTTTTTCTCTATCGTATTTAGCAAAGTCACTTTTGAGAGTCTTATTTTTTGTTTTAATTACAACTTCGTTTTCAAATATTGAAAAATTTTTATCTTTATCAACAGAAATATTTTTTGCAGTAATAAAAAGATTTTCAGCAAATAAATTTTTTAAAAAAAAAGAAAAAAAAATGATAAAAATAAAAAAAGGTTTATTTTTCATTTATTTGTATAACTCCTATTAAAGTAAAAAAACTCATAGCAATAATAGGTGTCCATATAGATAAGATTAATGGAATTCTATCAGTTTTGCCGAGAGCTAAAGATAAATCTTTCAAATAATAGATAATAACGCTTAATACCAATCCAATAATGATAAAACTTAAATTTTCTGAATTTTTCATCGTGTGCAGGATTAAAATTGATGCCAAAGCTGTCATCATAAATAGGTAAAATGGCAAAGTCATCATAGAATGCATGCTTTGCTTTAAAAATTCCTTGTTATAGCCTTTGTTTAGCATGCTTTTAAAATCAATAAGTATTTCCACAAATGATAATGTATCTGTATTGTTAAAAAGATTAATTAATTTATTATAGTCGTAATTCGATTTAATTAAAAACTCGTTGATTGTTTTTTCGTTGTTAACACCACCTTCAAAATTTATAATTTTTACATTTTTCAAATTCCATTCATTAGTTCTAATATCAGCTATTTTAGAAAATATCTTTTTTTCTAAATTAAAATCTTTGTCAAATTGGAAGATTTCAATTTCAAAAATATTATATTTATCAATTTTAGATGCAGTGATAATTCTCTCTTTATTATCAATATTTTCTTTAATCCATAAGCCATTTTTGTTGAATGAAACAAGATGATCTATATCACGAGCATAACTAGATTTTGTTTTTTCATAATATTTTATTAATGATGATGTTACTGGATTTATAAAAAATAAGATTATCCAACCTAATATAAAAGACGTAAAAGCAAGAATAAAAAAAATCTTAATATTAGAAAATCCATACACTTTTAAAGTAAGTAATTCTCTATTATTCCTAATACTTACCATAAACCAAATACTTGAAATAAATATAATAAAAGGAGAAAGCTTAATTATCAAACTTGGTACAAAAATACACGTTAACATTAGAGGTGTTAAAATATTAACATCAGAATACTTAAAAAATTCAACTTCTTCGAATAAATTTAAAATAATGCCAAAACAATAAAAGGTTATTGTAACAACAAAAAAACACTTAAGATAATTTTTTAGTAAGTAATTTATTATTAAGTTTGTCATTTTATATCTTTTTTGAGAATTTAAAAATTAGAAACGGATAAGTTAAAATAAAAATTATTATTGGAAAAAAAATATAAAGAAATCTTACAAAATTATTTGTGCCTGTATATTTAAGAACAAGTTCTAGAAATACTAATATGAAAAAACTATATGCGAAAATAGCAGTTTTGTGAAAAAAAATATTCTTTTGTTTAAATAATAAAAACGAGCAAGTTAAACAAAGAATTGGAAGATAAATCGGTAATACTAATCTTCTAATTAATATTGGTATTATTTCTTTTTTTGTTTCGGTATTACAAATATTTGATTTAATTTCCTTCTTTACAAAACAACTTAATAGTTTCAAAGTTGAGGTCTCTTGAAGTTTAGTTTTTTTAATTACTGTAGTTGTTAAATCCTGAAGATTTATATTTAGCTGTTCAAATTTTACAATCTCACTTTTTTTAGATTTTTTATTTGAAATAATTTTTCCATTAATCAGAAAAAGACTTTTTTTTTCTACAATACCTTTTTCAGCAATAATTGTTGTGCTTTCTAAATTAGAAGTGTTAGAAGAAAAATTTTTAAGATTATTTCCGCTATCGTGTAAAAAAATATTTTTTATCTCATTATTAACTTTTTTCTCAACAAAAAATGTAAGACCCTTAAAGGAGTCCGAAAACTGTTGAGGTCTTATTGTTGGTAAAAAAGAACTAAATTGACTTTGACTAATTATCTGTCTTGATTTGTTTAATGCGGCTGGCGTTAAGAATACTGAAAGAAGAAAATACAAAATCATTACAAAAATAGAAGATGATAAAATTAAATTTACTATGGTGATTTTGTTAACACCTGTTGCACTTAAAATCACAAATTCTCTATTATTATCATGCTTTAAAATAAAAATAATTATAGATAATAAAAATGCTATTGGAAAAAACTTTGGAGCAATACCAAATAAATTTAAAAATGAGTATTTAAAATAAGTCCCTAAGGAATAGCCATTGTCTACGATTAAATCTAAAAAATTAACTGCTCTAACTGTCAGTGCAATAAGAGATAAACCTAACAATATAGTAAAAAATGTTTTAAAGATTTCTATAAAATAATTATTATAAATTTTATTTTGAAGCATAGAAAATTTCTATATAATTAATGCATCCAAAAGATAAATTCAATCAATGGTTTAATTATGATCAGTTTTACATTGAAATATAGCATATTTGGTCATATATACCTTTCAAATCACTAAAAAAATTTTATTTAAAAATATATGCCAATAAAAATTAAATATACAAATAAATCCGCAAAAAAAAAATTCGACCAATTTGGTCCTTTTTAGTAATGATACGTTTAATATTAAGGGCTTTAAAAACTATCTCTCTAAGTCTGAGTCCTCATACATAAATGATTTATTAAAAATAAATGATTTAAAAAAAAATATTCTTATTTTTGAATTAAACTCAAAAAAAAAAATTATTTTAATCTCAATTAAAAAGGATTTAAAAAACTCAGATATAGAAAATTTAGGTGCAGAATTCTATGGACGAGTAAATTTTGGAAAGAAGGGTGAGTACCACTTATTGTCAGACAGTATCTCAATTAAAAATGAAAATTTTTTGGGTCACTTTTTGCATGGACTAAAATTAAAATCTTACGAATTCAATAAATATAAATCAAAAAAAAATACAAGATTAATTGTATTAAATATAACGGGTGCTAAAAATAAACCGTCTTTAAAAAATATTTTAAAATTTAAAGCTCTAGAAGAAGGATCTTTTTATGCAAGAGATTTAGTTTCAGAGCCAGGTAATATTTTACATCCAGATGAGTATGCAAAAAGACTTAAACAACTCAAAAAATATGGATTAAAAATAAATATTTTTGATAAAAAGAAATTAAAAAAACTTGGTATGCATTCTTTACTTGGCGTAGGTATGGGAAGTGTAAGAGGATCTTACCTTGTAACTATCGAGTGGAACGGAGTTAAAAATAAGTCAAAACCAGTAGCCTTTGTAGGAAAGGGAGTTACTTTTGATACAGGTGGTTACTCTTTAAAGCCTGCAAGATTTATGGAAGACATGACATATGATATGGCTGGATCAGCAGCAGTTGTTGGTCTAATGAAGACATTGGCTTTAAGAAAAGCAAAAGTTAACGCTGTTGGTGTAGTAGGATTAGTAGAAAATATGGTTAGTGGTGTAGCTCAAAGACCAGGCGATATCGTAAAATCTTATAGCGGAAAAACAATAGAGGTACTCAATACTGATGCTGAAGGTAGATTAGTTTTGGCTGACGCACTTACCTATACTGAAAAAAAATTTAAACCAAAATTTATTGTAGATTTAGCAACTTTAACCGGAGCT
>MDSV01143819.1_pt1 | contig 23662 bp, 24 predicted proteins | sample 810851 | NCBI WGS metagenome assembly MDSV01 (sample SAMN05326640, study PRJNA326480) | marine metagenome | isolation source: seawater | place: Atlantic Ocean: North East | collected 2012 | reverse complement strand
TAGGCAATACTAGGAACTACCCGTAACTCTTTTCCATTCTTTCCGGGACATACCATGCAGGCCTCCCGTCTCTTTTAAAAGTATTCACGCTGTATCTAACACTTTATACTTTTTGGAACCCGATCGAATTAGTATGGCCAATAATTCCGCGTCCGTTAATAAGGAGGCGCCATACCGTTTTAATTTTTCCCGTGGTTACTCTTGGGTACTTAATTCTTGCACCCTGAAATGGGACTGTTCATCATTCATAGTTTACTCTGTTTTAACATTAATATTCTGTTTAAAAAAGAGCACCGCTAGAGTGAGCTCTTACCTTATTATTTTATTAAAAATCAATGCTACAATATCGCATCCAATCCGAACCAATAGGAGAGCCAGGGGGCACTCCCAACGCGGGGGAAGCTTCGAAAATAACAGGATCATCAAGGTATTGATCTATCATAAGCGCCGCTTGTCTGGCCATTGGCCGCATAAACCCCTCCATCATAGATGCTACCGATTCAAGTTTATCGAGCACAATCGCTTTGGTAAGTGGACTAGACTGGCTTGACGCATGTAATACAATCATGTGGCGAACTACCTCATAATTGACCACTTCCTGAACGGCTCCCTGGTAACTCTGTGACTCCTCTTTCCCCCAAGTTACGGTCAATAGCGCATCTAGGGTTTCCTCCAAGCTTAGGTTATTGTCTCTGGCTCCGTACTCTACCAGGCGATTTGCTCTCTCCGTATGCAACAACAACCCAAGAGTCATATTTGCAGAAGACTGAGCAATACTTAAGGCATCAAGAGAAGGACCAGTTCTGCCGCTGAATAATTCTCTGGTTGATGGGAGCCCCGCCGGCCGTGGCGGTATCATATCGAGCAGTGAAGGGGGAAGAGCCAAGACCTCCGGCTCTAATGTAGATAATACTGCTTGTAGGGCATTTCGCTGAGCGCTCGCGCGGACGATACGAGGGCTAGGCTGATTATCTCCTTTAATTTTGTAGGTATATTCCATGCCCCCAATTAACTTTACTGTACCTTCAACCTGGTATCGGTGGAAAAAATAAATGGGTACCAGAACATCTTCCAAATAAGTTGTTGGACGGCCACTGGTTATATTTGCCATTCCAAATTGTGTAAGAGCAATGTCTCGCACCTCTAAAATATGAGCCAATTGGTCGGTCGGGTCTTGTCCATAATCCCATAAATGCGCCGTTGGATGCGACCCACCTTTTGGTCTTGCATCATTGTCAGAAATATAATCCAATCCCCTAGCATGGGCCTGCTCAAGTAGTTCATTTAAGGCCTTTGTTTCATCCACATTATCTGGGAAATCCTGGTATCCATAGGCTATGGTAACTTTATCCCAATCGCCAATGGCTGTATCGTAAGCATCATCCAAGTTCAATTTTCCATCAATAATATCCACCTTAGGGTGAGGGTAATCCATAACGGACGCTCGATTATTTACACTTGAAGCAAAATTGTGATAAATACCTAGAGTGTGCCCAACTTCGTGCGCAGAGAGTTGTCGAATTCGCGCTAGGGCCATCTCCATCATGGGCGAATCAGCTAGGTTTTCCAACACACCCTCACTTTCGGATTCTTCGCTAAATGGAGCCAACAACCCAGTGGCAATCATGTAATCTTGTCGCACTCGTAATGAGCCCAAAAGGACATTCCCCTTGATAATTTCTCCGGTTCTCGGATCAACCACAGATCCTCCATAGGACCATCCTCGAGTCGAGCGATGCACCCAGTTAATCACATTGTATCGAATATCTAGGGGATGAGCATCGTCGGGTAGCACTCTTACCTGAAAAGCATCTTTATATCCAATGGCCTCAAACGCTTGATTCCACCATTGAGCTCCATCCAATAAGGCTGATCGAACGGGCTCGGGAGTCCCATTATCTAAATAATATATGATCGGTTCAGTGGCTTCACTAACTTCCGCTATAGGATCTTTTTTCTCTAGCCTATGACGATTAATAAATCGAACGGCCATGTCCTGCTCAATGGGCGCAGCATAATCCATAAAGGTCGTTGGGTAATAACCCGCTCTAGGATCATAGACTCTTGGGATGTACTTATCATCCGGAAGCTCAACAAATGAATGATGTTGACGGACCGTTATGGCCGACGGGTCGGGTACCACTGATCGTACTTCGCGGCCAGGATTACTCCCTGTAAAAGTAAGCATGGTTTCGAATTCAGTATTCTTTGGGAAGTTGAAAGTTCCTTCTGGGTGCAGAGCTGAACGGCTCTTATCCAAGCTATAAGAGCCTTCCCCCATCCGCCGTAACCGATCGGTAACCCCATGAGCATCTCGCATCAAAAAGGGGGTTAAGTCGATCAGATATGCTCCATTTTCTTCGGCTTCAATAGGAAAACCGTACAATACCGACGAAGCAAAAGCCTCCCGAACCGACTTTTTTTCTAACTCATGATCAGACTGGGCTATATACCGTAGATTGGGCTGTATAAAAAATAACTTCGGCCCTCTCTTTTCGAAATACACCACTCGCTCACCGCCCTGCTGACTTCTATCCAAACCAATATCATTGGATCCAACCCCAGCAGCTAAGTAATTGGCATAAAGAAATTCTTTATTTAACTCCGTTACTCGTAACCAAAGCCTATCCTCACCATCATCATAATAATAGGTGAAAAACCCCTCTGAAGCCTCTAAATCACCTACTTTCTCCAAAATATTTTGAGCGTTACTAGTTCCAGCAAAAAGGACCTGAATCAAGAAAAGAAACAGGAACTTGTACCCGGCCACACGATAGAATAATTTACTTTTTTGGGTTGATGGTACCGCCGCAGACTCAACGGTTCTTGAATGATTATTCCACATAATAATACGATTTAAATTAGGGTCAAGTTAATCTTGAAGAGATTCATTTTTCATCCTATCAAAATAATCGTGAGCAGCGCTCATGACTTTTGGAGATAACAGAATAGCTGCTGTCATCGTAGGAATGGCCATTAATGCAAACATTCCATCCGTAAAGTTTAAAACGGCTTCAATGGTGGCCACGGAACCAAAAATAATAGCCGCCGCATAAAAATAGTTGAAGTACTTCTGCCGCTCCGCCCCAGCCAAAAAGCCTAAACATTTTGTGCTGTAATACGAATAAGTGAACAAAGAACTAAAGGCAAATATAAGTACACAAACCATAAGCACATACACCCCTATAGGGCCCATAGCCTCCTGAAATGCCGAGGCCGTCAAGCTAATCCCATTAACATCACCAGAGGTCCAAACTCCCGTCACTAAAATAGCCAAAGCAGTCATGGTACAGACCACTAATGTATCAATAAACGGGCCCATCATAGCTACCAAACCCTCACGCACTGGCTCTTTAGTTTTGGCTGCACCATGAGCCAAGGTCGCAGTTCCTATTCCTGCTTCGTTTGAAAATGCAGCTCTTCGAACCCCTGTTATAATCAAGGCCCCAACGGCTCCACCCATTACGGAATTTGCGGTAAAAGCGTCCGTAACAATTAAGAGGAGATACTCTCCAAGCACATCCACATGTACTAGTAAAATGTAGGCAACACTTCCTACGTAAAGCACCACCATCGCCGGCACCATTTTTGATGCAACCTTTCCGATTCGCTTTATACCCCCAAAAATGACCAACGATACAGCCGCTAAAATGACTAAACCACTTATTAAATCGGTATTAAAATGGTTATTGGGGTCGGAAATTCCATTCGGAATAAGTAAAAAATCACGCACAATTTGGGTCACTTGATTGGCTTGAAAGATGGGTAACGGGCCAAACAGCCCGGCCACGGCAAAAAGCCCCGCCAATGGTTTCCATTTTTTACCCAATCCCTCGGTAATAATATACATAGTACCCCCTTGCAAATATCCCTCAGAATCATATCCTCGATACATAACAGAAAGCGTACAGGTAAAAAACTTAGTCGCCATACCCACTATGGCACTAATCCACATCCAAAAAACAGCGCCAGGGCCCCCGACGGCAATCGCTACCGCCACCCCACTTATGTTCCCCATTCCTACCGTTGCCGCTAGTGCACTTGCCAAGGCTTCAAAGTGACTAATATCTCCAGGGTCGTCTGGGTCATCGTATTTTCCACGTAATATTTCGATAGCATGCCAAAAATATCGGTAAGGGATAAATCGAGAGTAAATTAAAAAGTACAAACCACCACCTACTAATAGTACGACTAATGGACTCCCCCACATGAATGACGAAAACCCGGCTAAAATACGATCGATTGTATCCAGAACAGCGTTAATTTAGTTAGTAATAAAGGTCTTAAACTCGTTCTAAAAGAGGGAAATCACAAATAAAAATGACGATTAATTAGAGAATCTTGAAACGGTTAAAAATTAAACCCAATCAAAAAAGTGCCCTAGGCCATTTATAACAAACTGTACCACTATGGATAGGGCAATAAAACCCATCATCCGAGTAATCACTGTCATGCCGGAGTTCCCAATAAACTTGTTCAACCAGGACGCCACCCTAAGTATGACATAAGCTGATAAGGCTGTCAAGAAACCCGCAACTCCATTCACCATGTGATCTGTCAAACTAGCTGCTTGACATCCAAATCCAATAACCACGGCAATGCTACCTAGGCCTGAGAGCAACGGCATTGCTAACGGACTAAAAGAAACATCTTCTTTTTCCATAGCTGCAACTTGATCCCCTTTTGATAGCTTTCTTCATCCTGTTTCAGGGTTCATCATGGAAAAACCGGCTTTCATAATTACCAGGCCTCCAGCTATTCGAATTCCCGACATACTAATTCCAAAAAATTGCAGTATATACGTACCGGCAAACAAGATGGTAATTAGCACAAAAAATATATAAACGGTAGCTTTTCGGGCAGTCAATTTGCGTTCTTCTTCGTTATCTTCCTTGGTTAAAGCCATAAAAACCAGCATTGCGGTAATGGGATTAACCACCGAAAACAACGAGGTAAAACTAGCAAATAAAAGGGCTCTAATACCCATAATCGGTAGGAAATTTACGGTTTGCCGCTCTTCTAGGGTACACTGAGGGTAGCTTTTATGATTGTTAATATACACACGTGCTGAAGAACATAAAGATACTGACTCTACATCGAATTTCATCCATACAGAGTTAATTTTCCTAAAATAATGCACGCGATTTTTAAGCTTCGTATTTTTATATGATAGTCGAATTGTCAACAGCTTTACTAAACAAGTACGGCTCGCACAAACCAACATAAATATGTTACAACGCATAAATTCCATTATTGGGCATCATCTTGATCTAAACCAAACCTTAATAGAGGTTGCGAAAGTACTAAACGCCGAATTTGAGCATTTTGATTGGGTGGGTTTCTACCTCGATGATCAAAACAAAAAAGGCTTTTTAAAACTAGGGCCCTATGTGGGACCAGCCACCGATCATGTTTCTATACCATATGGAAAGGGTATTTGTGGTCAAGTTGCGGTCTCACTACAAACATTTGTTTCACAAGATGTGAGTGCAGAGGATAACTATATTGCCTGCAGTACCGAGGTGCAGTCGGAGATAGTAGTGCCCATCCTAAAAAATGGGGTGTTTGTCGCTCAAATAGACGTTGATTCAAACACAAAGAATTCAATCACCAAAGAGCAAACCGAGCTACTAGAAGCAATTTGCAATAAATTATCGCCTCTTTTTTAACGTTTCCTCTCGGCTTCCAGAACCTTAATGTTCCTGGACCATTTTTGCTACTAAGTCTTTAAAAAGGGCATCTAGGCCCGCTAATTAACTGAATTTCGTTAATTTCATTAGGAATAATCACTCGAGTATAGGATTGATCAAACCATTCGGTATACCACTGATCGCGAACCTGACCTCGGAGCTCCACATAAAAATGCTGCTCAGAAGCCTCATCAATGAGCACCGGATAGGCACTTGTTACGACAAGGTCTTCTAAATGACCATCGAAGTACCACGTTTCACTTTCATCGCACAAAACAAACTCTGGTCCTGACGGCCCCTTCATATACCCTCTATACACATTAAAATTATCACGCTGAATCGTTGCGTCACGTAAAGCTTTCATCTGCGAGACCATCGTTAACACATCACTGCTTGTACTACTCATTTCGTAGGTGTCTGGGCTTAAGTACTGATATCGCCTAAAATAATTCTCCACACGGGCCTCTACATGCATCACCCATTGATCTTCCACGGATAAGCTGTCCCTTACCAACGAATCTGCTGGCTCTAAAGTCCAGATATCGGATTGATCAAACTTCTGATATACTCGTTGCCAATCAGGTTCTTCAAACCATTCTGGTATACAATATTCGAATTGAGACGTCTCCTTTAAATCTTTGCATTCTGTTTGAATAAACCAGCGAATATTACGTTGAGGTGATTCGACATCTATGGCGGCATTTTTCTCCCAAAACAGAACATAAGTCCCCTCAATATCATCAGTTTTTTGTATCCTCAAGGCATGATAGGGGGGTATAGGCGAGCTAAGAACCACTCTAAACTCTTCCTCTTCTGCTCCTAGGGCGCCCTCATACATCGCTCCCCACCCCAGTGAATCGGCAATTTCTTGAGGAAAGGCTCGTGGGCTGCTTAATACGGTCGTTGGTAACACTACGTGCTGTACCTTGGACATTTTATGCGTACTTCCGCAGGAACTCAACATGGAAACGCTAATAAACGCGGCAAGCGCCGTGAGGATAACCGTCTTCCTATTGGTCTGTGTTATTTTTGTCCACTGAACACCACTGATCCCAGTTACTTCCATATTAATCATCATCGCTATTTAAGAGTGCACAGCTCAATGGCTTTTGCCAGTGAGTCAAACTTGTTTTCTGCAGTGGGTATAAATTCCTGTGCCACATGGCCTGCAAATCCGGTGTCTTGTATCGCTTGCATAATAGCAGGGTAATTTAATTCTTGGCTTTGGTCTATTTCATTTCTTCCGGGTACCCCTGCCGTATGGTAGTGGGCAATATACGGGTGATATTTCTGAATAGTTGCGATGATATCGCCTTCCATGACCTGCATGTGGTAAATATCGTATAATAATTTAAAATGGTCTGAGCCTATTTTTTCGCACAAGCTTACACCCCAAACCGTATGATCACACTGATAATCTTTGTGGTCCACCTTTGAGTTCAACAACTCCATAACCAGTGTAATCCCATATTTTTGAGCTAGAGCGACAATGGGATCTAAGCCAATAGCACATTGTTCCATTCCCTGCTCATCTCCTGCGCCTCGCCTATTTCCAGAGAAACAAATAAGATTCTGAATGCCTAGATCGGCCAAAACAGGAATGAGCTCACTATATTCTTTTTGTAATGCAGCATGATAAGCAGGATCATTAAACCCATTCGTTAAACTTAAGGGGACGCTATTAGCAACGGCGCAATGTAGCCCCCTCTGCTGTACTTTTTTAATATCAGGGGGGTCCAGCAGCTCAATGGAATCAATTTTGAGCTCAATGGCAGCTTCACACAACTCTTCAAGTGGCACCGAAGAATAGGTCCACCTACAAACCGAGTGTTTATATCCCTGCTCAGAAACCCTTGAACCGCTTGTATCACTAGATGATGTTTGCGCATTCCGCGTAAAAGCCCGAGGGGGATCTGAAAGGCTAGAAATCGTATCTTTACCCGCTTTTATACCTAGTGCGGAGACAAAAATTCCTTTAATCGCTTTTTTTCTATCCATTTTTAATACCCACTTTAGCTGGTCATGAGTTAACTGGTCTTAAGCTGCGCTTTTTTAAGATACTTCATCAACAAGATACCAGCAATAATCACATAGGCGAGCAAACTAAGCTGCAGATTAGTCATATTTGCAAAAGCTACCAACTCTCTGTCTCCTCTTATAAACTCAAAGGTAAAACGAAGTAACGCATAACCACCAGTATGTACATAAAATATAATGGGCGAATTTTTGTTACTCTTCCAATACTTGTTAAATAAATAAACAACCACGGCCAGAATAGCAAAATCTCCCAGCATTTCGTACAGCTGCGTCGGATGTAGAGGGGCACTCATCGTAGAGCCCGCTTCCACAAGGCCTCGTTCAAATGACCATTGCCAAGCGGAGGATGAATAGGCTAATTCTGTTTCAAACGATGGTACCCATGTACCATATCGTGGAAATTGAACCCCAAATATGCTGTTAGTGGCTGTTCCGTACGCGTCTCCATTAAAAAAACAACCGATACGCCCAACTGCTTGGCCTATTAAAATACCGGGTGACAACATGGAGAAGTATTCGAAATAATTTAATTTTTTTCTTTTGGTAAAAAAATACCCCCCTAGCATACCCCCCAAAAGCCCGCCTGTTATACTGTTGCCGGCACCGCTTAGGCTAAACAGGATGGCTGGATTACTCAAGAATAGATCTAGATTCCAAAACAGAAAATGAGAGAGCCGCGCACCTAGCAAAGCTGCCAAAATAGACCAAGTCACCAAGCCTTCAAATAACTCTGTTTTGCCTCCATTGGCTTTTACCCACCTATAACAAACATATACCCCAAGACCTATCGAGATTAAAAAATAAAGACCTTCATAAAAATAGATTTGATTGAAGCCTATATCTAAATGGATGGGAAACATGATAATCAAAGGTTAGTTATGGCGCTACGTTTATGACTGCTTTTTTTGTACTTCCTTAATAATACTGAAAGCTCATTTATGATGGTATTATCAATTTAAAAGGATTCGCGTTCTAATGAATCCACCTAAATACACCAATTATTCTATAATAGCTGCCCTAGTGCTTTCAAATGGTCTTTTAAGAAGCGGCCTGTATGACTATCACTCGTAGCCATTATTTCTTCAGGTGTTCCCTGCGCTACCACTTGTCCACCTCTAAATCCACCATCTGGGCCTACATCTATGAGCCAGTCCGCGCTCTTAATGACGTCGAGATTATGCTCGATAATAATTACCGAGTGCCCGGCCTCAACTAATTCGTTGAAGGCTTTGAGTAACTTTGCAACATCATCAAAATGAAGGCCAGTGGTTGGTTCGTCAAAGAAATAAACGGTATGTTCGTGACTTGTTTTGGTTAAAAACCGAGCCAATTTGACCCGCTGAGCTTCTCCGCCGGAAAGAGTGGTTGCACTTTGGCCTAAAGTAAGGTATCCTAACCCCACTTTTTCTAGAGGTTCTAGTTTTTTTACAATATTTGACTCGTCCACAAAAAACTCAATAGCTTCTGATATAGGCATGTTTAAAACCTGCTCGACGCTTTTACCTCGGTAGAGTACCTGTAAAATATCCTTCCTGAATCGAGTACCATTGCACTCCTCACAAATGAGTTCTATGTCTGCCATGAATTGCATTTCAATCTTTTGAACGCCTTCACCCTGGCAACTTTCGCACCGACCACCTGGCACGTTAAAGCTAAAATGACCAGGAGTATAGCCCATTATTTTAGCTTGTCTAGTGCTTGCAAAAACATCTCGTATACCGTCGAAAGCCTTCGTATAGGTAGCCGGGTTTGATCGAGAAGATCGCCCAATTGGGGATTGATCGACCATTTCAACATGATGAACCCTTCCCATGCCTGTTAAAGATCGGTGGCGCCCCACTGATTCGTTATAATTGCCAAAATGCTTTTTTATCCCTTTATACACTGTATCGTGCACAAGGGTTGATTTTCCTGAACCTGAAACCCCGGTTACTACCAGCAATAACCCAAGTGGTATGTTCACATCCACATTTTTCAGATTATGCTCGCTTGCTCCCTTCAATTCTAAGAAATGACCTGAGCCTGAGCGTCGTTGAGCGGGTATGGGGATGAGCGCTTGACCACTCAAATAACGGCCCGTTAAAGTTGGCGCCTCTAGTAATTGAGGGTATGCCCCTTCAAAAACCACTTCACCCCCATGAACCCCAGCAAATGGCCCAATATCAATAATATGATCTGCCGCTCGCATCATTTCACAGTCATGCTCAACTACAAGTACCGTGTTTCCAATGTCTCGAAGAGATTCTAGAATCTTAATGAGTCGGTCATTATCCCTGGGATGCAAGCCTATGGTTGGCTCATCGAGCACATATAAACTACCTATTAAAGAACTTCCCAAAGCGTTTGCTAGGCTTATTCGTTGCGACTCTCCACCGCTTAAGGTATTGGCTAACCGATCAAGAGTAAGATAATCTAGGCCAACCTCAACCAAATATTTAAGTCGTTTTTTTATCTCGTATACCAATTGTCCAGCAACACCTAGTTCGAATTCACTTAGCTTAAGTTCATCAAAATACTTCTTGGCATGACCAATGGTTAATTCAGAGACCTCACCAAGATGCATCTCACCCACTCGTACATACTGTGCATCTTTTCGAATACGATACCCTTCACATTCTGAGCAACGACTATATCCTCTATAACGAGCATATAGCACGCGCATATGTACTTTATAATTTTGTGATCGTACCTGATCAAAGAAGGCGTGAATACCAATGTACTCATCCTTTCCTTTCCATAGTGCTCGCTTAACCTCTTTTGGTAGCTCCCGGTAAGGGAGATCAATAGACCACCGTTCACGCGCAGCCACACGGATTAAGTCACGTAAATGCTGAGAAAATTTAGGAGAGTCAAAAGGCGCGATGGTATTGTTTCTAATGCTTTTCTCGTGATCAGGTATGACAAGATTTTCATCTATCCCAGCCACCCGGCCAAAGCCTTCGCATTTAGAACAAGCACCAAATGGATTGTTGAATGAGAACATTTGTGGCGTTGGCTCAACAAACTCCATACCATCCCGCTCAAAACGTTCACTAAAGGGCTGTTCCTGTTCCCCCCGAACCTTGATAGAGCCTTTACCCAGGCCTTGCCTAAATGCGGTTTCAAGGGAATCTGCCATGCGAGATCTAGTGATATCATCAGATTTATTGACCAGTCGATCGACCAATACTCTATAATCACTAGGGCGGTGATTATTGGGTAAAACTAGATGATCATTTTTCTTTTGTGAAGTAGCTTTTTTCGTTGCTTTAGCTGATTTTATCTCTATCTTTTTTCCTGTTTCCTCCCCCTCACCCTCTATTTGGGATGGCAGAATTAAGGTGGTTAAATCCAATACTTCTTCTGTGGCTATGTGCAATAGACGAGTAAAACCTTTTTCCTTCAGTATTTTTAACTCATCGCTAATAGAATGACTGCCGTGCTCAGGAATGGGATAAAGTACATAGAATCGAGCGCCTTCCTCAAGATGTACCTCAATATAATTAACTACATCTCCTGGTGTATCTTTTGTGACTAATTCACCCGATTTCGGACTATAGGTCTTTCCGATGCGCGCAAATAATAAGCGCAGATAATCATAAATTTCAGTGGTCGTTCCAACCGTTGAGCGAGGATTGGATGAGGTGGTTTTTTGTTGAATGGCCATGGCTGGAGAGATACCATGAATATGATCTACTTCCGGCTTATCCATCCTTTCGAGGAATTGCCGAGCATAACTAGATAGGCTTTCAACATACCGTCTTTGGCCTTCGGCGTAAATAGTATCAAAAGCTAAACTAGACTTTCCAGAGCCGGAAACTCCGGTTATAACCGTTAGACTATTCCGAGGGATTTGAACCTCGATATTCTTCAGATTATGAGTTCGCGCACCTTGAACTACGATAGGGCGGAACTTCTGTCGCTTATCTTTCTTTTGGATTGTATGTTCCGTGGCTTGTTTAGACACTCGCTCTCGTTCACTCCTGATAATATGCTAATTAGTCAATCCTGAAAGATAGCATTTTCATTGCCCTTATCTAAGCTGTTTATCGGTATTTTATTTTGCTTTTTTCTGTATTTCCAGTCAAAATGAACCCACTATTCTCCATCCGACTCTAAAAATAAGGCCTAGCTTTCACGCAAATCCCGCAAGGGTATGTGGTTATTTCTTAACCGCTCAAATACCAAAGGTATGGGATGTGAGTAACGATTGTTCAAGCCTGCTGATCTGACCACATAATTTGCTCTAACCAATCTTCCTGAACTAAGCTTGGCGCCCCCTTTATCTCAACAGAGCCTGAATGGTCTATCTCGGGCGCTGCTTGTGTGGTATAAGCCCAAATCTGTATCGGCCGTGCAAGGCGCTTACTAAACGCTAGCTCTGACTCAAGGGCTCGCATCTTATTTGTACGTATGGTGTATCGATATGCTTGCTTATTTTTGGTTGGGACCACCTCCATTATTTCACCTTCTACCACGCTTCACGTTCCTTCTCGTAACTGCTGTTGGCCTAAGGCATATACTTCCGCTTCGATTTGGTCCTTTAATAGGCATGAGGTGATGAGTATTTGAGCGGCCAATACAATCAGCACTGCTCCCATGCCTGCATGCATCGCTTTTTTATCCATCACTAAAGAATGGAGGGCCCATTTATGCAGGGCTACACCAAGCATATATAACAGTAGAATCCTAAGCGCTGGTTGGGTATTCATTTCTTTCTATACTTCGGTAACAAAATGAGTTTGGTATCACTCAATCTGTTGAGATTTGCTGATTTTGCTTTGTTGACGCAGCTTTATAGTCGTTTTTTGAGCTTTGTTTGCATTAACTAGTAGACCTTAGCCGTAGATTGGCCTTACGTTAAATTTTGTTCGCCTGGATAGTATTACTGATTTGGTCGTGGTGATTGATGCTAATTTTTGCGTAATTCCATGCATCTAACTTTAATAAACGTTACGGCTATGAAGAGAAAAGATTTTTTAACGAGGGTTGGTTTAGCAGGCGCTGGATTTAGTATTGTTCCTCGTCATGTATTGGGTGGCAAGGGTTTCACTGCGCCTAGCGATACCTTATATATTGGGGCTATCGGGGCAGGTGGAAGGGGAAATGACAACCTCCGTCAGCTAGCTCTACATCCAAATGTAAAAGTATCTCATCTGTGCGACGTGGACGAACGTATGGTAAGCCGCGCAAAGGAGGCCTATCCAAATGCGCCTTTTTATAAGGATTACCGAAAAATGCTGGATTCGCATGAATCCGAAATAGATGCCATGGTCGTGTCTACTCCAGACCATAACCATGCGGTACAAACGATGGCGGCCATCCAGCGAGGCATGCATGTATATGTTGAAAAACCCTTAACACATGATATCTATGAGGCCAGGATGCTGACGGAGGCTGCAAAAAAACATAAAGTTGTCACACAAATGGGTAATTACGGGTCTTCAGGTGACGGGGTTCGGCAAATGAAAGAATGGTTACAAGCAGGTATTATTGGGCAAGCGCATACCGTCTATGTTTGGACTAATCGCCCTGTTTGGCCCCAGGGAATTAGTTGGCCGACAAGTCCTGCGCCAGTACCCCAGGGATTGGACTGGGACTTATGGTTGGGTACGGCACCATTCAAAGAATATATGGAAGGGCTCGCTCCCTTTAATTGGAGGGGGTGGTCGGATTATGGAACCGGCGCGCTCGGAGACATGGGGTGCCATTTAATGGAAACTCCGTTTAATATTCTTAATCTTGGCTACCCAGACCGAGTTGAATGTAGTGTTGGAGCGGTGTATGTTGACGAATTCCGGCGCGGTGAATTTCCTGATGGATTTCCACCTTCTTCTCATGTGGTCTTACGCTTCCCTTATCAAAATGGTGATTTTATAAAAATGCATTGGATGGACGGGGGTATTCAGCCTGCTAGACCTGAAGAATTGGAACCTGATGAACTCATGGGTGATGGGGGTAACGGGATAATTATTATCGGGGAGCGCGGTAAAATGATGTGCGACACCTATGGTCAAAACGCTCGTCTTCTCCCTACTAGGTTAAATGACCACGTGCAAGTGCCCCAAACGCTACCCCGTGTTCCTGAAGGACATCATCATCAATGGGTAAATGCTTGTTTAGCGGGATATGGCGAGCATGAGTTGAGTTCCTCTTTTGACATCGCAGGACCACTAACCGAAAGCGTACTGATGGGAAATTTGGCTATACGAAGTTACGATTATAAAGAAGAATACAAGGAAACATACACCGAAGATGGGGTAGAGATGGAGAGGATACGCACTCGCTACCCGGGTCGGGGCATTCAACTTTTATGGGACGGTCCGACCATGAAGGTAACCAACTTCGAACCAGCTAATGCCTTTGTCCGTAGAAAATATCGAGAAGGATGGGGTTCAGGAGCGCTTTAGACTCCCTCTACCCGGAAAATTCCTTGGCCTGTAACACCCACGTAGATATACCCATCGGGTCCTTGTTTAATACTACGCACACGGCCTATTCCTTGAAGCACTTCAGTTCGTGATATAACGGTGTTGCCATTGAGTTGCAGTAATTCTACCAATCCAAATTTTAGAGAACCAACCAATAAGTGCCCTTTCCAATCGGGGTATCGATCGCTGGTTACAAAGGTCATCCCTGAGGGGGCAATGGATGGAACCCAATATTGAATGGGCTGTTGCATACCCTCTCGAACGGAATCCTCAGCAAAAGAAGTTCCATTGTAATTTATTCCATAGCTTATTACGGGCCAACCATAATTCTTACCTGGGTGTATGATATTCAGCTCATCGCCTCCACGCGGTCCGTGTTCATGCGCCCACATTTGACCCGTCACCGGGTGCCGCTCCATTCCTTGCTGGTTTCGATGACCATATGAATAAACCGCCTGAATGGCGTTAGCCTGTCCTACAAAGGGGTTGTCTTGGGGTATACTTCCATCGTCATTTATTCGATAGACTTTTCCACCGTCTATAGAAAGGCTTTGAGGATTTATATCTCTATTCCCACGATCTCCAATGGTAAAATAGAGCGTTCCGTTGGTTCCAAACTCGAGTCGACTGCCATAATGTACGCCTCTTTTGCTATTTGGTGTGGCTTTATAGAGTGTTTCTATCTGCTCTAAGCCATTTTCCCTTAATTTTGCGCGGATAATTTTGGTGTTCGCGCCCTCACCATCTCCCGCGGTGGATGAATAGCTAAAATATATCCATCCGTTTTCTGCATGATTAGGATGTGTCTGAACATCTAAAAATCCTCCTTGACGCTCAGGATAGAGGTCCCCAAGTACCTCGGTATATTCCGCGACTATTTCGCCTTCCCGCAGCACGTATAAAATTCCTGATCGATCAGTAACTAATAGCTCACCGCTAGATAACCAATCCATTCCCCATGGCACTTCTATGCCGCTTACATAACTGGTGAAGGTATAATCATTTTGTGCTTGGGGGGTGGAAGTAGCCGCACATGACAACCATAATAAAAGAGCAAAACCCAGAGGGTAAAAAGTAGATTGTTTAAACATAACGGTGATGGTTAAGAATGGTTTGATGGATAATCTACGATAGAATTGACTTAATTATTGAACATTTCTATCGGGTTTATGCACATGTTCCCGCGTCATGGCTGTACTTAACGATAAAGGAACTGCCGAAGTTCATCGGTATTCATAAACCCAGTACGCCGCTTTAATTGATTGCCATTTGGATCTAATATTAAGGTGCCTGGAAAGACATAAATTCCCTGCTGTTGAGTCCACGTTCTAGAGCTAAGTTCCTGCCCCCGGAAACGTACTGGTTGATCGGCATTTCCATTCACTTTTACAGGGATGTATCCCGCGTCCAAGACCGCCCGTACCGTGGTATCTGGGTATACTTCCCGCTCCATGGCTCGACAGTATTTACACCCATCTTCATATACATCAACCAGGACTAGCTTATCAGAATCTCTAGCTTCTTGCAATCCTACGTCCAAGCTACGCCAGTCAGGTGCGTTTTGAATTTCTACTGGGGTAGTTTTCTGTATAGCATTGTATACAAATACACCTAAAAATGCCCCTAAAACAATGGCGATAATGGATTTTTTAGACATTACAATCTTTGCTTAACCTCAATTTTATCTAATTTTAATAGTATCTTTAGCACAACTAATAGTACAAAATATGGGCATTTGATACATGACAAATTCTGTAATAGAGCAATACAAACTTGGAGCCGTACAGGTAAAGGTAAGCGCCTCAGAGCGACCCAACAAATATACTGTACATTGTTCCAATGGTGAATTTGCATCGGAATTTACCGTTAGTGAGTACGAGTTTAAGCATTATAAACGACTCATGAATCAGCGTATTACTGAAGCGTTTAATCAGGCAAATGACCCTCATTCCGAATCAGAATCCGACCATGCCTAAGCAAATTGGCAGTTTAATCCTTTATTCTATTGACGATTTACACGAACAGCTTGGCGTTTCTAAGCTTACTTTGCGATCATACCTTCGTTCTGGTCGTATTAGAGGACGTAAATTAGGAGTGAGCTGGTATGTTACTGAAGAATCATTACAGGAATACTTCAATGTGCCGAAACAACGCTCAAGCGAGGCAGAAAAACCCAATAAATTGAACGCCCATAATTACCGATACATTATTCAGGGTATAAATGACTTGGTTAGTGAAACCGAAGAATGCGAAACTACCTCCGATGTAATTGAATTACTTCAACAGCAAGCTATTTTGAGTTTGTTTCAGGTAAAAATTATAGAGCGCAATAGCAAAAAAGTGGTTCAGATTCTGAAGGCTCGGGATTTTATTGAGCAACATGGGGCTCAAAAAAAAGCTAAGGGACTTGATATTTGAGCGTCGCTAGTTTTTTGGCCTAAGTCAGTCATAACCACTTTTTATCCAATATGGATAATTTAGAAAAGCACCGTGCTCACTACTTCAATTTGTCGCGCGCTAAAAAACCCTGAACACGGATGATGCTGCTAATGGTTTTGGCGTCATTTATTTCGCCGCTATGTATCATCTCAACTACTTCGTTAAAAGGCACCCTGTAAACGCGCAAAAATTCGTCCTGATCCGTATTTTGTCGTCCAGGAACAAGCCCTACGGCTAAATATACATGAATAACTTCATCGGCATATCCTATGGCTGGATAAAAATGCCCGACATAGGTCCATTCTTTAGCACGAAAACCTGTTTCTTCCTCCAGTTCTCTGTTGGCCGTAGTAAAAGGGTCTTCTCCGCGGTCTATTTTTCCAGCAGGGACTTCCCAAAATAATTGCTGAGCTGGATACCGAAACTGCTGAATAAGAACGCAATCCCCATTTTCAAACAAAGACACTATTGCGCAAGCGCCAGGATGCTGTATCCATTCTCTTCGGCCAGTGCTAGCATCTGGGAGGACGGCCTCATCTTTGAATACGTGCAACAAGTCTCCTGAAAACACCTTTTCACTGTGCTTTTTTTGCTCTGCAAGGCGTCCATCTAGCCGCAAATTTGAATAGGATTTTTTCATGTGGCTTTATCGAGGGATTGGTTTTAACTTTAGACGCAGTAAATATCGTAATAAAACCTGGGTCTTGTCGGTTCAAAATAACATAGATGGTAAAAAATTAGAGGTTAGTGGTAAGGTTTTTACCATTTCTAATTTTATATCATTTTCTCGGATATTTATTGTGCTACCGGTGGTCTATCGGCACTACATCAATGGATATTCGGTTGATGTAATTACATGGCTTATAATAGGATATGGGGTTTTTTCGGATTATTTAGATGGATATGTTGCCCGTAAAACCAACACTGTTTCAGAGGTAGGGAAGATGATTGACCCCGTTTCTGATAAGATAGCCGCAGGGCTATTATTCATTTATAGCACTGTTATTGGCTGGGTGCCTTTGTGGTTCTTATGCCTTTTCATTGCACGCGATGTGCTTATATTACTTGGCTCATCATTCATCAAACTGCGTTATGGGAAAGTGGCTATGAGTACCATTTCGGGGAAAATTTCAGTGAATGTTATCTCTCTTTATTGGATTTCTGTCTTCTTTTTTAGGTCGGCCACCCAGGTTCATACCGTCCTGCTTTGGGCATCGGTCACCATCATGTTGTTCTCATTTATTATGTATCTTTTACGCTATAGAAACATAATGAAGGGCGCGCGTTTTAATTAATGGTGTATATATGGGATTTTTAGAAAAATTAGGCTTTAAAAAAAATACCAGCTTAGAGAAAGGGGTTGAAGAAAGTCGTAATGGGTTACTGAATAAACTGGGAAGGGCGGTCGCAGGGAAAGATCAAATTGACGAAGCCATTCTCGATGAACTCGAAGAAATTTTAATAACCTCAGACGTCGGGGTAAAAACCACTCTCGATATTATCCGACGCATTGAAGAACGGGTTTCTAGGGATAAATATGTTACCAAAGAAGAGTTGAATACGTTACTTCGTGACGAGATTATTGGTCTTTTGATGGAAAGCCCCGTCGAACGTTCTGCTGAATTTGATGTACAATTCCCGGAAACACCACATATAATTTTAGTGGTTGGGGTGAATGGAGTAGGTAAAACCACCACCATTGGAAAGTTAGCGCACCGGTATAAATCGGCCGGTAAATCAGTCCTACTGGGCGCGGCTGACACGTTTCGAGCTGCTGCAGTAGATCAGCTTCAAATCTGGAGTGAGCGGGCTGATGTACCTATTATTGAGCAAGGGCAGAATGCTGATCCTGCTGCCGTTGCTTTTGACACCGTTGCCGCCGCTAAAGCGAGGGGTGTCGACCTAAGTATCATCGATACTGCTGGCAGGTTGCACAATAAAAAAGCGTTAATGGATGAACTCTCTAAAATAAAGAGAGTGCTCTCTAAAGTTGTTCCTGGCGCCCCACATGAGGTTTTGTTGGTGCTGGACGCATCAACCGGTCAAAACGCCCTTCAACAAGCGCGCGCCTTTACAGAAGCCGTGGATATTACTGGCTTGGTCTTAACTAAGCTTGATGGGACGGCTAGAGGAGGGATTATCTTAGGCATTTCTCATGAGTTATCCGTTCCGGTCAAATATATTGGCCTGGGGGAGGGCATGGAAGATTTGCAAGTATTTGATAAAAAAACTTTTGTGTATGCTCTTTTTGAAGAGTAAAAGTTATCACAAAGACGTTAATCCTGCCCAAGAATCTCACTTACCGGCATTAAGTCTATATAAAATTCCGTAAGGCTATCGGCTAAATAAAGGCGAATCTGCTTTTCTTTAATCATCTCTAAAACAGCTAAAAAGGTGATGGCAACAATTACTCGTTGTTTGATGTCCGCACACAAGCTTATAAAGCTTTGCTTCCCTTTTTGTTGCAGTGTGTTTAAAATATATTCAGATTGCTGTTCTATTGTCGCCTCAACTTTTTCCACTCGGTGAACGATATTTTTTCGCTCGATATCTGTTAATACTTTTTTGAACGCGGCGATTAAATCGAACAGTGTTACATCTTGCAACGCCTCTCCAGACGCTTGCTGCTCAACCTCGTCCGCCAGTGGATACCCACGACCATATTTCTTCCGCGTTTCTTCGTCTATATCCGACAACTTAAGCGATATCTCTTTATAGCGTTTGTACTCCAATAACTGCTGCACTAGTTCATACCGAGGATCCTGCTCGTCTAATAAATCATCTTCATCAGAGTCCTCTCGTGGCAGCATCATTTTAGCCTTAATAGACATTAGATTGCTCGCCATCCAAACAAACTCACTTGCTACATCTAAGTCTAATTCTTCAAGTATATTTAGATATTCCAAAAACTGATTAGTTATGTAAGAAATAGGGATATCGTAAATATCTAACTCGTCTCTTTTAATAAAAAAAAGAAGTAAGTCTAAGGGTCCTTCAAAGTTCTGTAGTTGTACGCGATACATCCACTAAAGCTAATAGGTTATTTAGTGAAAAGCCTTAAAAAAAACCTCCATTTTATACTGAACTTGTTGTCATAACATTGACAAAACTTAACTTATGAGTAAAACAAATTATAACAATTTTATCGGGGCGGTCATGAACAATGATTCAGAAGCACTAAATGATTTAATAGCTAAGTTGGTCAAGGTATTAACGAGTTACTTGCAAGTACGCTTTGGAGCTAGTAAAGCAGACGCAGAAGATTGTGTCCAAATAGTGATACTGAAGGGCGTTAAGCGCATCAAAGAAGATGGGATTGAGAAACCTGAGTCTTTGCTGGCTTATTTCCTTACCTCTGCTAAGGATGAACATTTTAGATTTAAAAAAGCAACGTATTCAGCCCACATTCCATTTGTAGCAGAAGAACATGGCTCAAAAGATTATCAACTGTATAAAGGGCAAACTTAGTGAAGACTAAAAAGACCAACCTTGGGTAGAGCTCTGCAAATCTGAAGAACTCGTTGATCGCCTAGAACTTGAGCTTTAATTAACACACTGGGTCAAAATGCATTAATAAATAGGATGGCATTTTAACGCACTATTAGCTGGGCATCGGAATAGGGGGGTTTGAAGACAAAATGTGCTTCATCATTGCTCTATGTGTGCCTTTTTTAACCCCTTTTTCGGTAGTAGACGCTTTACTGTAGGTCCCATCTGCTTCAAGCATCCAACGTTGTCTGTTATCTTTTAAATAGATTTCAAGCACAAACTGTAGATACTTTTTTAACTGCTCACTTTCAATAGGTGTTATAGCCTCTACACGAGCATCTAGGTTTCTATGCATCCAGTCAGCAGAGCCTATGGTGTAGATGCGCTCCCCGGAATGGTAAAAGTAGTACAGCCTAGAATGCTCTAAAAACCTACCTATCACAGAGTGTATCCGAATGCGCTCGCTTAACCCCGCTATACCAGGCCTTAACCGACAAACACCCCTCACTATTAAGTCTATTTCAACGCCTGCCTTGGAGGCTTCATATAATCGTTCAATGATTTGAGGATCTTCTAAGCTGTTCATTTTAGCAATGATTCTTGCGGGCTTGCTTGCTTTGGCTTCTTCAATTTCGTAATCGATTAAATCCAGCATCCCCTTTCTCATATATCTAGGCGCTACAAGTAATTTTTCAAAGCGTTGTTCTGGTGCAAATCCTGTCAACAAATTAAAGACATTGGTTACATCTTTAGCCATCACCTCATCACAGGTAAATAAGCCTAAATCCTCATATAGTTGAGCAGTATCGGGATGATAATTACCTGTACCAATGTGGCAATATGTTTGCAGACCCTCTTCTTCTTCGCGAACCACCATTGTTAGCTTAGTATGGATTTTCAATCCTGGAATGCCATACGCTACATGGACTCCCGCGTTTTCCAATTGTTGTGCCCATAGAATGTTACGCTCCTCATCAAATCGAGCTTTTATTTCCACTAAAACAGCCACCTGCTTGCCCTCCTCTGCCGCGTGCATTAATGCATGCATAAGGGGTGAATCCTTAGAAGTGCGATAGAGTGTTTGCTTTATGGCTAATACCTTTGGGTCTTTGGCCGCCTCCTCAATAAATCGCTGTGTACTCAATTCAAAACTATGATAAGGGTGATGAACCATAAAATCGCCCTTCTTAATAACAGAAAAGATATTGGGCAGCTGCTCTTCTGGGGGGTGATGAAAAACAGGGTGAAGTACCGGGCTCCATGGCTCATCCTTTAGGCGAGAAAAGCCTTTTACGGAGGCGATCTGAAATACATCAACCAGACCAATAGTGCCCTTCATTTCATACACATCTTGAGGGATAATTTCGAGATGTTTAACTAAATATTTTTTTACCGTTGCAGGGGTTTGAATATCCAGCTCTAAACGTACAATCCGAGCAAATTTTCGCTCTCTTAATTCGTCTTCTATAACCTCTAGCAAGTCGTCGGCTTCTTCTTCGTTTCGCTCTAATGATGCATTTCTAGTTACCCGAAAAAGATGCGCGGAAAGCACCTCCATGCCCGGAAAAAATAGCTCCATCTTTGCCTTAATTAAATCCTCAATGGGAAGGAATACCATTTTATTGGCCCTTCCATGCACCGCAATAAAACGTGGCCGGTTGGATGGGATTTTTATTCGGGCAAAACTCTTTTCATTGGTTTTTTTATTTCGTAATTGAATAGCAAAGGAAAGGCTTTGATTCGAAATAAAAGGGAAGGGATGTGACTCGTCTACTGCTAAGGGTGTAATTATTGGATATAATTGACGGGTAAAAAAAGAATCCGCTTTTTGCTGCTGTTTGGTGGTCAATTCTTCCATGCTCCTTATGGAAATCCCATTACTTTCTAGGCTTGGCAATAGTTCGTTAAAAAAACAGCCCCTATAACGCTCTATCATTTCCAGCACACGCTTACGAATAAGTTTAAGCTGTTCTTGAGCGTTTAGGCCGTCCACAGAAATAGTATGAACGCCTGCATGTAGCTGCCTTTTTAACCCCCCTACTCTCTTCTGAAAAAATTCATCTAAATTGGAGCATACTATTCCTATAAAATTAACTCGGTCCAACAGGTTGTTCTCTGCCGTTTCCGCCTCGGACAACACACGACTATTGAACTCTAGCCAACTAAGCTCATAGTTGAAATAATATTCTGGGCCAAACAATCCCTTTTTTCCTGTTTGTTTCGTTTTTGGCAAATCTAATCGTGTTGTAGTGTTCTGGCGCTGTCTAGTTGTAGGTGTTTAGCCTGCTTTAAACAACTTCTTGTAGTAAAACCAATGGAATGTATTGCTTCGTGTACCACTGTTTTTCCAAAATAGACATTTTGCATACGCAATTCGACGTAAATCTAAGTATAATTCTATTAACTAAGCATTAATTTGAATCCAACTACGTGCAAAACCCTTTATTAAATCCGCAACATAAGGAAGATGCTTTTGAACAAAGTGTTCGGCCTTCGTCCATTGACGAATTCATTGGCCAACAAAAAGCAATTGATAACTTAAAAGTCTTCATAAAGGCGGCTAAACAACGCAGTGAAGCGCTTGATCATGTTATTCTATCTGGGCCCCCGGGCTTGGGAAAAACCACCTTGGCATACATAATTGCTGAAGAAATGGGGGTTAACATACGCCCAACTACTGGGCCAATCATCGACAAACCTGGAGATTTAGCTGGAATGCTAACCAATTTAGAGGAGGGCGATGTGCTCTTTATTGATGAAATACATCGACTTAACCCTGTTATTGAAGAGTACTTATATAGCGCCATGGAAGATTTTACTTTGGATCTTGTAATAGACTCAGGTCCTAATGCCAGAAGTATCCAAATAGAATTAAATCGCTTCACTCTCATAGGCGCCACCACTCGAAAAGGAATGTTGACGGCGCCTCTGCGTGCTCGTTTTGGAATTGACATACGACTAGACTACTATGATGTGGAATTATTACAACGAATAGCACTTAGATCTGCTGATATTATGGGTTTTGGGATTAATGACGCGGGCGCCCATGAGATCGCCAGCCGAAGTAGGGGCACGCCACGTATTGTTAATAAACTCCTTCGCAGAACGCGCGATTTTGCCCAGGTCGACCTTTTAGATAGCATCGATGAACATATTGCAGATAAGGCTCTTAATGCTCTGGATGTAGACAGAAACGGCTTGGATGACATGGATATTCGTATGCTTCGAGCCATCATTGAACACTATGGCGGCGGACCTGTTGGGCTTAGTACCCTAGGAGTGGCCGTTGGTGAAGACAAGGGAACTATTGAAGAAGTATACGAACCCTTTTTAATTAAAGAAGGCTTCCTTCAGCGCACGCCAAAAGGCCGAATGGCTACCAATAAAGCGTTTTCTTACTTAGGAATACAGCGCCCCGCAGATTCCGGCTCTCTATTCGATTAAGAATCTTCTTATCTTTATTAGATGAAACACTTAATTACTTCCGAATCAGTCTCTGAGGACCATCCAGACAAGGTAGCAGATCAAATTTCCGATGCTATATTAGATGAATTATTGCGCCAAGATCCTCTTTCTAGGGTGGCGGTTGAAACAATG